>Ga0163150_10004876_pt1 | contig 17614 bp, 20 predicted proteins | sample OliLakLV19P2IB_FD_148628 | JGI IMG/M metagenome (GOLD analysis project Ga0163150, IMG submission 148628) | Freshwater microbial mat bacterial communities from Lake Vanda, McMurdo Dry Valleys, Antarctica - Oligotrophic Lake LV.19.P2.IB | ecosystem: Environmental > Aquatic > Freshwater > Lake >...
CAAGGGATGGCTCCGATGCGCCAAAGGCGCTCGGCAACCCGCCGGACTGATCGTCTGGTGGGTTGTTTTTCTTCAACTTTGGACATCGGAGTGATGCCTCAAAAATCCAATGCGAAACGGGTGTCCGTTGAAACTTCGGTTTTCTATTCGTAACGGTAAATAGTCAATTTTGACCCACAGATTCTGCGGAAGAGCCGGACAGTCGAACTAGCAGCTTGATGATTTAATCGTTGCTGCTGGCGATTAAATCAACAAGCGGCAGGCTGGCCTGATGAATACTATTGCGTCTTCTTTCGTCGAAGTCGTGGCGATTTCGATAGAAGTTGCTTCCACCCCTCTTCGGTAATCGATGTCGCCGTCAGATCGGTTAGTTCCAAGCGGGGCAAACTGCCGAGCACCTCCAATCCATGATCCGTTATGGCTGGGTTGCCTGTCAACCAAAGTGTTTTCAGCGTCTTGTTTCCTCGAAGCACTTCTAGCCCCGAATCGGTGATACCGCATCGCGATAAATCGAGCTCTTCCAATCTCGGCATTTTTGCAATGATCGGTAAACTCGCATCGGTGATCGATGTGCTCTCGACGTTTAGCCTCCGTACGTCCCACGGCTTTTTTGAATTCGATATGGGTGCAGTAAAAAGCGTGTCATCGATCTTGCTAAACGATGCGTCTAACCAGTCGAGCGTCCGACTCGACTCGGGCCACTCGAGCAACTGCGATGAAGTGATTGGGCATCGCGAAAGTACAATTTCCTTAACAGTAGGCGAAGGGTTGAAGTCTGAAGCAACCGCCTCGGGCATCATGAGAAATCGGTCGTAACTTTGCCTCAATGCTGCATCATCGCGAGCTTCGGGCAACGAATCAAGTTTCGGTATGCCTTGATAGACACTCATGACATAATTCAAGAACGCCTGACGCGATTCGGAATTCCCGTCCATCCAAAAATGTGTTAGTCCAGCCGCTTGCGAGTACCACTGTTGAATGTCAGCTCCCGTTCGAAATCGCTCGTTATTGGCTCGTCTAAAATCGTCCCATGGAATCCATGTTTCATCATGAAGCCTTCGATAGCGGGCGGGTTGAAGGCGCGGCGCATCCCATCCTCCTAGTCTGGCGATGTCAGCATTTTCGGCATGTTCGATCTGAATCGATTCCATATACAGTGCCACCCCTTCGACGATCCAAAAGTCGCTCGGTAATTCTTCCAAGGTCGGTGATGCCCCACGAAGGGCTTGAGAAAAAAACTGATGCGTCAGTTCATGACGTAATGTCGGTGTTGAGGTCGCTTCGTCCCAATAACAAAAAACGGTCTTGAGATTCGGACTGAAGTAGCCCGTCGAAACTGCGACGTTCGGTTCCAATTGCTGGAGCTGCTTGATGTACGTTTCTCGATTGCGAAAGAGGACAATCTGAAAACGAGCGTCGTTGGGTTCAGGTAACGACTGTCCGGTTGCGAGCGCTTGTTGAAGCTCCATCGAATTCGACCAGCACGTGAAAAAAACCTGCTTCCAAATGGCATAGGTTTGCTCACATAATTTTGCGACTTCAGCCGCCTGTTTTGTCGACCCCTGCGTCGATAATATAAAGTGCGGTGATTGAGTTATCGTGTAGGAACCAGGAGCCCAACCGACGACCGGATGCCGTTGTGTCGTTCGAGACAGATGATCAAACTTAAGCGGAAAGAGGATCGACGGTGCGAATTTTTTCGCTATTAATTCGGTTGCATCGCCTTGGACAACTAATTGGCAAAGCCGTTGATAAATCCAGGTCGCATCCGCATCTGTCCAGTCTTTGCCGTCCGACTTTAGTTTCTCTTGAAGTTCTTGTTTCCAGAAGCTTTTTTGTTGCTCGGCCTTCTTCGCGTCGCTGCTGGATTTAGTTTTCGATTGGTTTGTCGGGCGGCTATTTACCTGGCGAATCCAGAGCGTTTGCCGATCGGATGTTGCTTCTTGAGCCAAGTTCTCCGCAGATGAAGCGATGATTGCTAACCAGCAAAAAGCTAAGCGACGAGCCCAACGTGAGGCTTGGCAATGAACATTGGTCGTAGAGTGCAATAAAGATTCGGAGGGAGTCGCCGACTGGCCCGATGAAACTTCCTTTTCTTGTGAGCCGTAGGCGCTCGCCTCGGGCAGTCTTGCAATGCAAATAATGCTGACGGAACCCGTGGCTAGCGCCATCGGCTCACATTCGGAAATTTTCTTCATGCCAGCACCAGCCGCTATTCTCGCGGTTGCTTTCGGTAAAGTTCAATTTGATAGGGGCCTCGAAACATCAATAGCAAAGTATCCTTGCCGGCGTACCGACAAAATACTTCCCGCTGAAAATGCTCTTCGCCTGGCCAGGGATAAGCAAACACGATGGAAAAATCATCTAGATCGCAATCGTGCTTAGTGTATGCCGACGGAACGCGATGATAGAGAGACGGATGATCCGATTGTTGCTCGGCAAGTTTCTCAGCACCTGTCGGAAGAAAATTGCCGTGCCATAACTCTGCGTGAATCGCGTGCTGCGCCAAAAGCTTTCGCCCTTCTTCGACCAAAAAGAGTTCAGCTTCGATTCCTACCGAAGACAATCCGCTGTACCAAGCCAAGCCTGTCACGACGCCAAAACCGCTACCCCATTCGACAAAACTGTTCCCCTTCACGATTTTTTTACGAAGGAGACTTTGAATTGCGCCCCAAACGTAGTTGAAATCGCAAGCGACATACTGCTCGATGGGCCGTTCATTCCACTGATCCCAATAGAGCTGAATCCGGCTTTGACTGTTCTCAAGAAAAAGCTCGACTTCTGGTGGAATCGGTTCCGCATCGTCGACTTCGAGCGGAAGCTGGATCAATCGCATCGTCGAAGCGGATCGAGGCGGACGAAATTCGGATTTTTTTGGCATGTGGAAAAGCTGTCAATTCGCTCTCGATGACTGTTCAGAATCGGCTACATCTGGAGTTTGTTCGACGAGAGACATTCTAAAGCCTCGAAGTCTTCATCACCATTCTACGCTGCTCTGACCGAGCTTGAACAACTTATCCAGTCTTAAAAACGTCCTTAATTTCCGCCGCAAGTGGTTGCTCTTACTGAGCTTACCTATCATAGAAGTCGATCAAATCGACAATTATCCGCGTCGTACTACTAATACTACTTATTTTTAAATCTATTCATATAGAAGAGAGAAAATCCGTGAAGGTAACTCGATGGTGACTCGCCCCGTTTTGCAATTGGCCATTGTGCGTTAAAACATGGATTCGAACAGCATTGACTTGGTTTCCGTTCGTAGTGACCAGTTGGATCTTGTTCGCCCTGATCTCTGGTTTCGGTGCAAATCATGAAAATATCGTTTCAGCGTGCTAGTTTCTTATCGGCATTTCAAATCGCCTCGGCCATGACGTCGCCGCGATCTCCCAAGGATGTCTTGACGAACGTCAAGCTGGACGTAACCGATAGCAAGGTTACGTTGATGGCGACCGATCTTGAGGCGGGCGTGCGCATTGAACTTGACGACGTAGAGATTCAGGTGCCAGGCAAAGCACTTCTTCCAGTACAGCGATTTGGAAACATCCTTCGCGAAACCAGCGACGAACGATTGGTCATCGAGGCGACCGATAAGGCCTTAAATATCAACGGACTCCAGAGTGAGTTCCACCTTCCGAATATCAATCCAGATTCGTTCCCGACGGTTGCCGAATTCGCTGAAGAAGCGTATTACGAAGTGGAAGCGAGACTTTTTAGAGAGTTGGTTCGACGAACGATCTTCGCAACGGATGTCGAGAGTACCCGCTATGCTCTGGGGGGAGTGTTGCTTGAAATCAATGGCGAGGACATAGTAGCGGTAGCAACCGACGGAAGACGATTGGCTCGAATGCAGGGAAAGGGTAAACCCGTAGGCGGTTTTCAAACTGCTAGCGGCAACATTATTGTGCCGATTAAGACGCTGAGCCTCATGGAAAAGTCGTTAACCGACCAAGATTCGGTCGTGCAAATCGCAGCACGTCAAAACGATATCTTGGTTAGAACCAAGCGGTGTATGATCTATTCGAGACTGGTCGAGGGACGGTATCCGAATTGGAAACAAGTTATTCCGCAGCGCGAAGGATCCAACACAGTAACTTCGGTATGTGGTCCTTTCCATGCAGCCGTCCGACAAGCGTCCATCGTGGCCGATTCGGATCGCCGGGGCGTCGATTTTTGCTTTTCGCCAGGCAACATCGTGATGAAAGCCGCTACAGCCGATGTAGGAGAATCGCGGGTCGAGTTGCCGGTAACCTACGATGGTCCAGAAATTTCGATGACGCTCAACGGCCAGTACGTCTCAGATTTTTTTCGAGTCTTGGATTCGGACAAAAGTTTCCTGATCGATATTTCCAGCGATGACGAGCCAGCCTTGTTTCTTACCGACGATGGTTATCTGAATGTCGTGATGCCGATGGCCCGCGATCGTTAGTTGGAAGCCTGATTCTTGCTTGTTTGGAGAAGCGAACATGTCGATCCGTAAGTTCATGGAAAAGCACTACCGGCATTTTAATGCTCGTGAGACGCTGGCTGCAGCTAAAGGCTATGTCGACTTCATCGAGCAGAAAAACGGAAAGATGTTCGTGGCGATGGCCGGTGCGATGAGCACGGCAGAAATCGGAATATCGCTTGCGGATATGATTCGGCAGGACAAGGTACACGCCATCAGTTGCACCGGAGCCAATCTCGAAGAAGATTTGTTCAACCTGTTTGCTCACAACGAATACCGTGTGATTGCTGATTGGCGAGCGTTGAGTGTGCAAGATGAGCTTGAATTGCTCGATCAAGGTTTTAACCGAGTAACCGATACTTGCATTCCTGAATCGGTGATGAAGCACATGCAGAGCCGTTTGCTCAAATACTGGCAAGAGGCCTGCCAAGAAAATAAGGGTTACTATCCCTATGAATATATGTATCGACTGTTGGATGAGCAAGAATTGAAATCGAAGTACCAAATTCCAGCCGAACATTCTTGGGTCATAGCAGCCAAAGAAAAGAAACTTCCGATTTTTTCGGCGGGTATCGAAGATAGCACGCTTGGAAACATGTTTGCGGCCCGAGTGATCGATGGTACTTTATCGTCGCACCACGCATTGCGCAGCGGTACTGATCAGATGCAATTGCTAACGGAATGGTATCGCAAAGCCTCTAAAGATCACCCTGTCGGTTTCTTCCAAATTGGAGGCGGCATCGCAGGTGACTTTGCCATTTGTGCTGTCCCCATGCTGATTCAAGACTTAGGTGAACGCGACGCACGGCGTTGGGCTTATTTTGCACAGATAAGCGACGCGGTAACCAGCTATGGCGGATACTCGGGTGCCGTACCCAATGAAAAAATCACTTGGAATAAACTAACTGCCGAGTCCCCTAAGTTTATGATTCAAAGCGACGCAACGATTGTTGCACCATTAATCTTTGCATACGTCTTGAATCAATAGGGAAGCGGACCATTCGATGAGACTCAATGACAGTGCAGCGGAACTTTGTCGGAGGGTAGCAAAGCAGCATGAAGCGCTGCGAATCGCTGAGCATAAGCGCGGTTGCGGCGCGACGATATTGGATTTCGGAGTCGATGTCGTCGGTGGTATCGAAGCGGGTTTAATTTTGGCCAGAATATGCTTGGCGAATCTCGCCAAGGTGGATCTTGTTCCGGCTGAGCCATCGATATGGCCCAGTCCACAGATTCAAGTGTCAACCGATTCTCCTATTCAAGCTTGCATGGCATCCCAGTATGCAGGCTGGCCCGTTCAGTTAGATAAATTCTTTGCAATGGGCTCCGGTCCCATGCGAGCTCGACGAGGCCGCGAGCATGTACTCGAAACATTGAAGGCCGTCGATCTAAGTTCCGCCGCTGTTGGCGTCCTCGAATGTGACGCGATTCCCAGCGATGCGGTCTCCCAAATGATTGCAGAAGAATGTCGAGTGAATTGTGCTGACCTCATTCTCTGCGTAGCACCGACGCGATCGATCGCCGGGACGATTCAAGTCGTTGCGCGGAGCATTGAAACGAGCTTGCATAAATTGTTTGAATTGGGATTCGATATCTGCGAAGTAATTTCCGGGCATGGATCAGCCCCGATGCCACCGCCGGCTCGTGATTTTGCCGAGGGAATCGGGCGAACGAACGACGCGATTCTTTATGGCGGTCGTGTTACGCTTTGGGTAGATACCGACGATTCGCGCATCGATGAGCTTGGCCCAAAAGTACCCAGTGGAGCGTCGAAGGACTGGGGACGACCCTTCGCAGAAATCTTTCGCGACTATAAGTTCGACTTCTACAAAGTCGATCCGGGTCTGTTTAGCCCAGCCGAAATAACCATGAACAATCTAAGAAGTGGTCGAACTTGGCGATTCGGATCGTTGCGACCCGATGTCCTAGAAAAATCGTTTACATCCCGTTAGAACGGCGAGGCATTTTTCGTGGGTGCGGCGGATTGTCTTTCAGTGGTAGCTCGCCGCCGTTTTCTTCTTGCCACGCATCGCGCTCATCATCACTAGCGTAATATCGCAGCCAAGTATCCGAATCATTGTCGTCCAAGCAATGCCAGTGAAGATAGTTTTTCGGGTGATCGATCTTCTTTTCGTAGCTTGGCAAGATATCGCGAGAGATCAAGCAGTAGAGCTGTCGATCGCTCAAATGCTCGGTCATTTCCAAGACAATACGCTGCAAATAGAGGTTTTGAATGGTTTCGGTGAGACGCTTGCGAACCTGCGAATCCGAAAGTTCGTCCGGTCGAGGTAGGATCAGCTCAGGAGTAAACCATCGGCTTATCGGCAAAGCTGGGGCTCGTTCCCACGCGAGAATCGACTGCAAAAATTCGTTCTCGGTGGCAAGCGGCATTTGCCGTACTGTCAGCAAATCCATCGAATCGTCAATATACGGTTCGAGATCATCCCGCAACTGAGCATTTAATAGCAACTGGTCTACTTCGTCGGCAATAGGCGATGGTAGATGCGACATACTTTTTCGAGACCTTGAATCGAGTCATTTCAAAACGCGTAGCAACGCGACTTATTGAATTTACACAAGGAGACTAAGACGTTCAAAGGTAAACAGCCCAAGAAGGGGATCGAAAATGACAATTCCCAACGCGGCAAGTTGAAGAAGCGTCAAAATCGACACGTTTTAAAGCGGTAGCCGTTACAATCGGAACTCGACCCTCGGGAACTACGAAGGGTTCACTTGGTTTTTCTCAAGAAGTTCGATTTTCTCCAAGCGTCGGGAGTGTCGTCCGCCCTCAAATTCGGTCGCCAGCCAGATCCTGACCAAGTCCCCGACGGGGCGGTCGCCGATCAAATCACCTGGCAGGCAGAGGACATTGACATCGTTATGTCGACGGCACATTTCGGCCATGACTTCGTCGGTGCAGGAAGCTGCACGAACGCCTTTGAATTTGTTCGCAGAAATCGCCATGCCGATTCCCGTTCCGCAAATCAAAATGCCGCGTTCGGCTCGTCCATCCGAAACACGCGAAGCGACTTCCAATGCGTAGTCAGGATAGTCGACCGCCTGATCGCCTTGCGTCCCGAAGTCCATCGTTTGATGGCCATCGGCGTTGAGCAACGTGATGAGTTTACTTTTAATTCGATATCCGCGATGATCGCTGGCAAGTGCGAGTAGCATCGTTTTACTTCCTTTCACTAGACCAAATGGGCAATATTTGTTCGTCGAGTTTTACTATCCAGGCATCAAGGTACTGATCAATCTTTTTGGCGCAAGCTTGATAAACTTCGACCGAGCCGCCGTAGGGATCGCTCACATCCATTTCGTCGGGTGCCAAACCAAATGTCTTTCCTGCCAAATTTGGCCAACGGCTCAATAAATTTTGGCGATGGCTAGAAGTCATCGTCAAAATGAGATCGGCTCGATCCATCAGTTCGGGTTGGGCAGGCTGGCTTTGGTGGTTTCGAAGATCCAAACCGCTTTTCGCCATTGAAGCAACAGCACCTTGCGATGCCGGAACGCCGTATTCGGCTGCAACACCTGCCGAACGCGCGACAATCGGAGCAAACTGAGCGTTTTGAAAATGCTTGGCAAATCGCGTTTGCAATTTCGTATTCATCATCGCTTCGGCCATCGGCGACCGACAGGTATTTCCGGTACAAACGAGCACGATCACAAATTGGCTCATCGTTACCAACTGTTCCTCGGTCAATTGCCCTTCGCGTTCCACTTTGCAGTTGGCCCCATCGACGCGGACAATCGTTGTCTGGCTTGGCGACAAAGTGGCTCCATCGTCGATGATGAATGCGACCCGATTGCTGATTTGTTCGAACGAAGTCGCTACGCTTTGGCTTTTATCTTGGAGGGCGGCCGAAACCAACAAAGGACCAGCCGAGAGTCGAACGACTTGTTCTAGTGCTTTGTGCTTTGGAATATTCAAGCAGAGATAGCCGCTCGCATTGTATAGTCGATCTTGGGCGCTCTGAACCAATTGAGCAGCAAGAGAATTAGGATGCCCATTTTTTACCAACAACTCGAACGGTCCCGGCCAATTTCGAATTGCTAATCGATGGGCGACTTGTGAAACATCGGGAACGTAGTCTAAGATTTCGTCGGCCGATCTCGGTAAAAGACTGATCGAAGGATAGATTTTTTGGTTGTCGCAGTGGACGATCGAGCATAAGCTATCGACGGCTGTCGGGCGAAGCCCGCTAGCAACCATTACATAGTGAACGTCGCTTGGAAAAGCTACGATATGCCCTTCCGCTAAGGCTTGGACGGCCAAGTGAATAACGTCCCGAGGATCTTCTGCCCTTTTCCAATCGAGTATTTTGGTCATGAAGCCTTGTCTAACACGACAATGGATGAAAGATCGATACGATTCAGGTTTTCCGATTGAATATTCCAGTATAACCGACGACAAGCGACATAAGCAACGTGCCGCCAGGATGCCGCCAATACGATAATGCGGTAAGTTATTTCCGGACGAAGCCAAATAGGTGCTTGATTTGCAAACTTCCGACTACCATCCACGCAGCCGACGAGACGTTCTCAAACACGCCGTGAGAACCGCTTTTTTCACCAATCTACCGCTCGTAGCGTTTTCCCAGGTGGGCTGTGTCTCGCTTGAAGATTCAGCGAGCCTATCGAGTGGGCCGGTGCCAGATCGTGTTTGGGGACAGCTCGGATTGGCCGACGGTCGATTTCAAAAGCCACGGGCAATGACCATCGACGTCAACGACGAACTCTATATCGTCGATAAAACCGGACGCGTTCAGGTATTCGATGTCGACGGCAAGTTCCTCCGCCTTTGGCATACGCCCGCCATCGAAACCGGCAAGCCGACTGGGCTGGGCATCGATCGCGATGGTCACATCATGGTCGCCGACACGCACTACTTTCGAGTCTTGTTCTATACGACTCGCGGCGAACTGATCGAAAGCAAGACGATCGGCGGCACGAATGGGCCCGATGTTGGCCAGTTCGCTTTTGTGACCGACGTTGTTCAAGATTCGCAAGGAAATTATTTCATTTCCGAATATGGCGAATTCGACCGGATTCAAAAATATACCTCCGACGGTCAGTTCATTTGTCGATTCGGCGAATCAGGCGACAAACCGCTTCAATTCAGCCGACCTCAATGCATGATGCTCGACAAAGATGATAACCTTTGGATCACCGATTCTTGCAACCATCGTATCCAAGTCATTCGCTGCGAACACGATCAGCCCGAAGTTATCAAAATTATCGGTGGTCCAGGCGAAGCGATCGGCCAGTTCCGCTATCCATACAACCTTTGGCTCGATGGCGACGAATTACTTTATGTCGTCGAATTCGGAAACCATCGCATACAAAAACTTAATCGAAACGGCGACTCTATCCAAGCCTGGGGCCGACCCGGTCGAGCGGTAGGTGAACTACTACAACCTTGGTCGATCGTTAAAGATTCAAAAGGGCGACTCCACATTCTCGACACCGGAAACAACCGTGTTCAAAGAGTTACCATTTAAGAATTGAAGGCACATCCGTGAATGAGCCGTTGCCGCTAGCCGCCGGTCCGTTGTTTCAACGATTCGGGGAATCTCAAATGTTTCCTGAACCCGTGGCTAGCGCTATCGGCTCACTACTGTCGAACTGCTTTGCCCTACTTCCAGATATCTCGATCGAGCATCCGGTAGTTGATGGCTTCGTGGATGTGATCGCCGTGGATATTTTCTAGTCCTTCGATATCGGCGATGGTTCGGGAGACGCGAAGAATTTTATCGTGAGCCCTAGCCGATAAGCCGTGCTGGGTTACCGCGTCGCGCAACATGGCTCGTTCGGTATTTCCAATCACGCAAAACTCGCGGAGTTGTCGGCTGTTGAGCTGAGCGTTGACGCGCGTAGTCTTTCCGCTAAAACGTTTGGCTTGCATCAGTCGAGCTTGAAGAACACTCTCGCGCATCTGAGCGCTGCTGGTCCCAGGTGTATTGTTGGACAACTCGCTAAACGCAACAGCGGGTACTTCGATGTGGATATCGATTCGATCGAGCAACGGGCCGCTGATCCGACCCATATAGCGTTCGACGATCGGTGGCGTGCAATTGCAGGTCCGTCGTGGATCGGTTCGATAGCCACACGGGCACGGATTGAGAGCAGCGATCAACATAAAGTCGGCTGGAAACGTCGTGCTTCGCAAAGCTCGTGAGATGGTGACGACGCGATCTTCCAATGGTTGACGCATGACTTCGAGCGTTCTTCGATTGAATTCAGGAAGCTCGTCTAAAAAAAGCACTCCGTTATGCGAGAGCGAAATTTCGCCGGGCGAAGGTGGACTGCCGCCGCCGACCAATCCGGCATCGCTGATCGTATGATGCGGCGAACGAAACGGACGCTGTGCCATCAGCGGTTGGCCAGGTTGAAGTCGTCCCAGCGCGCTGTAGATGCGTGTCGTCTCGATCGATTCGCTGGCCGTCAACTGCGGCAAGATCGTCGGCAAGCGTTTGGCTAACATCGTCTTCCCCGACCCCGGTGGCCCGAGCATTACAAGATTGTGCGCACCAGCGGCAGCTAGCATCAGGGCACGCTTGGCCATATCTTGCCCTTTGACATCGCTGTAGTCGATATCGTAGTGCGAGTAGGCTTGAAATAATTCGACTAAGCGCGATGGAACCGGATCGATATGGAGTTGGCCACTAAAAAAACCGACGGCTTCGCTGAGGCTCGAAACGGGAATCACTTCCAGCCCTTCGACGACAGCGGCTTCTTGAGCGTTTTCGGCTGGGACGAGCAAGCCTCGAATTCCTTCTTGCTTGGCGGCTGCCATGGCCATTGAAAGCGCCCCTTTGACAGCGCGTGTCTGGCCCTCTAACGATAGCTCGCCAACAACCGCATACTGTTCGAGTAAGTCCGATGAGAATTGACCACTGCCAACGAGAATTCCGAGCGAGATCGGTAAGTCAAACGACGCTGCCTGTTTGGGGAGCTCGGCCGGAGCCAAGTTGATTACGACTCGGTCGTGTGGACGAATAAATCCGCTATTAACGATTGCGCGTTCGACGCGATGGGTGCTTTCGCGGACGGCTTGCTCTGGTAAGCCGACCAATACGGTTTTCGGAAGTGGACTTGCCGAAATGTCGACTTCGACATCCACTGGGATCGCTTCAATCCCAAGCAACGAGAAGGTCTTGAACTTTGCTAGCATTCGATAGGCCCCGCTAAAAAACAGTTTTCTTTGCTATTCGTGATTGGTATACGGTTCAGTAGACAATAGGAGTGTACGCAAGTCAACTTCCCAGCCCGTTTCTTAAGCTTTTACGTATCTTTGACATGTTTCTAACGTGAAGGGGACATACGGGGCGAAGCGTAGGCGTTAATACTATGGCTGCGAAAATTCCACGCAGCGATGAGCTTCCCATTTCCTTCTCGGAGAATTTGGTCCATGAAACGTCGGCACTCTAGAAAGCATCAGCATCGATCCAGCACTGTGGCGAACCCGGCTTTGGCCCATCGACACGTTCAGGAAGATCTTGGCGTGAATGTCGAAATGCCTCGCGGATCGACGCGACCGCACCCAACCGATTCGCCGATGGCAGTGAACCTGGGGCCAGCGATTTGGCTGATCGCGTTGCACGTGTTGGCCCTGGCGGCTCCGTTTTGCTTTTCGTGGTCAGGACTCGGGCTTGCGATCGTCTTTCATTGGATGGCAGGTAGTCTAGGTATTTGTCTCGGCTTTCATCGATTGCTGACGCATACCGGATTGGATGTACCGGGTTGGGTGAAAGGAACGTTGGCGACTATTGGTACTTTGGCGGGTGAAGGCGGACCGATTTCGTGGACAGCCAATCATCGCAAGCATCATGCCTTCAGCGATCAAGTCGGCGATCCTCATTCGCCTCGCGATGGCGGCTGGTGGTCGCATGCATTCTGGTTAGCCTACAACACCGACGGTGGAGATCGCCAAGGCTATCTACGAAAGTGGGTACCTGATTTGATTAAGAACAAGTTCCTGATGTTCTTAGAAGACTACTTTTTGCCGATCCATATCGTATTCGGAGCCATCATTACCGGCGCTGGGTATTTGGTGGGAGGCCCGAGCTTGGCTTTCTCTTGGTTTACTTGGGCGATCGCTCTTCGCTTGGTGGCTGTTTTGCATACGACTTGGTTTGTGAATTCGGCTTCGCACATTTGGGGATATCGCAACTATGAAACGCGCGACGACAGCCGCAACTTGTGGTGGGTCGGCTTGATCGCTTACGGTGAAGGTTGGCACAACAATCACCATGCGATTCCTCGATTAGCTCAGCACGGGCATCGATGGTGGGAACTCGACATGACGTATCAGTTCATCTGCATGCTTCGATTCTTTGGATTGGCCAAGAACGTCGTTGACTTGAAGAGCATGAAAGCCAAGAAGCTCAAAAATAACTTGGATGTCTCCGACGCGGATGAAGAGAGCCAAGCTGCGTAACGTTGCGTTTACTGAATGGAACGCGAGCTCAATTCGCGTTCCTTCAATAGAACTTTCAATCCGTATTTTGGTGTCATGGTTAGACGGGCGGCCATCGAATGTCGATCGCTGGAATCGATCAGAAGCCTGTAACGTTGAGCAATCGTGGCCAATGCAACGATCAACTCCATCGTAGCGAAGTGAATTCCGATACAGATTCGAGGACCGCCGCCAAATGGGACGGAGGCGTAAACGGATCGAGCGTTTTCTTCACTGCCAGGCGCGAAGCGTTCGGGTTCAAATCGATCTGGATCTCGCCAAAAATGAGGATGTCGATGCAACGAGTATCGGCTGAATACAATGAGCGAACCTTTTGGAATTCGTTCACCGCCAAGCTTGTCGATCGATCGACGCCGTCATGCTAGTCAAATACTGCTTGACCGCTCCTGGTCCGAATAAGGGTTGCAGGAGCTTGCGTTGGCAACGCCATGGATCGCCCTCGGCGACGACGAGTCCACGACCGAAGATACTTTGAAAGCGTTTATAGATGACGCTTTGCTTATCGAAGGATCGATGCGTTTCTTGAAGGACTTGTTTTACAAGCGACGGATGATTGATCAAGTAGAACTGAAACAAGCCTCGGTAGTGAACGAAATCGCCGCACTCGCGAGCCAACGTGTCGAAGAAGTAGGCTGGGTTGCCCGCGAGCATCCACTGCTTGTAGAACCAGCGCGGCCGAATCAGTTGCCCGCTAAACGCCTTTTTGTTCTCATCCATTGTTGTTCTTTCTCATCAAAACTGCGATAGAAAGCCGCCGAAGGATTCGGTATGTCCAATCGATCGGTTTGAGAAGCAAAAGCAAAACGATAAGTAAACGTGGCATGTAAATTGGAAGCCGTTCAATCGCCGCTCGTGCCTTGGGATCGTGCCAGAAATAATGGATCGTAGTGGCCGGAGCGAGTTGCATCCGAATCCAATCCGCCAAAGAGCCGATTCTCGCTAGCGATGGAAACACGCCCATACGCCTAGCAAGGAGATCGCAATACGGAAACATTTCGGCTGGATAAATCGCATTCAAGTTGAGCTTCGAAAATCGCTGCGCAAGAAAAGTGCGGTCGCGCTGATGCGCTTGCTTTGCCTTCGTCTCAGTCGCGAATCGACCGCTGATCAGGCCGGCGACGTAGTTCGCCTGCATCTCACTCATCGAAGGAATATTGCCGATGATCGGGCGGGCGAAACCAATCATGAATAGCTTTGGCCATCGAAGCGACTGACATCCAAGATAGAAATCGCCCAACTGAATCGCTCCGTCGGATAGCGATTCTATCGTCGATCGATAGCCAATCGACGGGACGATCCAATCGGGCGACAGAGCGATCGTTTCTTCCGATGCATACTGATAGAACAATCGAGCACTTCGATCGGTAGGTTGACCGATGATGCGGATTTCGCCTTTGGCTACATGCTCTAGAAAATCGTCGCTCTTGTTGTGAAACATATTGAAGAGTTCGTCCTTCGCTCCACGCGTTAATCGCCAAGCCCACTGCTTGCGGCGATCAGCTATTGCAAGCTCGGAGCCCGACGTTGCGTTATTGCTAGACTTGGCATGGACGTTCTTCGTGTTCGACGGAAAGAATCTTCGAAACTGCTCTTCGTAGAGTATCCTCGACTCGACAAATCTCTGACCAATCCAGTTTCGCATATTTTCATGAATCGAGAGCATCAATCGATTGCGAAGGAAGTCCGAGGGGACGCCGCGAATCGGATGGTAGCGAGGGCTTACTCGAATTCCCGATTGAAGCCACAGTTAATAGCCCTGGCCGCTGAGACGAAGGCTGCTGCCGCCGAGGTGCAGATACCAGAGTGCGAACTGATCTCGACGGGCCGATTCAATCGTGAAAGGTGAGCGACCTTCGGATGAATAATCGAGGCGAGGCCTGGACCGGCGAGCGGGGCAAACGTGGTTCCAGCCGACAGAAATGTGATGGGGACACCAGCGTCGGCTGATTCAAGACAACTTTCGACAGCCTTTGCCGCCATGGCGTAGACATCTTCGGTCGGTTGTTGATGTTCGTCCTGAGCATAGTGACGACTAACGATGCCATTCATCGCAAGGACCGTCTTTTTGATTTCCGCCTCGTCAGGAAACGATCCAAGATATCGTTCGATGTCGTCGTTCTCGACCGCTCGCCCGGGCAAATAGAATCCGGTGCTCGTAATGTAACACGGCATGGTTATGGGTGCCCCTATGCAATTTTTCCGACGGCTGGACGATTCCTTAACATGTCATACGCGACTTCGTCGAACACGATATGGTAGTAGAGGTATTGGCTAGGGTTTGAGAAAAACGCGCTGCTATTATAGTGCCCGCGATAGCTGACTTCTTGCATAAAAAAATCGAGGTCGATCTGCGCCTCGTCGTTACCGGCGTAGATTTGTTTGAGGCACCACAGCAGCACCGAGTCGGAATCAAACGACTTGAGGGCGTTGATAGTTGTTTTAAGATCGCCGAAAAGCGTAATGCTGGTCACAATCAGGATGACGATGTTCGTCGCGCCCAAGATCTGCCAAGAGTGCTTTCGATTTTCATCGAGTACCGCTTTGGAAAAGACTTCATGGTCGCCTGGTCTCGTGGATCGCAGGTGATCGAGATTGGCTAAGAAGCGTTTTTTGTCAAAGCGCGCTATCAATTCGTAGGACAGCAAATCATGCCCGATCGTCAAGTTATTTCGGACGACGGACTTGACGTCTTCGACCGCAAAATCGCCATCGATGCCATTGAGTTTGCGAAGATTCTTTGGCGTGTACGGCTCCGGAGTCGACAAGAGGTATCGGTACAGCAGCGGTTCGATTTGAACATGCCGCAGCATGACCTCGGCGGCATCGGTTTTGGCTAAGTACTTCATCCCAATCGCCATCGCCCAATCGATGCAGTAAGCCTCGAATCCGTACGGTAGGCGATGGAAAATGAACTTCAAAGGAAAGCTAATGGTTCGCAAGAAGAAGTAGTTGACCAGAAGGAGCGGTCGAATAATCTTAAAGTCGAAATGCTTTCTTTCGTCGGAGAAGACGCGATTGGTGTATTCCGTCAGATAGGGAAAATAGTGCATGTTGCCAGCGTGCAAGTGTGAATAGGTGCCAACGATGAAGCCGGACGCAGTATAGCGGAAATTCAAAAGAGCCTCAGGGAACGGCTCGGTGCTAGCCGCATTGTCGCCGTTCGCTCCGCGAACGTTGCGTGCCGGATACAAAATGCTTAGGGACTTTGATCTTAGTCAATGCTGCGTTGTATCCCCCACTCCGTGACAGCTCCTAGAGCGATGCCGACCGAGTAGCAAACGAGATCCGTCCACACGAAGCCGAACCCCAATATCAGCCCGCCGAGCGTTGTCTGACGAATCCCGTCGATCCAATGTGCGTGGTAAAGCTGGCTTGCTTCAACTAAGAAAGCAAGAACCAGCGAGACGGTCGCTCGCACCACAATCGGTCGTCCAGCCAACAAAGTACTAAGCAACAAATACAGCATCAACGCCCAGAGAACGTCACCAGCGTATTCGGCCAAGAACTTCGGCAGTTGCTCTCGAAACTTGCGCGAAGTAAGTCCCGCAATCACAACTGGGATTGCGGGCAGTAAGTAGACGATTCGTTTGCTAAGCAATCGACTGCTGCTTTCTACTTCGATTGAGCCGGAGGGGATTCTTTGGAACGTTTGGCATTCAGCTCAATATAATGCAACCACTGAACGGGAACATTATCCTCGTAGAAAATCGCCTCAACTGGGCATTCGGGAATACAAGCTTCGCAGTCGACGGTTTGGCTCACTTCCTCCTTACGGGACTTCGTTCAAAACTTTTTCCCACTTCTTTCGTCATGCACATGGTCTCGAAAGACCACGTTCATTGACGGATTCGAGTCGCTTTTTTTGCTGCACCATTTTGGTGAAGAGTGAGAGCGTAGGCGGGGCCTTCGGCCCGAAGATGAAACTCCAGTTTTGCATCGACACCGCAATGCGATAAAGATTTTCCAGCTTAGGAATGACAATGGCGGTCATTACGCACAACTTCTTTTTCAGCAGCGGTGAAAGCCCCGAGAGGGGCGGCAGATGACTTGCCGGTGGTGACAACCACCGGTTCAAGGATCAACAATTCTTAAGCCCTGGTAGGGGCGGCAGATCTATCGCCCCATCCGGGCCTGGTGGGATTCTGGCGATCATTCCGGGTACTGACGTACCCGGCAATTCATCTATCGTCTCTTGCGGGACTAAAACCTCATTATCAAGAATGAATGCGCTGACGTCATCCAATTCCTCGCTTCGACTCGATTTCATGTCGGACATGCATGAAATGAGAGCGGCGACGAAACCTTGGGAACACCCACAAATTGCCTTTCAGACAATTTCATGGAATCGAATTAACGACAATCGCCTCCGATTGCGCGTGTCCCCATGGTTCCGTGCCCCCCATGGTTCCGTGGTTCTATGGTTCCGTGGTTCTATGGTTCCGTGCCATGGTTCCGTGTCCCCATCAACTCGTTCCAGCCATATTGTTCACTATGCAAAAAAGCCGGTTTTCGGAATGCGCACTTTGAAAACTTGTTTGGCTCTTCCGCAAAATCTGTAGGTCAAAATTGACTATTTAGCGTTACGAATAGAAAACCGAAGTTTCAACGGACACCCGTTTCGCATTGGATTTTTGAGGCATCACTCCGATGTCCAAAGTTGAAGAAAAACAACCCACCAGACGATC
>Ga0163150_10004877_pt1 | contig 17614 bp, 11 predicted proteins | sample OliLakLV19P2IB_FD_148628 | JGI IMG/M metagenome (GOLD analysis project Ga0163150, IMG submission 148628) | Freshwater microbial mat bacterial communities from Lake Vanda, McMurdo Dry Valleys, Antarctica - Oligotrophic Lake LV.19.P2.IB | ecosystem: Environmental > Aquatic > Freshwater > Lake >...
CTAGTCGCACTCGTCTCTTCAGACATGGGTTCTCCTTTCTCAAACACTTACCCAGTCTGATTTACACGACGCGAGGGAATTTGTCCAGTACTTTTTTTCTCCCGTAGGTTATTTCTCAACGCGTACTACTCAAAGGCCGAGTCGTTGTATCGCCAGGCGCTCCGAATCCAGGAGAAGTCTCTTGGGGCGAAACACTCGGATGTAGCGGGTTCTCTCAACAACCTCGCCGAGTGTCTGAGACATCAGCAACGTCCGAAGGCTGCTGAGCCTCTTTACCTTCGAGCCCTCGCCATCCGCCAGGAAGCGCTTGGACCGGATCATCCCGAAGCAGCTTCCATCCTAAATAATCTGGGGGCCTGCTACCGTCAACAGCGAGATACCAGGAAGGCCGAATCAACCTTGCTCCAGGCGCTGGCAAGCAACGAGAAACTCTTGGGATCTCAGCATCCAGACGTCGCTACGACCCTGGCCAACCTGGCCGGTCTTTATCTGGAGCTGAAACAATATGATAAAGCTGGCGCGTTCTGCCTTCGAGCCCTTGAGGTTCGCGAGAAAAGACTGGGGCGACATCACCCCGAGACTGCGAAAAGCCTCCGTATGATGGGGGCCCTCTGTCTTGAGCGGAAGGATGTTCAGCAGGCTGAGAACTATTACCAACGGGCACTGGAGATTCAAGAGCAGAGCCTGCCGGAAACTCATCCCGATCTCATTCTTACCCTCAACAGTTATGCTTCGTTGCTGAAAGCAACCCGCCGGAAGTCTGAAGCCGCCAGCTTGCATCGTCGGGCTCAAGCAATCTTAAGATCCGACCCAGCCAGGCACACTGTCAATGCAATCGATCTTCTGAAAGATCCTTGTTGACTTCGGATAGCAGCCGGCATCATCTACTAGACGTAGCAAGAGACCTCGTCCGCCGGGCACTAAAGAGGGGAGCTCTCTGTGAAAAAATTGCACCCATCGTCGCCGTGGGAAGGCAAGGCTCCCGCCGAGCGGCGCAGCCGCAAGTTGCTGATCCAGAGAAGGTCGGCGGGAGCCGCCCCCGACAACGATCAGCGCGATTTTTTTCACAGCTTCAGGCCCTGTAGGGTGGGTGGCAGCTTCGAAGCAACGACCTACCCCGGCTGGCTGCGCTGTCTCTGCGCTAGCGACCCCTCCGAAGGAGGGGATTTTTCTCAGGAAAGTAACGAGGGATCTCAGTTTGAGCTACCGTCAGAGCAGCCGAGCGCTGGACTAGCCAACTGTTACGGGCTGTTTCTCTTTATAAGACCGCGTCGCCGCCAGAGTGATCTTCAGGGCTGCCAGGCCGTCGGCAGAAGTAATGGTCGGTGGTTGACCGCTCAAGAAACGGTCAACGAAGTGCTGCAGTTGGGTGCGGTAGGCTTGTCCGAAACGCTCCATGAAATAGGGGACGGTGTCGTGACCGACGTTGCCCTTGGTCAGCACCATCAAGGGTGTCTCACGCAGATAGCCGATCTGCAGCGTCCCCTCCGTCCCCAGGATTTCCGTGCGGATGTCGTATCCATACACGCCGCTGCGGCTCAAGTCGATGACCCCTAACGACCCACTCTCAAATTGCAGCGTTGTGATGGCATTGTCCACGTCACCAATCTGGTCCATTTCGGGATAGGCCAGGTTGCCTCCGATGCTGTAGACGCTCCGCACCTCACCCATGTACCAGCGTGCCAAATCGATGTCGTGAATGCCGCAATCGGTAAACAAGCCGCCGCTATTTTTCGGGTCCAGATATTCCAGGCTTGGCCGGAAGGGGTCGCGTGACGACGATTTCATCACAATCGGTTTCCCGATAACGCCGCTGTCGATCTTCTGCTTTGCCGCCGCATAGCCTGCGTCAAAACGCCGCATAAAGCCCAAGTGAAAGAAGATGCCTGCCCGGTCCACCGCATCCTTCATGGCCTGACAGTCCTCAACAGAGAGGGCCAGCGGCTTCTCGCAAAACACAGCTTTGCCCTGGCGGGCGGCTTCCAAAACGATCTCTTTGTGCGTGTTCGTCGGCGTGACGATGACTACGGCATCAATCTCTTTGTCGGCCAACAGGTAGCCATAGTCGGCATACCGTTTCGGAATGTCGTATTCATCTGCGAAGGCCTGCTGCGCCTTTTCATTGCTGTCGGAGACTGCTGTCAGGCGAGCATGAGCGATGCTCCCGAGGAAGTAGCGGGCATAAACAACACCCAAGCGTCCGACGCCAATCAATCCGATGTTAAGTGTTTTGGGCATGGCATAGTTCTCCGACTCTTAGTCTTAGCAATCTCGTCCTCGTTCTGGCTGTGATACGCAAAACGTGATGGCGATTGAATTGTTGCGTCTCGCCTCACGCGTCACGAATCACGACGAGACGTAGCACGATTGCAATTGCTGGACGATTTCGTTGGCTTTCCCTCACTTCTTCTCCGCGGCATTCACTTTGGTAATCAGTTCGATCTTTACCGAGATCTCTTCAGGGACTTTGCCTCCCCGAAGCAGCAACGCTGCGTTCTCAATGGCGAGCCGCCCCATTTCGGCCGGCGACTGGGCAATGGTCGCGTCCATCGTTCCTTTCAAGACGGCTTCGCGCGCTTCCGAAAAGGCATCAAAACCCACCACGGTGATCCTTCCCGTCTTCCCCGCTGCTGCAATCGCTTCGACAGCGCCGAGGGCCATCAGATCGCTGCAGGCGAAAAGCGCTTGCACCTGGGGATGCGACTGCAGGATGTTTTGAAACACGTTGTATCCCTGGTCGCGCTCCCAGTTGGCGGGTTGAGAAGCGGCGACCTGAATTCCCGGTTGCGCATCCACTACGGCGTGAAACCCTTTGAGCCGCGAATCGCCAGTCTCGTGCCCGGGGATGCCTTCAAGAACCGCGACCTTGCCGCTGCCGCCCAGCTTCTTGAGAATGAACTCGCCGGCCAGCTTGCCGCCTTCAAAATTGTCGGAGCCGATGAAGCTGGCCACCTTGCCGCCCGCTTCCTGCAGAGTCTGCGGGTGGACGCGCGTATCTAGAATCACAACCGGGATACCAGCGCGATTGGCCTTCACGATGGCGGGAACAATCTCCCTCGAACCGCTGGGTGTGACGCAAAGCGCCGAGACCTTGCTCTGAATGAGGTTTTCGATGATCTGCATCTGCTTTTCGACATCCACTTCGCGCTCGGCGGCCTGAACCGTCAACCGCACACCGGCCTGACTGGCGGCCAGCTGGGCGCCCTTCTGCATGTCGATGAAGAAGGGGTTGTTCAAGGTCTTCAGCACCAGGGCCACCGTGGGCTGAGAGGATGTTGTTTCCGTTTGTCGCTGGCAGGTGGTGGTGACCAGGCAGAACAGGGCGGCCAGCATTGGAACCAGCGGTTTTCGTATCATAGTTATCACTGCCTCGAGACGCCGTGGGTCTGTGCGTGGAATTTGTACACTCAGCAATGAAGACCCCCAATAGTACCCCTTCTCAAGGGAGACAGAATCCTGTCTCCCCCTTGCGAAGCGATTAAGGGGGAGATCAAGAGGGGGTGATCTACCACGAGATCCACAGACCCCCTCGCGCCGTTGGCGCGGTCCCCCTTCTCAAGAGGGACAAATGTGAACAAGTTTTCGTCACCTTTGCCGCTTGCGCAGGCCCATGTCAAGCAGAACAGAAACAATGATCACGCTTCCAATCACGACTTGCTGGGTAAAGGATGGAGTCCCCAGAAGGTTCAGGCCATTACGCAGCACTCCGATGATCAGCGCGCCGATGAGCGTTCCCAGGATGGTTCCCTCGCCGCCGAGCAAGCTGGTGCCGCCGATCACGGTAGCTGCGATGGCATCGAGTTCATACATCACACCGGCAATCGGCTGGGCCGAATTCAAGCGCGCCGTCAACAGGACGGCAGCGAGTCCGCACAGCATCCCGCACTGGCCGTAGACGAGCAGTTTGACACGACGCACGTTGATTCCGGACAGAATGGCTGCCTCCTCATTCCCCCCGATGGCGTAGACGTAGCGGCCGAACTGCGTCTTGGTCAGTAGTATATGCGAGAGCCCGTACATTAGGGCCATGATGATCACCGGGTTGGGAATATGCAAAGTGTCGCCGGTCGAGAGCCTGCGGAACGACTCTGAGAATCCCGACACCGGCCGCCCATCAGTGAACATCAAGGCGGCGCCTCGCGCTACACTCATCATGCCAAGAGTAGCAATGAACGGAGGCAGGTTTCCACGGGTAATCAAGAACCCATTCAACAGCCCTAAAACGAGACCGGTATTCAATCCTGCCAGTAGCGCGGCAAACAGAGGCCAGCCAGCGTGCAACAGACTGGCCATCACCACTCCCGAGAAGGCGACAACGGATCCAACGGACAGATCGATGCCGCCGCTGATGATGACCCAGGTCATCCCAACTGCGACGATCGCGATGATGGTGGTTTGCTCAGCGACATTGAGCAGATTCGAGACGGTCAGGAAGTGCGGCGTCAGAATCCACAGAACCAGCGAGAGTCCGACCAACGCCAACAGCGGGCCGTACTGCCGCGCGTGACGAGCAAACCAGAGCTTCAGAGGCATCGAGAACCTTTTGTCGATCTTGGTGGGTTAGATCAAGCCAGCAAAACGGAATGACGAATGACTAAGCACGAATGAAGAAGGAAATCCTAAACCAGAATGGCGAGATCCCTGTTCATGATTCGGGCTTCGTGCTTCGTCATTCGTCATTTGCAAACCGCGGGTCCAGAAACCCAATAAAAAGGATCTGACTCAGCAAGCGGTTCATTTCGCCGTATTGAACGTCCGCTGCTCCATTTCCTCGGTTCTGCGTTCATCGAACTTGTACTTGCGCAGGAAGTCGTCCGTGATGTTGATGCCCAGTCCCGGCGCGGTGACGGGATAGACCGATCCCCGGTCGCTGCGCAGTCCGCCGACAACCATTTCACGAAAGACCTCTTCGTCCGGTTCGAAAAATTCCAGGATCAGGAAATTGGGAATGGAAAGGCAGGCATGCAACGATGCGATTGTGCAGATGGGTCCGTTGGGGTTGTGCGGCGCCACCGGAACGTAGTAAGTGTCCGCCATCGCTGCGATCTTTTTGAACTCCGTGATGCCGCCGGTGCGCGCGATATCGGGCTGAACAATGCGCACCGCCTGCTTCTCCAGCAGCTCGCGAAATCCGTGACGGCCAAAGATGCGCTCGCCTGTGGCTAACGGAACGTTGACTGAGCGCTGCACCTCCACCATGGCAGCAATGTTTTCCGGCGGCACCGCTTCTTCATAGAAGAAGAGGCGAAACGGCTCCAGGGCGCGAATGATCTCGATGGTCGACTTGATGTTCCAGCGTCCGTGGACGTCGATGGCAATGTCGTAGTCCGGCCCGCCGGATTCCCGGACCGCCTTCACCTGTGCTACGGCATCCCGCAGATCTTCACGTGTCACCTCGCGGTTGTACGGGCTCGAAGTAAATGGATCGAACTTGCAGCCGGTGTACCCCTTCGCCACGAGTTCCTTGGTGCGTTTCGCCAGCGCCTCGGGAGTTCTTGCAACTCCCTCAATCCAGCCGTTTGCATACACTCTGAGCTTTTCGTGGACCTGGCCGCCAAGTAGTTTGTAAACGGGCACGCCCAGCTTCTTTCCCACGACGTCGTACAGTGCGATGTCGATGGCGCTGATGGCCGCCATCACAACGCCTCCCATGCCGTTGTAATAGAGGTAGCGATACATGCGGTTCCACAGCTTCTCAATGTCCCAGGCGCTCTGGCCGACAACAGCACTGCGCAGATTGCCAATGGCTGTGGCGATGGGTTGCACTCCCGGGAAATTGGTTCCCTCACCCCATCCCACAATCCCCTCAGCCGTCTCTACCCTCACAAACAGCCAGGGCCCATAACCGCGAACGCCGGTCAGTAAATGCGGCTCGACTTTGACGATCTTCAGGGAATCAGCATCGGGAGTGCGCTGCCATCCCAGCAAAGAACGCGACACCCCGGCGCTGGACAGAAGTCCTGCTGTCACTCCGGTGGACAGCTGTCCGAGGAAGTCACGTCGTGAACGGGGTGTAGGCGTCAGTTTAAAATTCCGCATGGATACGTCTCCTTTGAAAATCCCCTCCCTGGGAGGGGTGGCGCGAAGCGACAGCGGTCGCGAAACGCCGGGGTGGGTCCGTTCCCTACACCACAACCCACCCCAGGGCCTGACGGCCCTTGCCCCTCCCAGGAGGGGATTCAACCGTCATTCTCTTTCACTACATCACACTGCACACCCCAGCGGTGTGCCAGCTCCTTTGAAAACCGTTGTCGTACTCGAAGAAGTGCCGAGTACGACAACGAGAAATTATCTTGATAGCTCGTGGCGCTGCTCAGGGAGAAACCCTTGCGAGTTCCCCTAGCCCGGCACGCACCCCCTGCTCGCTTCGCTCGCCGTCCCTTTTGCCAAGGGGGACCAAAGCAGGCGCCTGGCGCTTTTCATCCGTACTCGCGGAGTGTCTCCCAGGCGCTGTGCCGGGAATCTCAGCACCGCTGCGGTTGGACGCTGCAGAGGCGATTACATCGATCTAAAATGAATCGGGAATGTAAATCGAAAGCCCTGACGATGGCAATGGCAAAAGCATCTCCGAGCGTCAGGCAAGGCTGGCGGCAGTCGTGTTACGCGCTTGCTTTGTCGGCGAAAAGCAAGTATGAAAACCCTCGTGACTGATGACTCCTGCTTCAGCAGCTCATAAAGCCAAGACGAAAGGGGAACACGATCGATGTCTCTCGAGGCTGACTGTGCCCCGGCGGAGCGAAAAACCGGAGAACCTGCCAATCCTTGTGTGATGGTGATCTTCGGCGCCGCAGGCGACCTGACGAAGCGCAAACTCATTCCTGCCCTCTACAATTTGGCAAAGGAAGGCCTGCTCTCGCCGGACTTTGCCGTCATTGGCATTGCGCGACGGGAGATGAACACGGAAGAGTTTCGGGGGAAAATCGGCCAGGACGCGCGCGAGTTTGCGACCGACGGGTTCGACCCAAAAGTGTGGGAGCAGCTCTCCAGCCACCTCCACTACGTCTGCGGAACCTTCGATGACGACTCGGTCTATCGCGAGCTGCAAGAACGGCTCACCCAGATTGATTCGGAACAAGGAACGCGCGGCAATTACTTTTACTACCTGGCCACGGCGCCAGAGTACTTTTCTCCCATTGTCCAGAAGTTGCATGCTGCCGGGCTGACGCAAGAGCAGAACGGCCGCTGGCGTCGCGTGATCATCGAGAAACCCTTTGGCACCAGTCTCGATTCGGCGAGAGCTTTGAATCGGGATTTGGGAGCCTGCCTGCAGGAGCATCAGATCTACCGCATCGATCACTATTTGGGAAAGGAGACTGTTCAGAACATTTTGGTGTTTCGGTTTTCGAACGGGATCTTTGAACCGATCTGGAACCGGCGTTATATCGACCATGTAGAGATTACCGTGGCGGAAGATATCGGCGTGGAGCAGCGGGGCGGCTATTACGACACGGCGGGTGCTCTCCGGGACATGGTGCCGAACCATATCTTTCAACTGATCTCGCTAACGGCCATGGAACCTCCGATCTCGTTCGAAGCCGATGCCGTGCGAGACGAGCAGTCCAAAATCTTGCGGGCCATTCAACCCATGACTGCGGAAGAAGTCCTCAAGCGCACCGTACGGGGGCAGTATGCCGATGGCATCGCCAAGAGCAAACGTGTGACGGGTTACCGTTCGGAAGTGAAGGTTGCGCCGGATTCTTTTACCGAGACATTTGTGGCGCTGAAGGTGCTGATCGACAACTGGCGCTGGTCGGATGTGCCGTTCTACCTGAGAACCGGCAAGTATTTGCCCAAACGGGTGACCGAAATTGCAATTCAATTCAAGAAAGCTCCATTCATGTTGTTTCGGAAGACACCCATCGACCGATTGACGACAAACCGGCTCGTGATCCGCTTGCAGCCGGATGAAGGCATCGCACTTCGATTTGGCGCCAAGGTACCAGGTGCTCTGATGCGACTCGGGCCGGTGGACATGAACTTCAAGTATGCCGAAACCTTCGGCAGCAAGCCCAGCACGGGCTATGAGCGCTTGCTGTATGACTGCATGACCGGCGACGCAACGCTGTTTCAAAGAGCCGACATGGTGGAGGCCGCCTGGAGTGTGGTGGCGCCGATACTCGATGTCTGGAAGGCTCTGCCGCCTCGCTATTTCCCAAATTACGCTGCCGGAACCTGGGGACCCAAGGAAGCCGATGAGCTTATGGAGCGGGATGGACGCCACTGGAGAAGCATTGAAGAGTGAGCCTGCGGCGGTCCGCATCGTTGGAACCGGCGAAGAGCTGGCTCTCGCGGCCGCAGAAGAATGTGTGCGTCTGGCGCTGGAAGCGGTAGAGGCACGCGGCCGCTTTTCGGTCGCGCTGGCGGGCGGTTCAACTCCAAAACGACTCTACGCGCTGCTTGCCAACGAGCAGGAGAGTTCCTTCCGCACACGCTTTCCGTGGGGAAAAACGCATTTCTTCTGGGGAGACGAACGGCCCGTGCCACCGGACCATGCCGACAGCAACTATCGCATGGCCTTCGAAGCAATGCTTTCGAAGGTTCCGGTTTCACCCTGGCAGTTACATCGCATCGAAGGCGAGAATGATGATGCCAGTAAGGCTGCCGAGGTCTACGAACAGGATCTGCTTCAGCATTTTCGTCCGAACCGTGGCGCCTGGCCGCAATTCGATCTGGCGTTGCTGGGTCTGGGTCCAGACGGTCATACGGCCTCGCTCTTTCCCTACACTGATGTTCTGGACGAAAAGGCGCGCCTCGCGGCCGCTGTTTGGGTACCCAGGTTCCAGGCCTCGCGCATCACCCTCACGGCGCCGTTGCTGAACCACGCAGCGAACATTCTCTTTCTGGTCAGCGGGAAAGACAAGGCTGAAGCGCTTCAAGCGGTGCTGCACGGAGAGTTTCAGCCGCGCCGCTACCCTGCCCAACTCATCCGGCCCGTGCAAGGCAGCCTGCAGTGGCTGGCTGATCGCGATGCGACTTCCCTGCTTTAGGTTCGGCGTTGTCTTCACACTGCGCCTTTTGCCCCATTCGTTAAATGGGACTTCTTTGGCCTCCTGCCGTTTTCAAACTGACCCCCAAAACCCATGAACCCGGCACTATCGGCTGGCGGATATCCGATTCGCAGGATATACTTCCCGTCCTGAAAGCTGAAATAAGATGCAGAGCAAATGCATCCACACAGCGGCTTCCGCTGGCTGCTTTTTATGCGACCGTTGCACTGCTTCCCGCAGCTCCTGTAAACAATTAACGTAACTGACCGAAGAAGCGGCGCGTCTTTGGAAAGAGGCAATTCCTCTAGCCACTTGCTGGCGACCAGGTTCAGTGTCTTGCTCTCCCTGTCCCCAGCCGCAGGGGGCAGCGAAATTTGAAAAATTCGGGGATGCGCCGGGCCGGGTTGAGGCTTTAGAGAAGCCCAACTCTGCATTTATCTTCTGCAGTGTTGCGGAAAACACATCATGTCACCAACGAAATCAGGCAGGGCCCGCATGAACAACATCGCCGGCATCGGGCTGGTATTGCTGGGCTCCTTTGCAACGGCCTGCTCCTCCAAAGAGCCGGCGGCGGCTTCCGCCCGAAGAAGCGATGGGGTTCCAGTTTCGGTAGCCTTGGTCGGGAAGAGAGATGTTCCGTTGGAAATCCAGGTCATAGGCAACGTCGAGGCTTATGCCACGATCCTGGTGAAGGCCAGGGTGAACGGCCAGCTCATCGCAGTTCACTTCCGTGAAGGTGATTACGTCGGCAAGGGCGACCGTCTATTCGGTCTGGATCCGCGGCCGTTTGAGGCTCAACTCAACCAGGCTGAAGCCAACCTGGCTCGGGACGAAGCGCAGCTTAATCTGGCCCAAGCCAATCTGAACCGTGATTTAGCCCAGCAGAAATATGCCCAGGAACAAAGCGATCGTTTCGCGCGACTGTTCCAGGACGGGATCATCTCCAAAGATCAGGCCGAGCAAACGCGCACCAGCGCCGACACCATTTCCCATGTGGTCATTGCGGACCAAGCTGCTGTGCGGAGCGCTGAAGCTGCTGCGGGCGCCGGTCGGGCTGCCGTTTCAAATGCGAAGGTGCAGCTGTCTTACACGACCATCTCGTCCCCCATCGACGGGCGCACAGGCAACCTGGCGCTCAACGAGGGCAACCTGGTCACGGCTAATACGACTGACTTGGTTACCATCAATCAAGTCAAGCCGATCTACGTGACCTTCTCAGCGCCGGAGGCGAATTTGCTCTCCATCAAACGGTACATGGCGCAAGGCAAGTTGCCGGTCGAGGCGTCGCCACAGGAAAGCTCCGCTGCCAAGGATACTGGGTACCTCAGCTTTGTCGATAACACGGTCGACACCACCACGGGAACCATCAAGCTGAAGGGAACCTTTACGAACGAGGCGAATCTGCTTTGGCCTGGCCAGTTTGTTCGGGTCGCACTGCGATTGACCACGCATACCAATGCGCTCGTGGTTCCCAATCAAGCGGTGCAGGCTGGCCAAGAGGGCGTTTATGTCTACGTCGTCAAGCCGGATCGTTCTGTAGAATCGCGACCTGTGGTGACGGGTTCGCGGGTAGATCAGGACGTCGTCATTCAATCCGGCCTTCAAGCAGGTGAGACCGTGGTGACCGAAGGCCACTTACGTCTTGCTCCGGGAATGCGTGTCCAGCCGCGAGACGAAAAGGGAGCGGTTTTGAAGGACAAGAAGAAGGAAAGCTGAGTGGAAGTACGAATGACGAAGTATGAAGTAGGAATGACGAATGTCGAAGCCCTAATGACTAAAGAAATCCGAAGCCCAAATGACCAAAAGTCCCGGTTTCGTCATTGGAATCCCGTCATTCGTGCTTCGTCATTAGTCATTTCCCAGTCGGGACGAGCAGGAACAGGCTGCGCAGGAGATTAGCATGAATCTCTCCGAAGGTTTCATCCGTCGTCCCGTCGCTACCAGCTTGTTGATGTTCGCGGTCGCCCTGTTTGGCGTACTGGCGTACCGGGCGCTGCCGGTGGCGGATCTGCCCAACGTTGATTTTCCAACCCTTTCTGTCTCGGCCAGTTTGCCCGGCGCCAATCCGGATACGATGGCCTCAGCCGTCGCCACGCCGTTGGAGCGGCAGTTTACAGGCATCTCCGGGCTGGACTCCATGGTGTCGGTCAGCTCAACCGGCAACACTCAAATCACACTGCAGTTCGACTTGAACCGCCAACTCGACAGCGCCACCGTCGACGTTCAAACAGCGATTGCCGAAGCCATGCCCTTGCTGCCCGCGGGCATGCCCAGCCCTCCGTCCTTCCGCAAGTCGAACCCGAGCGATTTTCCGGTCATGTTTCTGGGCCTCACGACTGCCACGCTGCCAATGTGGCAGCTCAATGAGTACGCGGAAAGCAGCATTGCGCAACGCCTGTCCATGGTCAACGGCGTTGCCCAAATCAACGTGTTCGGCGCTCAGAAATACGCGGTACGCGTGCAAGTGGACCCAACCCTGCTGACGGGTTATCAACTTGGGATCAACGAAATTCAGGATTCGTTGCGCGAGTGGAACGTCAACCTTCCCACCGGAACCCTGAACGGCCGCGACCAGGCTTTCAACATTCAAGCCAGCGGCCAGCTCAGCAACGCGGCGGCCTACCGCTCGGCGGTGGTTGCTTATCGCAATGGCTCGCCCGTCCGGCTGGAGCAAGTCGCCAAAGTCATCGACGGTGTGGAGGACGACAAATCGGTATCCTGGTTTTACAACGCGCAAGGGGGCCGGCCTGCTATCAACCTGATGGTGATGCGCCAGCCCAACAGCAACATCATCGAAGTGACCGATGCCATAAAGAAGCTGCTTCCCGAGTTCCAGGCGGCGCTGCCTCCAACAGTAAAGCTCGAGATTCGTGGCGATCGGTCTCAGACGATTCGGGAGTCCTTCCGCGACGTCCAGCTGACTCTGTCACTTGCGCTCGGCCTTGTTATTACCGTCATCTTTTTATTTCTGCGCAAGGGATCAGCGACTCTAATCCCCGGCACAGCCCTTCCATTCTCCATCGTGGGAACCTTTGCGGTGATGTACGTCCTGGGGTACACCCTTAACAATATTTCCATGATGGCGCTGATCCTGTCGGTGGGGTTTGTGGTGGACGACGCCATCGTCATGCTGGAAAACGTCGTCCGGCACATCGAGCGTGGCGCGTCGCCGCTGCAGGCCGCTTTTGCCGGCTCAAAAGAAATCGGCTTCACGATCGTTTCGATGACGCTTTCCCTCGCCGCCGTCTTCATTCCAGTCTTGTTTATGGGCGGCATACTCGGACGTCTCTTCCGGGAGTTCGCGGTCACGATCTGCGCCGCCATCTTCATCTCCGGCATCGTTTCCATCACCCTCACACCTCTCCTTTGCAGCCGTCTCCTGCGCGCGAAGGGAGAAAAGCCCGGACGTTTCTTCCGCATTACCGAGCGTTTTCATGAAGGGATGCAGCATGGGTACGATCTCAGCCTCCGCTGGGTGCTTCGGCATCGCGTTGTCATGCTGGCGGTGTTTTTCCTCACCATTGCGGCCACGTGGTGGCTGTTTCTAAAGGTCCCGAAAGGCTTCATTCCCGATCAAGACACGGATCAGATGTACGCCTCAACGGAGGCCACCCAGGGGACTTCTTACTATCAAATGATGAAGTACCAGCAGCAGGTTGCGGACATCCTCAGGGCCGACCCACACGTCGAAACGTTCATGTCGAGCGTCGGCGGAAATTTCAACACCGGCGCCAACACGGGCCGGATGTTCATGCAGCTGAAGCCGCGCAAACAGCGGGAGCTGAGTGTCAATCAGGTGATTGAAAAGCTACGACCGCAAATGGCTTCGGTGGTAGGAGCCCGGGTCTTTCTTTCGGCGCCTTCCTCCATCCGCCTCGGAGGCCGCATGTCCCGAAGCCAGTATCAGTTCACGCTGCAAGGGCCCGAGACAGAGGAGCTGTATGTGCACTCCCAGCGATTCGAACAGGAAATGACACATTTGCCCAGCATCACCGACGTCAGCTCAGACCTCCAGTTGAAGAATCCCCGGGTCAACGTAACGATCGACCGGGACAAAGCTGCCTCCTTGCATCTGAATGTCGCCCAGATCGAGGGATCTCTCTATAGTGCCTACGGCCCGCGCTGGGTATCCACCATCTATGCACCCACCGCCCAGTATCGCGTGATGCTTGAACTTCTGCCCGAGTACCAGGCGCATCCCGATCTGCTTTCGCTGCTGCACGTGCGCTCTTCCGAGGGCGCCTTGATTCCGCTGGACGCCTTCGCAACGCTGAAGACTGACGCCGGTCCGCTCTCCGTGAATCACTCTGGCCAGCTGCCTTCAGTGACACTCTCGTTCAACCTGAAGCCCGGCGTTCCTCTCGGAGCTGCCGTTGAAGAAATCGGCGAACTGGCAAGTCGCTCACTTCCAGCGACGATCGGTACCAGCTTTCAAGGAACGGCGAAGGTGTTTCAGGAGTCGCTGCGCAGCCTCAGCGTTCTGCTCCTGGTGGCCATGGGCGTCGTCTACATCGTCCTGGGCATCTTGTATGAGAGTTATGTTCACCCGTTGACCATTCTTTCCGGGCTTCCCTCGGCTGGCCTTGGTGCGCTGGCAACGCTACTGCTCTTCAATACGGAGCTCAACATTTACGGCTTTGTGGGATTGATGATGCTGATTGGCATCGTCAAGAAGAACGCGATCATGCAGATTGATTTTGCACTCGATGCAGAACGTCTGCAGGGCAAGAGTCCGGCCGAGGCAATTTATGAAGGCTGTCTGGCTCGTTTCCGTCCCATCATGATGACCACGATGGCCGCTCTGCTCGGGACGCTTCCGATCGCCTTGGGATACGGTGCGGGAGGTGAAGCCCGCCGGCCGCTGGGGCTCACCGTCGTCGGAGGTTTGCTAACGTCGCAACTCGTCACACTCTACCTGACACCCGTCATTTACACCTACATGGCCGCGCTGATGAACCGTCTGAGGGCAGCTCGCAAACCCAAGGTTGCCCTGGTGCCGGTGCAGGAGTAGCGCTTCTAGACGGTTGACGACTCGACTCGCTAGTCTCCACATCGAAGGACTTGCTGATCCTGATTCGAATGTTTGGGCGGCTCCGCCGCCTTACGGCGAAGCCGTCACAGATTCCTCGTTGAGACCTTCGCAAACTTTAGCACTGCTCGATCTTTGGAAGGCGCTCTGAGTTCTGCGTTGTGACGCAATTGTTGGGGTCGCTACGCTGACCCCAAGGGCTTTGATCCATGAACATTTCTCAGATTTTTGTCGAACGCCCTATTGCCACCAGCCTGCTGATGGCGGCCATCCTGTTGTTTGGACTGGTTGCCTATCAGTCTCTGCCGGTCAGCGATCTGCCAAACATCGATTTTCCAACGCTTCTGGTCACTGCCACTCTTCCTGGCGCCAACCCCGAAACGATGGCATCGGCCGTCGCCACGCCTTTGGAGAACCAGTTTTCAACGATTGCCGGACTGAACTCGATGACCTCGGTGAACTCGCTCGGGGCAACCCTGATCACGTTGGAGCTCGACTTGAGCCGAAGCCTGGACGGCGCCGCAGTGGACGTGCAAGCCGCGATCACGCAGGCCTCGCGCCTCTTGCCGCCCAACATGCCGACCCCTCCAACATTCACGAAGGTCAATCCTGCCGATCAGCCGATTCTCTACATCGCCCTGACGTCGGCCACGCTCCCGCTGTGGACGCTGGATGAATACGCGCAGACACGGGTCGCCCAGCGCATCTCCATGGTGAGCGGCGTCGCCCAGGTGCAGGTGCTCGGCTCTCAGAAGTATGCGGTCCACGTCCAGATGGATCCCCACGCCATGGCAACGCGTCAAATCGGTATTAACGAAGTGGAAGCCGCTCTCCGCAATTGGAACGTGAATCTGCCCACCGGCAGCATCATCGGTCCACAGCGCTCTTTCACCTTGCAAGCCACAGGTCAATTGATGAGCGCAGCCGCATTCCGGCCCGTCGTCGTAGCCTATCGCAAAGGCTCGCCCGTGCGTCTCGAAGAGCTGGGCGACATCATCGACAGCGTTGAAGACGACAAGAGCGCTTCTTGGTACTACACACGGGAAAGCAGCCAGCGCGCGGTTGTGCTCGCCATCCAACGCCAGCCGGGGACCAACACGGTGGCGGTAACGGACGGCGTGAAGGCGCTGCTGCCTCTGTTCGAAGCAGAGCTGCCGCCGTCGGTGAAGATGAACATCATCTACGACCGGTCCGAAACCATCCGCGAGTCTTATCACGACGTGCAGTTCACGATGGTTTTGACGTTGGGACTGGTGGTGATGGTGATCTTTCTGTTTCTTCGCAACTTCTCGGCGACGGTTATCCCCAGTCTGGCTCTGCCGTTTTCCATCATTGGAACCTTTGCCATCATGTATATCCTCGGCTACAGCCTGGACAACTTGTCGATGATGGCTCTGATTCTTTCGATCGGATTTGTGGTGGATGACGCCATCGTCATGCTGGAAAACATCGTCCGCCATATGGAGCTGGGCGAGAGCGCCATGATGGCCGCGTTGAAGGGTTCCAAGGAAATTGGATTCACCATCGTTTCCATGACTCTGTCGCTAGCTGCCGTGTTTATTCCGGTGCTGTTCATGGGTGGGGTGTTGGGCAGGCTGTTCAAGGAATTTGCGGTCACGATTTGCGTCGCCATTCTGATCTCAGGGGTTGTTTCAGTGACGTTGACGCCGATGCTTTGCAGCCGCTTCTTGCGTCCGCCCTCCCAGCAGAAACACGGCGCCTTCTATAACGCCACTGAGCGCTTCTTCGACCGGATGCTGCACGTTTACGAAGTGACTCTCTCGTGGGTTCTGCAGCACCGCGCTCCGACGGTGGCCGTTTTTGTGCTCACGCTGGCGGCGACGGTCTGGATGTTCATCATCATTCCCAAAGGTTTTATCCCCGATCAGGACACCGATCAGATGATTGTGGTTACCGAAGCCGCTCAGGGCACTTCTTACTTCAAGATGGTCGAGCATCAGAAGGAAGTGGCGGAACTGCTGAGGCAGGACCCGAACATCGAATCGCTTGTCTCCAACGTGGGAGGGACTGCTTCAACCACACTCGGCGGGCCCAATTTCGGGCAGATGGTCGTCCACCTCAAGCCTCGGAACGAACGCAAGCTGTTGGTCAACGAGATTATTGACGACCTGCGCGTGAAACTGAGTGACCTTCCAGGGATGCGTGTTTATCTTCAGAACCCGCCCACGGTTCAGCTCGGGGGGCAGGTGACGAAGAGTCCTTATCAATTCTCGCTCTACGCTCCCGACAAGAAGGAACTCTACGCTTTCGCCGCCAAGTTGGAGAAACAAGTCGCCCAACTGCCAGGCCTGATCGACGTCACCAGCGACCTTCAGATCTCCGCGCCCCAGGTGAACGTGAAGATCGATCGTGATCGCGCCGCCGCGGTCCATGTCAGCGCCCAGCAGATTGAAAATGCGCTCTACGATGCTTACGGTCCCCGCTGGGTGTCAACCATCTACGCGGCCGTCAACGAATACAAAGTCCTGCTGGAGCTGAAGCCGGAGTACCAGAAAGACCCCAGCGCCCTCTCGCTCCTCTATTTCAAATCGACAGAGGGCCGGCTGGTCCCGCTGGACTCGGTGGCACAGCTCAGCCTGGAGACAGGTCCTCAGACGATCAATCACTTCGGACAACTTCCGGCCGTCACCATCTCCTTCAACGTCCAAACTGGTGTAGCCCTGGGCAACGTCGTGGATCAGATTCAGGACATTATCAAGCGTGAGCTGCCTCCCACCTTCAGCACGGCTTTTCAGGGAGCAGCCAAGGCATTCCAAAGTTCATTGACCAACCTGTGGGTTTTGCTGGTTGTCGCCATTGCTGTCGTCTACATCGTGCTGGGCATTCTGTACGAAAGCTATGTGCATCCGCTCACCATTCTGTCAGGGCTTCCGTCGGCAGGGTTCGGCGCGTTGGCCACTCTCTTTCTGTTCGGAATGGATCTGAATATCTATGCGTTTGTCGGCTTGATTATGTTGGTGGGAATCGTGGAAAAGAACGCCATTATGCAGATCGATTTTGCACTGGATGCCGAGCGGAACAGCGGCCTGGGGCACATGGAAGCCATCTTTCAGGGCTGCTTAACCCGATTTCGTCCCATCATGATGACCACCATGGCCGCTTTGCTGGGCGCCGTTCCGATTGCACTCGGCTACGGCGCCGGCGGCGAAGCCCGCCAGCCGCTGGGCTTGGCCGTTGTGGGCGGCCTGCTGTTCTCGCAGCTCGTCACCCTCTATCTAACTCCGGTGGTCTACACCTACCTGGCGGCCGCCGTTGAGCGCTTTCATGCGCGCAAACAGCGCCGCATGGAACCCTCGTCCACGCCAGCCTGATTCCGCGCGCATCGTCCTTAGGACATGCGCACCGCTTCCCACTCATCTAGCTGCAATGCGATCAAGACAAACATGCCGAAATGGTGCGCCGCAGTCTGGCGCAGCCTTTCGGCTGTATTCTACAGAGACCCAAGCCGCCCTGATAGGGGTAGGGGGAGCCGCAGCTCCCCCTCCCTCCGAACCGTACAGGCGGATCTCCCGCATACGGCTCTCCAGTCGGTGGTTTTACCTCATCGAGGATTGACTGGCCTCTCCCGGTGGGTCAG
>Ga0163150_10004882_pt1 | contig 17600 bp, 13 predicted proteins | sample OliLakLV19P2IB_FD_148628 | JGI IMG/M metagenome (GOLD analysis project Ga0163150, IMG submission 148628) | Freshwater microbial mat bacterial communities from Lake Vanda, McMurdo Dry Valleys, Antarctica - Oligotrophic Lake LV.19.P2.IB | ecosystem: Environmental > Aquatic > Freshwater > Lake >...
GATGGTGGTAGCTCCCATTTTAACCGGATACAACCACGACGGATAGGTTTCCTGCAACAATAACCGGTAAGCAATGTCCGTATAGCCAAACCGGGACAATACATGGCAGATATATGGAGTTCCTAAAAATCCGGTTGTAATATGATAGTTGTAGGCAATAATATTTTCAACCAATCTTTTAGCAGCACCCTGCCGGATACCTTCGGGCAGCATATCAAATTCCAGGGCAAGGACATAAGCGGTTTGGGTGCTGGAGGTCAACCGGCCGTTCCGCGAGACATATTCATTGAGAAAAGCGGATTTAATGTTCTCCAATAAACGTTGATATTGGACTTCATCCTCCTTTAAACCCAATACCCCTGAAGCATTGACCATCAGTTGAGTTGAATAAGCATAAAAACATTGGGCAATAAGGTATTTATCGGTCACCGCCGACCGTCCATCGGTATCATTGCCCAGGCTGTAAAACAACCAGTCACCGAAGTGAAAACCTTTGTTCCACAAATGCTGTCGGCTGCTGTCTGTCATATATTTGACCCATTTTTTCATACTGGGATATTGCCGTTTGAGCAAAGTGGTATCACCATACAACAAAAACATATTCCAGGGTATGATGGTAGCTGCATCCGCCCAGCCTGCTGAAGCTACGGCATTGGGACCCAGAACATTAGGCACCACAAAGGGTACTGCACCGTTTGGTCTCTGATCAGCAGCTACATCCTGCAACCATTTGCTAAAAAAATTTTGTACCCCAAAATTGAATGCGGCGGTTCTCGCAAAAGCCTGTGCATCTCCTGTCCAACCCAATCGTTCATCGCGCTGAGGGCAATCCGTAGGCACATCTACAAAATTGCCGCGTTGTCCCCACTGAATGTTATGTTGCAATTGATTGATCAGGGGGTTGGAGCATTCAAATTGTCCGGTGAGCTCCATGTCAGAATATAACGCGATGCCGGTAAAATCCTCCAGGTTGACTTTAGACGGGAAACCGATCAACTTTATATATCGGAAACCCTGGAAAGTAAAATGAGGCTCAAAAATTTCCTGGCCATTTCCTTTAAGAATATATTCATTGGATTGTTTAGCGCGTCTAAGGTTTTCAATGTAAAAATTTCCAAATTTATCCAACACTTCTGCATGCAGAATTTCAAGTCGGGTACCTGCCGGACCCTGAGCTTTGACTTCTACCCAACCTACCATATTTTGACCAAAGTCGATTACCTGTTCGCCTTTGGGAGTAACTATAAATTTGACTGCTTTAATGCGCTCCCTTTTCCGCACTGGTTCATTATAGGTAGAGATAAGGATTTTGGGGAAGTCTTTTACCTGAACCGGTGCCCAGCTGTTAGTGGCATAACCTGCTTTTGACCAACCTGTCAATTCTTTTCTGGCATCATAAACTTCTCCATGATAGATTTCAGAGGAGACGATCGGTCCGATTGCTCCCTGCCAGTCCTTATCTGATTGGATCGTTGCCATGGTACCATCTTTAAAAGTGACCAGGAGCTGAGCGATCAGGCTCAGTTCTTTGCCGTATAAATTATTGCTCCTGGTGAAACCAATTTCCCCACGATACCAGCCATCGCCAAGGGTCGCACCCATCGCATTATCTCCTTTTATCAATAGGTTGGTAACATCGTATGCCTGGTATTGGATTCGCGACTGGTAGGCCGTCCATCCCGGGGTAAGGTAATCCTGCCCTACCCTTTGCCCATTGATCATGGCCTCATATAATCCCCTGGCGGAAATGAATAGGGTAGCGGAATGGATGTCCTTTTTAAGTTGGAATGCCCTGCGTAAGATTGGGCTGGGACGGCTCACTGAATCAGCGGAAGGTGGTGGCGATATCCAGGAGGCAGTCCATTCATTGGAATTCATCAGTCCAGTATGAAAATATGACCCTAAAACGCTCATGGCGGAATTAGCGTGGTTATCTGAAACCGTTACTTTCCAATAATATCTCATATTGGAGACCAGGATAGGCCCGGCATAAGGAATATAATTGGATTGGTCGGTACTGACCTTGGTATTCCACAACAGACTCTTCTTGTTAAAATCAGGTGCAGAAGCGACTGTAATTTCGTAATTGGCCTGCATGGTATTCTTTTGGGAACTGACCAATTTCCAACTGAAATTTGGCTTAGCTATATCTAATCCAATTGGGTTGATTAATTGTTCTACCCTCAGGTCCACGACCTGCAACTGACCAAAGGACCAGAGGCTAAAACTGAGGAGAAGCAAAGTGATTGTGGTTTTCATATTTATTTCGGTTAAACCAGTAATTTATTGATTATTATCAGTTTAGGAAAAAAATAGCAAAGTTTTTTTAAAATAAAACCTGTTTTTTAATCCATTTGAATGTAATTTTGTTCTTAATTAGACAAAGTCCAAATAACGTTTGATTGAATTTTATATTTATAAGTAATTATTAATGAAAAAAGTATATCTCGATAACAACGCCACCACGCCTTGTGATCCGCGGGTGGTAGAAACTATGGTCCCTTACTTTTTTGAAAAGTTTGGGAATGCAGCCAGCCGCAGTCATCCTTATGGGTGGGAGGCGGAAGAAGCCGTGGATTATGCGCGGGAACAAATTGCCGCTTTGATCCATGCAGATTCTAAAGAGATTATCTTCACTTCCGGAGCTACAGAGTCAGATAACCTGGCCCTTAAAGGTGTATTCGATATGTACCGGAAAAAAGGAAATCATATCATCACGGTCACCACAGAACATAAAGCCGTATTGGATACTTGTAAACACTTGACTGAACAAGGGGCTGAGATTACATACCTTAAAGTAAACGATATCGGGCTCATCGATTTGGAAGCCCTCGAAGGAGCCATCAAGCCAACGACCATTCTGGTATCGGTGATGTGGGCTAATAATGAAACCGGGGTAATCCAACCGATGAAGGAAATCGGAGAAATATGCGCTAAACACGGGGTATTGTTTATGAGTGATGCCACTCAGGCCGTAGGCAAGATCGATGTCAATCCCCGGGAAATGGGAATCCATCTCATGGCTTTTACTGCACATAAAATGTATGGTCCCAAAGGAGTCGGCGCTTTATATGTCAGTAGAAAATCTCCCCGTGTAAAAGTTACTGCTCAATTGGATGGTGGAGGCCATGAAAGGGGTATGCGATCCGGCACCCTTAATGTACCGGGTATAGTCGGATTTGGCAAAGCCGCCGAATTGGCCCGTAAAGAAATGGATCAGGACATGGCTCGTCTTAGCAAATTGAGAGACCGACTGGAATCCACGCTAAAATCAGCTATGGAAGAAGTTTATATCAATGGGGATCCATCGCATCGCATGCCTCATGTGACCAATATGTCTTTTAAACACGTAGAAGGAGAGGGATTGATGATGACCTTTAATCAGCGTATGGCCCTATCGTCCGGTTCTGCCTGTACCTCTGCTTCACTCGAACCCTCGTATGTCCTTGTGGCACTGGGACTGGGTGACGATCTTGCCCATTCCTCATTAAGATTTAGCCTGGGCAGGTTCACCACAGACGAAGACATTGATATTGCTATTCAATCCATTCAGGATGGAGTCAATCATATGCGCAGCCTGAGCCCGATTTGGGAAATGTATAAAGAGGGTATCGACCTGACCCAGGTCAGTTGGTCCCCGCATTAAAGTTAAATTACAAACAACGTTTTTATAAACTCACCAATTAAAAATCAATCAACATGGCATATTCAGAAAAAGTCTTAGAACACTTCCAAAACCCTAGAAACGTAGGGACTTTAGATAAAAGCAAAAACAACGTAGGAACCGGCCTGGTCGGCGCTCCAGAATGCGGAGATGTCATGCGGCTTCAAATCGAAGTCGATGAAGAAACCGGTACCATTAAGGATGCCAAGTTTAAGACCTTTGGTTGTGGTTCTGCTATCGCTTCCTCTTCGCTGGCCACAGAATGGCTAAAAGGTAAATCTATTGATGATGCCCTGAAAATCGATAATATGGATATCGTCGAAGAACTGGCCTTGCCGCCTGTGAAAATCCATTGTTCGGTATTGGCAGAAGACGCCATTAAAGCAGCCATCAAAGATTATCAAAACAAAAATGGGATTTTGGTTCTGGAAGCTTTAGAAACAGCCAAAGCTTAATCTACTGTATTTATGATTTTTGTTTCCGAAACGGCCAAACAGCGCATCCAGGAAATTAAGACCAATGAGCACCTGGATGAGGATTATTTTGTCCGGGTCAGTGTGACCAGTGGCGGATGCTCCGGATTGTCTTATAAAATGGACTTCGACAATGAAAGCCGGAGCAATGATCAGGTATTTACCCACAACGGGGTCAAAGTGGTCACCGACCTTAAAAGCTTTTTATATCTGTTTGATACCACCCTGGAGTTTTCGGGTGGACTCACCGGAAAAGGATTTCATTTTGAAAACCCGAATGCATCCCGGACTTGCGGATGCGGGGAGAGTTTTGCGGTATAAAAAAGTGCAGCATTATTTCGCACGGAGAATTACAAATACGTGTTTTTAAATTTTGATTTATTCCGTTGCTTTTTTATTTGAATGATTTAAATTATGCATGCCAGCCTTGCAGCTGTCTGATTCATTTGGTCAAACATTTACAATCTGATATAAATTAATCTCCGGGCACGTCGTATTCTTCTATCGTTGCTATCGGTTTGTGAAATTTCATTCCCCGTGCTCTCCGCCTTCCTTGCGCATTGGGTGGTTTCGCTACGCTGTGTGAAACGCTGTTAACTCCGTTTCACTGTCCTTAACTTTCACCCCCTCCTAATCAGGTTTCATTATATTCGTCAGCATAAGTCTGCCTCGGAATATGATTGAACCTGCCTTACCTGGAATATGATAGGCCCGGTTTGTGGCAGGCATTCTCCTGTTGGCTAATGTTTCCTATTGTATTGACCAGCAGATCCTGAGTTTGTTGGTCCGGCCAATTAAAACAGATTTACAACGCTCTGATTTTGAAATCAGTTTGCTGATGTGACTGACTTTTACCCTGTGCTATACTTTTTTGGGTATGGTGATTGGCCGATTAGCTGTTCATTACAACCGTAGAAATATCATCATCTGCGGTATCACCATCTGGAGTCTGATGACTGACCTATACGGCGGTATCAATACGTAAAGTCACTTTTTTCTAGCCCGCATGGGTGTGGGTAAGTGGTATTAAAATTATATTCAGAAACCAGTTTACCAGAGCTGATTACATTTGATTAAATTAACAAGTTCTTATCATGAAGCTAATTAATATATCAGTCATCGTCACCGGAGGAGCTTCCGGCCTGGGAGCAGCTACAGCAAGATTGTTGGCGGCTGCAGGAGCCAAAGTTGCCATCTGCGACAAGAATATTAAAGGAGCAAAAAACTTGGCATCCGAAATAAACGGTTTGGCTATTGATTGTGATGTTGCTGACGAGGACAGCGCCAGATCTGCTTTTGCAAGAGTTAATGAAGTCCATGGGATCGCCAGGGTGCTAATCAATTGTGCCGGTATCCCAAGTAGTGGACGAATTGTGGGGAAACATGGCCCAATGGCTTTAGCCGACTTCGAAAAAACAATACGGATAAATCTCATCGGAAGTTTTAATATGATGCGATTAGCTGCCACCGAAATGATCACCTTAAATACTTTGGAGGAGGATGAACGTGGGGTCATTATCTCTACTGCAAGTATTGCCGCCTATGAAGGGCAAATTGGACAAGCCGCTTATGCTGCTTCCAAAGGAGGAATAGTCAGTCTGACCTTGCCGGCGGCCAGAGAATTTGCACAATTTGGCATACGGGTTAATGCCATCGCCCCGGGATTATTCCTTACCCCATTACTGGAAGCTTTACCCGGAGATACCATTCAGAAACTTTCAGATGCTATACCCTTTCCCAAACGCCTGGGATCACCGCAGGATTTTGCTTTATTGGTAAAACATATCATTGAAAACCCTTACCTCAATGGGGAAGTTATTCGCCTGGATGGGGCATTGAGAATGTTGCCTAAATAAAATCATTTCAAAACATATTCAATCGTGTAATGAAATATAAAATGAACCCTCCATTCCGTGCAGATCATGTGGGAAGCTTATTACGGACCCAGACCGTCAAAGAAAACCGCCTGCTATGGAAACAAGGAAGACTTGCTGCAGCTGCCTTGCGCGATATAGAGGATGAATCGATCAAAGAAACCATAAAAACCATGGAGTCCATCGGATTCAAATCCATTACTGATGGAGAGTTTAGACGGGATTACTTTCACCTGGATTTTCTGAAAGAATTATCAGGCGTCAGCGTCACCGGAGGCATAGACGCCAATCCTAATGCCAAAGTAGCCGAAGATGGTTTTACTCCACCAAAACTACGAGTGACTGGTAAACTTCAGCATACCATAAATATTCAGGTAGCCGATTTTGATTTCCTGAAATCCATTACCCATGAAACACCAAAAGTGTGTATCCCGTCGCCGACTATGGTTCATTTTCGCGGAGGACGTCAGTCTATAGATATTGAAGCCTATCCGGATTTAGATGAATTTTTTATCGACTTGAGTACCTGCTATAGAAAGGAAATAGACTCGTTATATCGTCATGGCTGCAGGTACATTCAGCTGGATGATACCAACCTGGCCTATTTATGTGATCCAAAATTAAGGGCTGGGGCATTAGAGCGGGGCGATGATCCAAATGAATTACCCCGCATCTATGCCCGATTGATCAATAGTGTAATCGATGACCGGCCAGAAGATCTCGTCATAGCTATCCATTTGTGTCGCGGTAATTATCGCAGTACCTGGTTTGCTGAAGGAGGTTATGAACCGGTCGCTGAAATTCTATTCAACCATATCAATGTGGATGCCTATTTCCTTGAATACGATGATGAACGCAGCGGTGATTTTGCCCCCCTTAGATTTGTACCCCATCATAAATCAGTAATCCTGGGAATTATTTCTTCAAAACAAGCCAGGCTCGAAAACCCGGATGAGATGGGTCACCGGATAGATGCAGCAGCCCGATACCTGCCTTTGGAAAATATGGGAGTAAGCCCGCAATGTGGATTTTCGAGCACTCACCATGGCAACGACATGACCCAGGACCAACAATGGAGGAAGATGGAATTGGTAGTGAAAGTTTCCAGGATGGTGTGGGGGAATTAAGAGAATTAATAAAATGAAATAATTAAAATAATGAAGAGAATTATAAAATAACTTTGTTAATTAAATTAGTTTATTCATAATTCTAATCGACATTGATTCATAATCCACGAATATGAAAAAAAGAAGAATCCTGGTGTATTTGCTTCTACTGGTCATCAGTACTTTGGATGCACAGAGCTATAAATTGTTCAGGTATAGAACCCAGGTTGGGATTAAACCCGGAGTGTTGACTGCAAAAGGTAAGATGTTGGATGTTTCATTGTTTACCAAAGATTACGATGAGTCCTTTTTTTCTTCGGACGGGATATCACGTTTAAAACAATGGCTGGTTAAAAACGAACTAAAATGCAAGGTATTGCCTGCCAGGGTAGAATTCGCTTCCCCGGTTGCGCGTCCTTCAAAAATAGTGGCCATCGGACTTAACTATTTGGAACACGTACGCGAAGGAAGTGGTGTAGTACCTTCTGAACCCGTGATTTTTATGAAATCTTCCACGTCCATGAGCGGGCCAAATGACACAGTGCTTATTCCGAAAAATTCATTAAAAACAGATTATGAAGTGGAACTGGCAATTATTATAGGCCGGGAAGCTTCTTATATCCGACCCGAGGAGGCAGATTCTTATATTGCCGGTTATAGTATTATCAATGATTATAGTGAACGGGAATGGCAATTGGAAAGGCCTGCGAATCAATGGGACAAAGGCAAAAGCGCTAATACGTTTGCCCCAATAGGGCCTTACCTGGTAACCCCGGAAGAGGTCGGTGATCCTCATAATCTGAAAATTTGGCTTAGCGTCAATGGTATTCAAAGGCAATCATCCAATACGGGTGATATGATTTACAAAGTTTCCCGGCTAGTCAGTGAAATCAGTCAGTACATGACGCTATTACCCGGGGATGTCATAGCTACCGGCACTCCCTCTGGTGTTGGGTTGGGCAGCAAACCGCCAAAATATTTAAGGCCGGGTGATGTGGTCGAATTAGGCATTGAAAAATTAGGGACCCAGCGACAAGTAATCGGATCAGCTATGAAAAATTATTTAACTCCAGCTGAACTGAAGGATTATTGGGATTGGGTAGCTCTTGGCCCTGGCGGTTTACCGAATACCCTGGAAGGATATCGCATGGTCAAGGCTCTTGGGAAACAGATGAAAGATCCTTTGGATATCCGTCGGATCGCAACTGACATCGATCAACCCGGAGACCTCAAATCACTTATTGATTTGCCCAAAAGAAATGGGACTAAACCAGTAATCGCGCCATTTGCTATACCCCACCGTCAGACAGATCAGCACAACGACACCATTATACGGAACAAGCAGAAAAAAATTTTTGATGATCAGGTCTCGGATAAAAATTATAACCTGATCTACAAAATGAGTTACCTGGAAAGAAACAGCCCGGGTATTTTTATAAAAGATAGTGCAACCGGCAATCAAACGGTATTACCCGTTTCCCATGCGGAGGTAGGCCATATTCATCCTACGGACGGGTCTATGCACATCATTTTAAGCCCCAGTGATACCAAAGAAATTATTGCCAAAGGTTGGGGTGAATTACATGGCCTTGCCGGTCAGGACCGGGCAGCTAAAACCTATATGATGATTTATTCCCCACGGGATGAATCAGAGTTGGAAGTCACCAAAAAAATATTAAACGCGGCCGTAAAGTATTCTTCTCTACCCGTAAAAACCCCTTAACCTTTAACCCTTTCCCCACTGCCCTCTGCCCTTTCCCCACTGCCCTCTGCCCTTTCCCCGCTGCCCTCTGCCCTTTCCCCACTGCCCGCTTTAATTGGTATTTACAATTTCTTCAACCTCATCAACTCACCAACCCGACTTACCAAGGTTGCAGTCTGTCATGCTGTACCAGATGCTGATGGAATGGCAGCTTTCGCCGACCTACCGGAATTCCAGGCCTTACATTTATCCCCACTACCATTGGTATACGAGGTGAGCGGAACAAACATTGAATTCCCGAGTGCAGATGGGAAACCTGCCAAAGGTTACTTAGTAAAATCTAAAAAGAAATCGAATAAATGGTTGTTTGTTTATCAGGAATGGCGGGGTCTCAATGATTATGTAAAAAACAATCGGATCAACTATATAATGATTTGGACGGGAAGGTTAATGTATTGGCCCTTGATATGTACGATGGGAAGGTAACGGCTGATCCCAAAGAGGCAGGACAATGGGTGCGGAGCGTGGTGGAAACCCGACTTGAAAATATCATCAAGGCTGGCCAGACTTATGCCGGGAAAAAAGCTCTGATAGCAAACCTTGGCTGGTGTTTTGGAGGCGGCTGGTCCCTAAAATCTGGCATCTTACTCGGCAAACAAAATATCGGTTCAGTGATGTACTACGGCATGCCGGTCAAAGACGTTGAAAAATTAAAAACTTTAAGCAGCGATGTGCTGGGCTTATTTGCTACCGAAAATTTCATTTCCAAAACGATTATTGAAGAATTTGCAGCAAACATGAAAACCGCAGGCAAACCCCTGGAATATAAAATTTTCGATGCGGCCCATGGATTCGCCAACCCGAGCAATCCCAAACACGACGAAGCAAAATCCAAAGAAGCCAATAGCATGGCGCTGAATTACCTGAAGAAAAAATTTAAACGATGAGGCTTATCAAATTAATTTAAACGGGTCGCAATTTTTTCGATAAATTCTTTTGCCATTTCCATTCCGCGTTTTGCGATACCAACATCCGAATTCCCATCATACCATAGACTGAGGTGCAATGTGTCGTAAAGATTATTAAACTCTGTCAGCATTTTTTTGTCGTATTTCGTCAAGAATTCCCGGTAATAATCAACCGACTTTCGTATCCTTTTTTTGGTTGATTTTAGATTAGATTCAGACCGCTCTGCAGAAAGGATGCGTCGAGGTTTGATAAGTTGATCTAATGCATATAACACACCGCAATATGCTGTATGCCCTGCCATTTTAACATATTTCTTATCCTCATAAATATCATTCTTTCGTTGAGCTTTTTCCGCCAGCAGTTCTTTTGCATTGGATATGTATCGGTGAGCTTCTTTTATAATGGCTTCCATTCAACAAATATATCTGGAATTTGCGTTCTGGATTCAGGAGATATAGGACAAATTGAGTCAGGTCGCTTTCCTTAATCGAATTCCAAACAGCCTAATTGGCACTTTAAAAACTGATCAACTATTTTTTATTACTTTCATTCCATATTCATTTTATCATTCTAAGTAAATAATATGCCAAACCAACAATTTGACGCCATTGTCATTGGTTCAGGAATCAGCGGAGGATGGGCAGCAAAAGAACTTTGCGAAAAGGGATTGAAGACCCTGGTCATTGAAAAAGGACGATTGGTCACCCATATTAAAGATTACCCTACGGCTAACAAGGATGCCTGGGAATTGGATTATCATGGAGGATTAACCCAGGAGGAGGCCAAACGATTTCCAGTACAGACCAGATCCGGTTTTGTAGGTGGTGACAATAAACACTTTTTTACAGATGATCTGGACAATCCCTACATCGAGGAAAAAAGATTTGATTGGATCCGGGGCAATCAAACCGGTGGCCGATCCCTGATCTGGGGCCGTCATTGTTATCGTTGGAGCGATCTGGATTTTACGGCCAACGCTAAAGAAGGTATCGCCATTGATTGGCCCATACGGTATAAAGAAATTGAACCCTGGTATACTTACGTGGAAAAATTTGTGGGGATCAGTGGTGAAAAACTAGGGCTGGACCATTTACCGGATGGGTATTTTTTACCACCGATTGAACTCAATTGTATCGAAAACCATCTGAAAAAAGAAGTGGAATCCAGGTTTAAAGGTCGGCATGTTACTTCAGGGCGAGTAGCACATCTGACAGAGCCTCAACCCTGGCATCTCGAGTTGGGCAGGGGCAAGTGTATGAACCGGAATCGCTGTGGACGGGGCTGTCCGTTCGGCGCTTATTTTAGCAGCAATTCAGCAACTATACCCGCTGCAAAAAAGACAGACAATCTCACTATAAAATCCGATGCCATAGTGCATTCTATTATTTATGACGAAACCAAAAATAAAGCCAGTGGGGTCCGCGTCATCGATTCAATTACCATGGAAGTCACCGAATACGTTGCCTCTATTATATTTTGTTGCGCTTCAACCCTGGCTACCGCTCAGATTTTATTAAATTCAGTTTCATCCCAACATCCCGACGGTCTGGGCAATGAAAGTGGAGAACTGGGCCACAATCTAATGGACCACCATTACCGTTGTGGTGCAAAAGGGGACCATGAGGGATATGCTGATGAATATTATAAAGGCCGAAAACCAACAGGTTTATTTATTCCCAGGTTTGTCAATCTGGACGAGAAGACTAAAAATAAAAACTTTTTACGTGGATACGATTATCAGGGAACCGGGGGTGCACGCAGCAACTGGAGCCGCGGCATCAATGATCCGGGAATAGGGGCTGAATTCAAAGAGTCCTTGTTCAAACCAGGCGGATGGGGACTGGGCCTGATGGGTTTTGGAGAATGCCTTCCCAACCATGAAAACTATGTCAGGCTGGATAAAGAAAAAAAAGATAAATGGGGGATGCCACTATTGGTTATCAACTCCGGTTTTGGGGAAAATGAAATGAAGATGCGGGAACAGATGAAATCCGATGCTGCAGAAATGCTGAATATCGCGGGGTTTAAAAACATACAGATCTTTGATGAGATCGGTGGAATGGGGGTTGGGGTACATGAAATGGGCACTGCCAGAATGGGTAAAGACCCAAAGACTTCTGTCTTAAATGCACACAATCAACTCCATGGTATACCCAATATTTTTGTTACTGACGGTTCGTGTATGACATCATCCTCGTGTGTCAATCCATCCATTACGTATATGGCACTGACCGCCAGAGCTGTGGATTTTGCCGTGAAAGAATTAAATAAACAAAATCTTTAATTGACCAGGACATGAATAGAAGAGAAGCAATTAAAAATAAGGTATTGTTCGTTTTTGGTACCAGCCTTTCAACCGCTGTACTTTCAAATCTGCTGGTATCCTGTAAGAATACGATAGATATCGGCTGGCAACCAATATTTTTTACTGCTGAACAGGCTGGCACCCTGGTACAAGTAACTGAAACCATCCTGCCCAAAACAAAAACTCCGGGAGCTACCGATATTGGAGTCGCCCAATTTATCGATAAAGTAATCGGGCAGTTGCTCAATAATGAAACGCAACAAGATATCGTCAAAGGAATTGAAGAAATCGACGTACTAGCCAAAACCAGATTCAACAAAAACTTCAACGCAACTTCTACAGATCAAAGACAGGAACTCCTGCTGGAATTGGATAAATCTGCTGGTTCATATCCCTTGACCCTATGGGGAATCACTCTTGAAAAATCGGGCCCGGTCGGCTTTTTCAGGCAACTCAAACGACTGACATTGTTTGCTTATTTTACTTCTCAGGAGATTGGAAAGGCAGTGCTCCGATATGATCCCGTACCCGGTGACTATCTGGCATGTATACCTCTGGGTGAAAATAATAGCTGGACGGAGTAATATAATTTTTGCAAGACAGGTAAGGAGTTGGGCTTCTCCGAAGCAAACCAGAAACATAGCGTGACTAACCATTGTGCACTTTCCTGAGACCTTTCACTTCCTGGTTTGAGCGGAATCAGGTTAATCAAATTGAAATAATACAGAAACTCGATCAGGCAAAATTCAATAACTTAGCTTGCAAATATTCTCCCAATATGAAGTTGATTGCAGCGGCTTTGCTTTCGATTACTTGTTTTAGCATTATTTATTCCCAGCAGGTGATCCAGCTATACCCAGGCCCCGCCCCTGGCTCTGAAACCTGGTCACATAAGGAAAAATCGGATACCAATAAGTCAACCAACCAGGTTATGGTCACTAATGTCGTCGTTCCAACGATGACCCTATTTAAGCCCAAAATGCCCAATGGAATGTCTGTGATCATCTGTCCTGGCGGAGCCTTCAGGGCTTTGACCATGGGAAATGAAGGAACTGATGTGGCCAGGTTTTTAATGAATAAAGGAATAACTGCATTTGTTTTAAAATACAGATTAGTCCCTAAACAATACGACAGTATTCAGCAAACTTTTCAAGATATCCAGACCGGGAATTTTCATCGAATTGATTCCATCAACCGGCCATTTGTAACAATGGCGGTAGCGGATGGCCTCGAAGCAATAAGATATGTCCGGCGACATGCTACTGAATTTGGCATTCATCCCCAACGCATCGGTATCATGGGTTTTTCAGCAGGAGGTACTTTAACTGCTTCCGTCGCACAAACATATAGTCCAGACAGCCGGCCGGATTTTGTTGCCCCTATTTATGCCTATTGCCCGGCTATCCTGGGCGAGCAGGTTCCCTCCAACGCGCCTCCCCTTTTTCTTTTGTTTTCTGAAAATGATAACATCGCGGATGGTAATCCAGCATTTTATCAAAAATGGAAATCTGCAGGTAAACCGGTGGAGATGCACGTCTATCCGGACGGAGGACATGGATTTGGTATCCGAAAACAAGGTATGTCTACCGACAAATGGGAAGAACGGCTTGTGGATTGGATGTATTATCAGTTTCCAAGACAGGAAATCGGGGTAAACTGGAAAGATATAGATTATGTAGGTGACAGTATCATCGGACATAGACTCGACATTCATCTACCTTTTAATACATCAGGCCCATTTCCGGTTGTCCTGGCTATCTATGGCAGTGCATGGTTTTCTAATGCAGCAAAAGCCAATGTGTTCCGGGAAGGTATGGGTCAAAAGTTGTTGCATGCCGGTTATGCGGTGGTCAGCATCAATCACAGGTCCAGCCGGGATGCAAAATTTCCTGCCCAGATCCAGGATGTAAAAGCAGCCATCCGGTTTATCCGAGCCAATGCTAAATTTTATAATATCGATTCTTCTTTTATTGGGATTACGGGTTGGTCTTCCGGAGGGCACCTTTCAGCCCTTGCCGGCACTACCAATCAAATAAAAAAATATACGATCGATCAAGAAGAGATCGATTTAGAGGGCCAGTTGGGGAAATTCAACCAAACCAGCAGCAGGGTCAGTGCCGTAGTGGATTGGTATGGTCCGACCGACTTTCTGATCATCGATTCATGTGGTAGTGTATTTCAGCATAATGGGCTTTATTCACCGGAATCCTTTTTGCTGGGAGGGCCTATCCAGGAAAATAAAATCAAGGCCACCTTTGCCAATCCCATAACCTATATCCATAAAACCAATCCGCCCTTCCTGATCTTACATGGGGATAAGGATGGCGACGTACCACCATGTCAAAGTTCATTATTGCACGAGAGATTAAAGAAAGCAATAGTCAGCAGTGAACTTGTCCTGGTCCCTGGTGCCGGGCACGGGCCAGGTCTCCTGATCGATTCCAATTTTGATAAAATGGTTTCTTTTTTTAACGGTCAATCCAAAAAATAAGAAAAAATTTTCTGTCTTACCCTATTCTCATTTTTTACTTCTCTCCTATGAATTAACTTTGGCCGCGATCAAAAGATTTTCGCCAAACTTCCCGGTGTAGGACACCTCCGGGTCTGACCAAATGTATTCAGCTATTTTTATTAATGCAAAATTTAAAAAAGATATGAACATTAAAACCAGTTTCCTTTCTTTGTGTTTAATGCCTGTCCTCCTCTACAGTCAACTGACTATTCCCCTCTATCCCGGAGCTATTCCCAACAATAAAGATCTAACCGGCCTAAAGGATACGGGTAATACTTTTATGGTAAAAAATGTAGCCAACCGGTTTATCACCCGGGTCGTTACCCCTGAACTGATCGTCTACCTTCCGGAGAAAACCAAAAACACCGGCATCGCAGTCATCATCTGCCCCGGTGGTGGTTACGGTGGACTCGCCATCGATCACGAAGGTCATGTGGTAGCTAAAAAATTTATAGAGCATGGGATCGCCGGCATTGTATTGAAGTACCGGACTCCGAATCCAAAATATGTAAACAATAAAGAGGTGGTGCCTTTAATGGATGCCCAGCAGGCAATACTGGTTGTCCGTCAGCATGCCAAAGAATGGAAGATCAAAGCAGATCGTATAGGCATCATGGGATCATCAGCAGGGGGTCATCTTGCTTCTACAGCTGGCACACATTTTAATCAGCCGGAGATCCCCAACCCGGGCAAAATAAGTTTGCGGCCTGATTTTATGGTACTCAATTACCCCGTAATCAGTTTTACCGATGAAGTAACTCACCTGGGTTCAAGGGATAATCTTTTAGCTGAAAATTCAAACCCTATAGATCCGGAAAAAATAAAATTGTATTCCAATGAATTGCAGGTAGATGCCAATACGCCACCCGTCTTCATCACCCATGCCCTGGACGATAAGGTGGTACCGATAGCAAATACCTTATTGTTTCTGGCTGCCTTACAGAAATATCATGTAGCGACCCGGTCTTTTTTTTATGCCAAAGGTGGACATGGATTTGGTCTGGACAATCTGACTACAGAAACGGAATGGATAGATGATTGTATACACTGGCTGTTGTCCGATCGGACCACCAAAAAGACATTTTGCAGTATGTAGAAAAATGTCGGATACTTTTATGATTTTGAATAAATTCGACTCAAAGATCCTCAGTTAATAGGTGAACTTAAATTGAATTTATTATTCGACCTGAACTACTATTGCAGGGTGGGTTCAAGGTAAATTTAAGCATGCTTCCGAATAATAATGATTCTGAATTCACTTTCAGGGTCCGATCACTAATCATTTTACAGCTCCTAAGTTTTTAACTAACTTCGGCGAGCATCATGAACCTATTAGAGATCAAATCCTATTGTTGTAAAACAGTAAAACTTTCGAAAACGGACTTGAGATCATGACCTATAACGTATGATGAGTATCTATCCTGACATAATTTTTACAGGAAGCCGGATATTGGAAATCAGTGATGAAGACCTCGGCATTTCATTTCCCGTTTTAGTCCATTATCCAACAAAAACACCTTCCTCCCCTACACTGTTTGGTCCTTATACTATGGACGTAAGTGTGAATGCGTTAATTGCGGAAGGCCAATTTCCCCTTGTCCTTATCTCCCATGGAAACAGCGGTTCACATTTAATTTATAGGTCGATAAGCATTTATTTAGCTCAGAGAGGATATATCGTAGCTATGCCTGAACATTATGGAAATAACCGGCGCAACAATGAATTAGCCAATAGCATTGAAAACCTTCAGTACCGACCCAAGCATATCAGTTTGACGATAGATCAGTTATTATCAGATAGCCTTTTGGGACGATCTGTTCTGCCAGAAAAAATTGGGGTGATTGGTCATTCCTTTGGAGGGTACACTGCACTGGCATTGGCAGGGGGCATACCCTGGACCAGATCAGGACAGCAGGTAGAAATCCAACCAGACTCCAGGGTCAAAGCTATAGTGCTAATGGCACCTGCCGCAGCCTACTTCTATCCTGAAGGTTCATTAACGCGGGTAAACCTGCCCATCTTATTATTGATTGCCCAGCACGATGAGTTCACTCCCAAACAATGGACGTCGGATATTATACTTAAACAGGTACCCGATCCTTCCAAAGTAACACTCAAGACCATAGAAAATGCGGGCCACTTTTCTTTTAGTAGTCCGTTTCCACCAGCGATGAAAAACCCTCACTTTCTTCCTTCGACCGATCCGCCGGGATTTGACCGGGAAGAATTTCACCGGCAGCTTCCGGATGAAATTCTTAATTTTCTAAACCGAAGTTTGAATCCCCTACCCATTGAGATAAAACTAGAGTATTACAACCCTTGTTAAGCATTTGTTAAGAATAATGTTACTGTGTAGTATCAGCCTATGGATCAACTAATTAAAGTAACAATTAAATAACTTAAAGTTTTGATCCTAATAAAAATAAATACCAATGTTTGTTAATATGGTTATAATATTTAAATTTACCAACAATCTGTGTTTCAATCGTTTGTAACTTTATACACTGTGGCAAAAATATCAATTCCTCCAAGAGTCCTACCTGGGTTTATTGAGCTATCTTCAATTACACCAGAACAAGTAGAAGGAATTTCTTCATTCCTTAATCAAATGAAAGTGGGTACCAAGTTTAGCGATATCCAAGAATATTTTCAATCAATTTTGGGGATCAAATCTTCTAGATCCATCGTAAACACATTATCAACATTTGGAGAGATTCTTGAACCAACTCAATCAAATTTTGAAGATTTAACAAATGATCTGATTGAATCAGTCATTGAACTTACTACTAATGAAAAAGAAATCGACCTTAGTGAAAGCAAGATATTATCACTGAAAAATAATTTATTAGAAATATTTTCTAATTCAAAAAATCTAAAACTTACTCTAAAAGCAATCAAATTAGGAGTTGAAAACGAAAACCTGTATGGTGAGGCCTCTATTATTTCAGATATTAGGTTAGTTTTCAACGATGAATTAGAAGAAGCTACACGAAAT
>Ga0163150_10004885_pt1 | contig 17594 bp, 17 predicted proteins | sample OliLakLV19P2IB_FD_148628 | JGI IMG/M metagenome (GOLD analysis project Ga0163150, IMG submission 148628) | Freshwater microbial mat bacterial communities from Lake Vanda, McMurdo Dry Valleys, Antarctica - Oligotrophic Lake LV.19.P2.IB | ecosystem: Environmental > Aquatic > Freshwater > Lake >...
TCCTCGCCGCCGCCGAGGCCTCGGCCGACGCACGCGTGCCGGACGTGAGCGCCAAGGAGCTGCCCGTGTCCGGCACCTGCGCGCCCATCGACGGCCGCGAGGTCACCTTCGTCACGGTGGGCGCGCCGGGCGAGTACCGCGTGGACGGCCAGACCACCGTGCTCGATGACGCCGCCCTGCTCGCGTTGCTCCAGCAGCGCGCGGCGGCCAGCGCAGGCGGGCGTTCGAGCGACCACGTCTCCCGCCACCAGGTCTGGGCCGTGTCCTCCGCTGCGAACCCGTTCCTGGCCGTGGCCCGCGTGCGCATGGCCTGCCAGCAGGCGCGCATCTTCCGCATGGGGGTGCAGGTGCAGGCCGAGCAGGGCGGCACGGTCATGGGCTTCCCGCTTTTCCTGCCCGCCAGCGCCGTGGACAAGCCGCCCAGCGCCGGCGCCGCCAAGGCGCGCAGCCTCAAGATCCGCATGGACCGCACGGACGGTCCTGAGGAGAGCAACCCGCGCCGCCTCTATGTGGCGGCCTCGCAGGCCGTGGAGCGCTTCGGTCCCATCGTGGCCGAGGTGAGCCTGGACGCCAACCTGCCCACGCAGCACGTGGTCACCTGCCTCGACATGCTCTACCGCGGCGGCTGCGCGGCCGTGAAGCTCGGCATCCGCGCGCCCACCATGGGCCGGCGTTCCTACGAGGGCGTGGATCCGCGCGGCACGCACGTGCCCACGTTGCTCCTGGCCACCGTGCAGGGTCGTCCCCTGGGCGTGGCCGAGCCGACAATCACGCTCCCGCCCATCGCGCCCCGCAAGGCGCCTTGGGAGGACGACGGCGCCAACCAGCCCGGCGCTCTCGACCTGGTGCTCGAGGACATCCCGGAGAAGGGCGCCGCGGCCAAGGACCAGGCGGCCGAAGCCGAGCCTCTGCCTTCCTACGCCGGCCGTCCTGAGGGCGCACCTGGGACGGTGGTGGTGGCGGCCGATCGCGCCGTCAGCGCCTGGTGCCACGCGCTGGGCAAGAGCCTGGTCGAGGCCATGAACGGCGTGGCCACGCTGCCCAAGTTCATGGTGAACCGCATGCGAGAGCCCGTGCGCCTGACGGCACAGGTCACGCCCATGCAGCAGCTGTTCAAGGGCACGCAACGCGTCATCCCCAGCACGCTCAAGCTCGACGTCTACCTGCTCAAGGGCGTGACCATCGTGGCCAAGACCGAGGTCACGCTGCACACCGCAGGCAGCGGGCTCTCCCTGATCTTCGCGCGCTGGGTGAGCGAGCAGTTCCCCACGGAGCTCAACCTTCCGCCCGTGCTCGCCGACCCGTTCGCCGCCGGCGTTCCCGGCCACGTGCGCGTGTGGCTCGAGGCCGCCTATGGCGCCGCCTACCGCCAGGGCGCCGCAGGCCTGCCCCAGACCCCCGAACGCGAGGTGCTCGGCTATCTGCCGACGGTGGCGCACGCCGGTGTGGCCAAGGCACTGGCGGCGCGCCCGCAGGACTTCGAGGCGCTGGCGAAATGGCTGCGCGTGACCGAGTACGACCGCCTCCTGATCGTGCCGCGCCAGGCCACCGCGGCCGTGGTGCAGGAGGGCCGCGTCTCCGGCATCCTGCAGTACGGCATCGAGGCCGAGGAGAAGGAGCTGCGGCTCACGAGTCTCACGGGCCGCGCCGCACCCAAGTGAGCCGGACGGCGCAGGCGCCGGGAGGTCGTAGGAGCATGCGTTGGAGCGCCCTGCTGCTACGTAGCGGACTGTTGTCGATCGCGCTGCTGGCGGGCACCGAGGTCGCGCGCGGCGCGCCGCCGGCCGTCGCGCCGGCGCCGCGTGACGTCAGCGCACTGCTTGCTCCGCTCGTAGCCAAGCACGACGTGCCTGCGCTGGCCGGCGGGATCGTCGTCGGAAGCGAGCTGGTCGCCGTCGGCTGTGACGGCGTGCGGCGCCGCGGCTCTCCGGAGCGTGTCACGCCGACCGATCGCTGGCACCTGGGCTCGTGCACCAAAGCCATGACGGCCACGCTGTGCGCGCTGCTGGTGGAGGACGGCAAACTCGCCTGGGAGCAAACCCTCGGCACGTCGTTGGGCGCGGAGGCTCTGGCGGGCTGGAAGGCGGATCCTCTATGGGCGGGCGTCACGCTCGAGCAGCTGTTGACGCACCGCTCGGGCGCGCCCAGCGACCTAAGCGCCGGGGGGCTGTGGGGGCGGCTCTGGGAGCGCCGCGGAACGCCGCGTGAGCAGCGCCAGCAGCTGCTCGAGGGCCTGCTGCCCCAGCCGCCCGTGAGCGCGCCCGGCAGCTCCTACCTCTACAGCAACGCCGGCTATGCCGTGGCGGGCCTGCTGGCCGAACGGGCCACCGACAGTTCCTACGAAGCACTCCTTGCGAAGCGTCTCTTTGCGCCGCTCGGCATCACCAGCGGCGGCTTCGGAGCGCCCGGCACGGCGGGCGCGGCCGATCAGCCACGCGGCCACGATGGTAAGGGTCAGCCGGTCGAGCCGGGCCCGCAGGCGGACAACCCTCCGGCCATCGCGCCCGCGGGCACCGTCCACATGACGCTGGCCGACTGGGGACGCTTCGTTGCGCTGCACCTGGAAGGTCCTGCGGGGCGCTCCAAGCTGCTGCCCAAGAGCGTCTTCCAACGGCTGCACACGGCGCCGCCCAAGGCCGAGCCTCTCTACGCCGCGGGCTGGATCGTCGCGCAGCGCCCCTGGGGCGGGACGGTGCTCACGCACTCGGGCAGCAACACCATGTGGTACTGCGTGGCCTGGCTGGCCCCGGAGCGCGGCTTCGCCGTCCTCTTGTGCTGCAACGAAGGTGGGGGCAAGGCCGAGCAGGCCTGTGACGAGGCGGCCTCGGTCCTGATCGGGGCGCACGGCCGGGCGGGTCAGGCCGGTCGCTGAGCGCTTGTGAAGACGTTGCCCCACGAACGCGGCGGGGGCTGCGGGGGCGCGTAGGTTCGGGGCATGCGACCGCCGACCAATGGCCTGCCCGAGGACCCGCCTGACGACCTCCCCGCTGATCTGCTGGCGCGCCTGCCCGAGGAGGCCGCCCGCCGCATCGCGCTGGCACGGCTCAAGGACCTCGACCAGGCCGCACGTCGTCTGGAGGATCCGGACGACGCCGAGGCGGTGCACGACCTGCGCGTGGCGCTGCGCCGCCTGCGCAGCACGCTGCGCGCCTGGAAGCTGCGGCTCGCGGGCAGCGTGCGCGGCAAGCAACGACGGGCGCTGGCGGAGCTGCAGGCCGTGACCGGTGGAGGGCGCGACGCCGAGGTGGGGGCCCGCTGGGTCGCCGACATGAGCGGCGCGCTCTCGCCCAGCGAGCGCCGCGGAGCGCTGTGGCTTCGCGGACGGCTCGTCAAGCAGGCCGCCCGCGAGCGCAAGACCATGCGTGAGGCCGTGGAGAAGACCCTGCCGCGCCTGCTCAAGCGCCTGAGGAAGAGCTTGTCCTCCTACGCCGTCGCGGTCGGAGCCCAGGCGACGGGGTCCGCGCCGCGCTTCGCCGCCGACTTCGCTCTAGCGCTGCGCCGGCACGGCGAGAACCTGCTGCGTAGCCTCGGGCGCTTGAGCGGAGGCGACGACTCGGCCGTGGCGCATGCGGCGCGTATCGAGGGCAAGCGGCTGCGCTACCTGATCGAACCGCTGGCCGAGCGTCTGCCCGAGGCGCCCGCGCTCTTGGAGCGCCTCAAGGGTCTGCAGGACGATCTCGGCGCGATCCAGGATCTGGTCGCGCTGGAGGAGACCGTCGTCCACGCCGGCGAGGAGGCCGCTGTCGAGCACGCCCGCAAGCTGCATCGGGCCGCGGGCCGTGGCGCCGGGCACTCCGGCGCCGCCCCCCGCGCCCCCCGTGACGAAACCCGCGCCGGCCTGCTCGCGCTCGCGCGCCAGAGCGCCGAAGCGCGGCGGCAACGGCTCGACCTTGTGCGCGTCGGCTGGCGCGAGGGCCCGGCGCCCGCGGCGTTGGCCGCAGCTGTCGAAGCGCTGGCGCAGGCCGCTGAAGCAGAAGCCTGCGCCGGACTCGAGATCGAGCACAAGTACCTGCTGCGCGCGCTCCCGCCCCTGCCGCCGGCGGAGGTGCACGAGATCGAGCAGGGCTGGCTGCCGGGGGAGCAGCTGCAGGAGCGCCTGCGGCGCGTGACGGTGGCGGGCGAAGCACGCTGCTGGCGCACCGTGAAGCTGGGTCGCGGCCTTATGCGCGTCGAAGTCGAGGAAGAGTGTCCGCAGGCGCTCTTCGAGAGCCTGTGGCCGCTCACGCTGGGGTTGCGCGTCAAGAAGCGGCGTCACGTCGTGGCCGAGGGCGCGCGCGCCTGGGAGATCGACGAGTTCCTCGACCGTGAGCTGGTGCTGGCCGAGATCGAGCTGACCAGCGCCGACGAAACCGTCGTTCTGCCCGACTGGCTCGCGCCCTACGTCGTGCGCGAGGTCACGGATGAGAACACCTACGTGAACCGCCGGCTGGCCCGCTGAGCCTCGAGCTCTTCAGGCGGGCCGGGGAGTAGGCTGGGAGTCATGGCCTACGGTCGCGCCGTCGTGGGGGTGTTCCCTTCTGCCATGGAGGCAGCCCTGGCGCAGGGGTTCCTGGAGCAAGAGGGGATCCCCAGCTGGCTCGAGGGCGTGATCGCTTCGACCTGGGCCGGAGGCGAGCTGCCGCTCACCGGCGTGCCCCTGTTGGTGCCCGAGGCGGACCTCGCGCGTGCCACGAGCCTCCTGGAGGGCGTCTCCGGCAAGATGCGCGACGTGGTCGCCCCGTTCGTCGATGAGGGCGAGCTTGCCGCCGAGGCGGCGGCTGCGGGTCCTGCCGAGCGGTTCGCCAGCGAGAGCGAGGCCTCCGACGACACCGGCGAGGCCGTCGAGGAGGCTCCTGATCGCGCGCTGGAAGCGCGCCGGGAGGCTGTGCTGCGCAGCGCCCGCCGCGGCATGGCCGCCGCGCTGCTCGCCCTCCTGCTGGTGGGCTTCGTATTCGCAGCGGTCGCGCTGGTGATCTTCACGGAGCTCGCTGTGCGCGAGCGCTGGCGGCAGCTGCCGGGCAAGATGCGCTGGCTGGTGGGCGCGGCGGTTCTGTGGTGCGCGGCTATCGCCGCGTTCGGCTTCTACCTGCTGGCCCACGGCGTGCGCTGGTGGTGGCTCAGCGGCTGGCTCTAGGGCCGGAGCCGGTCAGCGCACCTCGACGGTCGCGCGCTCGATGAGAAGGGGCTGCCGAGGCGCCTCGCTCCGGACGTTGGGCGGCGCGCCAACGGCTTCGAGCAGCGCCAGGGTCTGCAGGCCCTCGACGATCTCTCCGAAGACGGTGTAGCCCAGGTTGCGTGGGTCGCCCCCCGCGTTCATGTCGAGTTCGGGGGCTGGGCGAAACGTGAGGAAGAACTGAGAGCCGGCCGTGTTCGGCCCCGTCGCCCGTGCCGTGCTCAGCAGGCCGCGGCGGTCGTGCTTGACATCGGGGCGCACCTCGAGGGGCAGGCTGTAGCCGGGCATGCCAGAGCTGTCGCCGGTCGGGCTGCCTCCCTGGGCCATGAAGCCCTGTCTCACGCGGTGGAAGCTCAAGCCGTCGTAGAAGCCCAGTCGCGTGAGGTAGAGGACGTTGCTCACGTGCAGCGGCGCCACCTGGTGCCACAAGCGCACGACCATGCGCCCGCGGTTGGTGTCGAGGATCCAGTGGACGTGGCGGTCCTTCGGGAAGCCGACCTGGATCGGTGCGGGCAGGCGCGTGCGCCAGCCGACCGCAGCCTCGGGCAGCCGGTGAGCGGCGATGTGTGCGTCCATCTCGGCGAGCGGGTCGCCCTCGCGCAGGGCCGTGGGCCGGCCCGCGCCGTCCGCCACGGGCTTGAGGGCCGGTCCGGGGCGGTTGAGCGCGCCCACGCTGCCCCCCGAGCCCCCTGACCCATCGTTTGCCTGGCCGCAACCTGCCAACGCGAGCGCGAGCGCCATGAGCATCGCATTCCTAGCCTGCATCTGCCTGCCTCCGAGTGTGATCGCTTCCGGGGTACGTGCCAGGAGCAGTGCTAGAGCCTACGTTCGTCCGCCGTCGGAGCGGGTTTCCGCCCGCCCCTCTCCTGTCGCGTGAGGCCCGGAGGCGCCCTCTGGGTGGCGCAGCGCACGGGCTGCCCGGGACTTGCTCAACTTGTGCAGCCGCTGCCATCCCGGATGGCTACCCTGTCGGACGGTACTCGAGGAGCAGCGACCATGGGCAGCCTTTGCGCAACGACGGTGGGAATGCTGACGGCGACCGTGCTCACGCTCGGGGCGGGTCAGGCGTTGCGCGCCGACGAGCCGTCGACGGGTCGACTGACCCTGGCGGCCGAGCGCGTGGTCGTCTTCAAGGACGGCTACGGCTTGATCGTGAAGCGGGCCACCGCGACCGCCGACGCGCAAGGCCGGGTGCACACCGATCAGGTGCCCCCCGGCGCCGTGCTGGGCTGCCTGTGGACGGCTACGGCCGCCGGCGCGCCGCTGGTCTCGGCGCTGCGGGCGGAGTGGATCGAGTCGAAAGACACCGTGCAGCGTGAGGTCACCAGCGCCTCGATCCTCGAGCTGCTGCGCGCCAACGTGGGGCGCAAGGTGGTTCTCGGACGCGTCGGGGAGGCGCAGCCCGATCTGGAGGTCACGCTGCTCGAGGTGCTCGAACCCACGCCGCCTCTGAAGGAGGAGCCCGCGGAGCGTTCGGAGGATGCGCGGCGCAGTGCGCGCTTGGTCCTCGCGGCGGCGGGCGTGAGCGAGGCCGTCACGCACGTGCTGGTGGGGCGCGGCGCGGAGCGCCTGGTGCTCCCGCTGGCCAGCATCCACACGGTGCGCGGTGAGGGCCTCTTGACGAAACGCAAGCGCACCGATCTGCGCATCAAGCGCGAAAAGCGCCTCTCGATCGAGTTCGGGCCCGAGCAGGCAGGCAAGGCCGTGGAATGCCGCCTGCTCTACTTCACGACGGGCCTGCGCTGGATCCCGACCTATCGCCTCTCGGGCGCCCTGCTCGACGTCGGTGAGCTCGACCTGCAGGCCGAGATCCTCAACGAGGTCGAAGATCTCGTGGACGCGCAGTGGAGCCTCGTGGTGGGCGTGCCGCACTTTCGCTTCAAGGAAGAACCCTCGCCCCTGGCGCTAGAGAGCACGCTTCGCAACCTGATCTCGCACGCGGACGGCCAGCAGGCGCTTCAGACGCAGATGAGCAACATGGTGCGCAACGACTTCGTCAATCCCGGCGAGGGGGAAGACAGCGGCTCGAGCGGCCTGCGCACGGCCCCGGGCCTGGCGGCCACCGGTGAGCAGGATCTGTTCGTCTACGGAGTCGGCACGCGTTCGCTGGCCAGAGGCGCGCGCGCCGCCTTGCCCCTGTGGACGGCCTCCGTGCCGCTGCGCCACGTCTACACCTACGAGGTCCACGGGGGCCTGGGGGCGCGCGACGGTGCGGCGCCGGCGCGTCGCGTCGCGGGACCCAACGAGCTCGAACGCAACGCCGTCTGGCATCAGCTCGAGCTGACCAACGGCAAGGACGTGCCCTGGACCACGGGCCCCGCGCTGATCCTGCGCGAGCAGCTGCCCGTCGGGCAGGACATCCTCGCCTACACGCCCAAGGGCGCCTCGACGCTGCTGCCCGTCACGGTGGCCGTGGACGTGCGCGGCAGCTATCGCGAGGAGGAGCGCGGCCGCGACGCCAATTCCCTGTCCTGGGGGGGATCGAGCTACGCGCGCATCCGCCGGCATGCCTTCGTCACCCTCACCAACCACCGTAGCGAGCCTTCCGTCGTGCGCGTGACCCTGTCGCTCGTCGGGCAGGCCGAAGCGCCCTCCGACGAGGGCCGCGTGCGCCTCGAGATCGCCGACGACGTCAACTCCCGCTCGGAGGTGCGCTGGGACCTGACCCTCGCCGCCGGGGCTTCGAAGACGGTGGAGTGCGACGTGTCGTTCTTCGTGCGCTGAGGGCGCGCCGCCCCGCGCTCGGCTCCTCACGCGGCACGTCGCCGCGCGCCTGCTGGACCTCGACCGGGCTCGGCGGCGCGGCGAGCAGGTCCAGCGCGCACCGCAGGGCTTCGAACCCCCTGCGCTCGACGCGGTAGTAGACCCACACGCCCCGCTTCTCGCGACAGAGCAGACCGGCGCGGTGCAGCACCTGGAGATGGTGGGTGACCGTCGGCTGCGCGAGGCCGAGCGGATCGACGAGGTTGCAGACGCACGCTTCCTCCCCGGGTTGCGCCTGGATCAGGTGCAGCAGGGTCAGACGCGCCGGATCGGACAGCGCCTGGAAGGACGTGGCGAGACGGCGAGCCATCGCCCGCGGCAAGCGCTTCGTCACGAAGGGGCCGCAGCACGTGGGCGGGGGCGGGACCTGCTTCACGGCCATCATATTGACATAGGTCGATGGCTTGTCTAGCCTTTTGGCATCGACGGGCATCAATATCTGGAGGCCGCATGCATCGCAAGGCACTGGCCGAGCTGGTCGGCACGGCAGGGCTCGTGTGCGTGGTCGTGGGCTCGGGGATCGCCGCGCAGCGCCTCTCCCCGCAGGACGTGGGCCTGCAGCTGCTGGAGAACTCGATCGCCACCGCGTTCGGCTTGGTTGCCCTGATCCTTGCGTTCGCTTCCATCTCGGGAGCCCACTTCAACCCGATCGTGACGGCCATCGAGTGGCTGCGCGGGAGGCTGCGGGGCAGGGAGGCGCTCGTCTATGTCGGGGCGCAGCTCGTGGGCGGCGTCCTCGGGACGCTGTTGACCCACGCCATGTTCGAACGCCCGATCCTCGAGGTCGCCACGCACGTGCGCTCGGGGCTGGGCCTGTGGCTGGGCGAGGTTGTCGCCACCGTCGGCCTGCTGCTCGTGATCCACGGGACGACCCTCTCGAACGCCAAAGCCGCTCCCTTCGCCGTGGCCGCCTACATCGGTGCCGCCTACTGGTTCACCTCGTCCACCTCGTTCGCCAACCCGGCCGTGACGATCGCACGGTCGCTGTCTGACTCGTTCGCTGGGATCGCCCCGGCCTCGGTTCCGGGGTTCGTTCTCGCGCAGTGCGTGGGGGCGGTGCTGGCGTGGTTGCTGCTCGTCGCGCTGCTGCCGGGATGGGGCCGGGGGGAGAGTCCCGCCGCGGGAGCTTCGGATCCGCGAAGCACGCGCTGCTGAGGCCTGTCGCAGCGAGCTGGCCGACGTGCTCCGCTGCCCGGCGGGTGGCCGCCGTAGTTCGAGGCTTGGGGCGACAAAAAACGTAGATCGCTTGCTGCTCCGATCAGGGGGACCCTGCGGGTCCCATCGAGGGGGTGCCGTGCGCCCCCATGGTTTCCCCTCACGCTCAGCAGCACGGCCCCGTCTTACTCGCCGGTGTGACCTGTGCGGCGTTCGCCGGTGCTGACTGCTCGACCGAAGCGCTCGGCATGCACGCGCACGCTGTGTCCGCGCATGCGCCGCCTACCGCCGCCCCCTCAACCTGCCGCCGCGCACGTCGCCGCATCCACCAGTAGAAAAACCCGATCATGAGGGTCGTGATCCCCGACACCAGGGGCTTTGCGAACGGGAGGAACCCCGCTCCGAAAAGCGACAAATAGACGCCCAGCATGGGCGAGCCGCAGCAGCCGACGAGGAAGCAACCCGCGACCGCCATGAAGCCGGAGAGTGTCACGCCGCCGACGATCGCAGTGCCCGTGGAGCAGAACCGCCGCTCCCGATACGTTCGGAAGGCGACGGCCGCGAACGCGAGCGACAGAGCGTAGGTGTAGCCGGTCCAGTAGCCGCCCGAGCGCACATAGCGTTCCCACCACGTCGGCTGCGCGTCGGGGACCGTGATCCAGCCGTCTTGGAGCGGGCTCGGCCCGGTCGTAGTGCCGGTCCAGACGAAGTGGATCGCCATCACGGCGACGAACACCGCAAGCGGCAGGGCAGCTCGTCGAACGAGAAGAGAGGTCCTCATCGCGCTTGCCCTTTCGCCTGAACGACCGTCGTGCTGCTGGCGACGAACACCTTCCCGCCCGAGCGTTCCTCGATCGAACCCACGACGCGCACGCGCTGCCCCTTCTCGGGGGCCGTTCCGCCCCACTTGACGGGCAGCGTGGGCATCTCGCAGCAGTCTTTGTCCCCGCACTCTGCGAACTCCTCGCAGTCGGTCAGGCCCACCAGGCCGTCCTTCGCGGAGAGCGAGGTCACGATCCCCTCGACCGACTGCTGCCCGCTCGGTCCCTTCTGAGCCATCAAGTCGCTGACGCCCAGGACGCCGGGCGGAGGCTTGGTGGCCTTGCTGCTCGACGAGCGCTTCTCGCCGCCGCATCCGGCGATCCCGAGCGCGACCAAGAAGACGAAGACCATGCGATTGGGGATGAGCATCTGATTCGTCCTCAGGAACACTCGGGACCGCACCCGCAGGACGAAGGCGGCGCGGCGACAATCGCCCGCTCCGGCGCGCCGTCCTGGACGTACTTTGTCCCGTTCTTCAGAGCCGTCTCGGCCCGCGAGAGTTCGCGACCGAGGTAGGCCGCGTGGTCGAGGCGCGAGACCAAGCCCTTCGCGACCGCCGGGGTGTAGATCTCGGCCGCGTCGTGGCCTTCGATCACCCCGTCGAGCAAGCCGTCGTTTCGGTAGTGTTCGAGGACGAGCAAGCGCCGACGTGGATCGACGTAGAGGACGAGATAGCCCGCCGGATCGCTCGTCATTTGCTCGGGGATGTAGCCCGTCACGACCGGCACCCGGCTCGTCACTTCGAATGGCTCAGCAGGGCCGGGACTCTCGTCGGCGAGCCTCTGCGCTTCGGCGAGGATCGGTTCGAGCGTCTCGTCGCCGACGCGATCGGTGACGCGGACACTGCGGCGGAAATGCTCGACGCCCGTGGTGCCGACGTTGCGGAGGATGGGCCGCTTGCCCTTGGCTCCTACGATGCGGCCGCACCCGTCGATCCCGCCCTGGCTCAGGGCGATCAGCGACTGGCCCGGAAGGTGTCCGATCGTCTGGCGCGAGTCCGCCCCGGCGACGATGAGGAAGCGGATGTTCGGGTTCGAGAGGACGTTGCGGATCAGGCGCTCGATGCCCAGGTTCTCCGTATGCATGCTCCCGACGATCGCAACCGAAGGAGGGGCCTTGGCGGCGATCTCCTCCGCGAGCCGCTCGCTCGTCAGGGTGCAGATGGCGACCGGTGCCCCGTACCGCAGAGCGTGGTAGGCCCCGGGCAACGGTGGCCATCCCTCGCGCTCTGTCGCGATTTCAGTGGGACAGGCGGCCTCTGTGATCTCCAGCGCGTTGAGGGCGAGCGGCGGATAGCAGACTTCGCAGCCGAGGCAGTCGTACTTGACGGGCAGGAGCCTCGACCGCGCCTCCTCAATCGCCGCGTTGAGGTCGGCCGGACGCTCCGTGGCGGGTAGTTCACGGTCGAGCGCTGTGAGCGAGGTGTGGAGACACCCGCAGGTCCAGCACTTCTTTGCGGCAGCGGCCTCGCGAAACTGGCGAGTCGCCTCGTCGGTGTCGCGAGTCGTGGGCGTGGTCATCGGCAGCGCTCCTTCGCGTCTTCGAGGAGGCAGAGCCCGCGATCGAGCAGGTCGTAGACGCAGGGATCGCTGATCCGGTAGAAGACCTGCGAGCCCTCCTTGCGCGAGTCCACTATGCCGAGCGCGGCGAGGCGGCGCAGCTGGTTCGAGACCGCCTGGGGCCGCATGTGGACGCCCGCGCAGAGATCGGAGACGCACACCTCAGGCTCCCGTGCCAGGGCGTGAAGGAGCCGCAGCCGCGTGGCACTAGCGAGGACCTTGAAGAGCAGCATCAGGGCCTTCGCTTGCCGAGACGCAAGCGGGGGCCGCTGGGCGAGCGAGGGCTTCGGCGGACAGCATGCCGTAGCGGCGGGGGGTGCCAGGACGAGGGGGGCGGGGCGCGCCATGGCATTACACTACTTCGTGTAGCGCGTCTGTCAAGGCGCGTGGTCACCTCAGGGAAGGTTGCCGCCCCGCCAAGCCCTATCGAACGTGGTGGGAGCGACCGACTTGCCCCACGATGGCCGCGTGACCCCTGAAGCCGACGACCGATCCCTGCGCCGCACGCTAAGGCTCGTTGCCCTCCTGAACCTCGCCTACTTCGGCGTCGAGTTCAGTGTGGCCGTCGCCATCGGCTCGGTTGCGCTGTTCGCCGACAGCATCGACTTCCTCGAAGACGCCTCGGTAAACCTGCTCATCCTCTTGGCGCTCGGGTGGTCGCTGCGCTGGCGCGTGCGGATGGCGATCGTCCTCGCAGTTCTCATGCTCGTCCCGGGACTAACGACGTGCTGGATGGCGTGGCAGAAGTTTATGGAACCCATCGCTCCTTCAGCGATGCCGCTATCGCTCGCGGGAGCCGGGGCGTTCGTCGTGAACCTCACCTGTGCGATCCTCCTGTCGCGTCAGCAGCATCACGGCGGCAGCCTGACGAGGGCCGCGTTCCTGTCGGCTCGCAACGATGTCCTGGCCAACGTGGCGATCGTCGCGGCGGGGCTGGTGACGGCGTTTCTGTGGCGGACCGCTTGGCCGGACGTGATCGTGGGGCTCGGGATCGCCGTCCTGAACGTGGGGGCCGCGAAGGAGGTTTACGAGGCGGCACGGCAGGAGCGTCGAGACGCGCAATCCTGACGTTCCATGATGCCCCTCACCTACGTCCTCCCGCTCATCTTGTTCGGCGCGCTCCTCTATTCGAGCGTGGGCCACGGCGGCGCGACCGTCTACCTCGCAATCCTGACGCTCTGTGGGTGGTCGGTGGGACCGCTCGTCACGACGATCTTGGTCCTCAACATCCTCGCTGCGGGGATCGCGTTCGTGAACTTCGAACGAGCAGGACATCTCCGCTGGCGACTGCTGATCCCGTTCGCCCTGACAAGTGTCCCGATGGCATACGTCGGAGGACGCATGCCACTGTCGGGGCGCGCCCAGAGCCTGATCCTCGGCATCGCGCTTCTCGCGGGCGCTGTACGGCTGCTTCTCGTCGCGAAGCCCGTCGCTGCGCGCATCCCTCGAACGGGTTGGCCGTTCTGGGTGGGCGCGCCTCTCGTCGGAGCCGTCCTCGGGTTCCTCGCAGGAGCCACCGGCATCGGCGGCGGCATCTTCCTGTCGCCGATCCTCCTGCTGCTCGGGTGGGCGAACGTGAAGGAGGCGGGGAGCATCGCGAGCGCGTTTATCGTTCTGAACTCTGCCGCAGCGCTCACCGCCAAGCTCCCGCGCTCGCCGCTCGATACCGGGGTGCTTCTCCCGCTCGGAGCGGTGGTCGTCCTAGGTGCGCTGGTCGGGTCGTTCGTCGGCGCGAGGCGCATCCCGCCGCGTGCGCTCCAAGTCCTACTCGGCGTCGTCCTGCTAGTCGCGGCAGCGAAGACGCTCGGCTGAGCCCCCCGTCGTCGTGTCGGGCTATCCGAGCGCCCTGGGAAGAGCCTCCATCGCCTCGCGCTCGACGCGGTAGGATCCGGCGGCGTACGGCTACCGGGAGTGGGATCGCTCACGCCCTCACGCCGACCGATCCCACCGCGTCCCCCTCCACCCCGAGATCGTCCCCTCCTCCCCGCACGCCTGGCACCGCCACTCGATGCGGCCGTCAGGGGCGAGTCGGGCGTGGACCTCGCCGTGGCAGGGCGGTCGGGAGCGTGCGTGACGGCACTGCACGTTCGTGAGCTCGCCGTCCGTCCCGGGCCAGCCCGAGACCCAGGAGACGACCGAGCCACAGAAGAGCGCGATCGCCATCGCGGGGGCGGGGAGCGGGGGGACGATGCCCTTCTCGTCCAAGTAGTGGCGGAGATCGATCGTGTAGTGATCGGGCATCGGGTGCGGCGTCGCGTTGAAGGATTGGGGCGATGGAAAATGTTGATCGCTTCAGCCAGCGGTCAGGAGCGGGCGGGTCCCATACAGGGGGTGCCTTCACCTGCCATAGTACGGCCCAGCGTCCTTACTTCGGCCCATCTGTTGGCGTCGTCTTCGACTCCGGCACGCGGATGACGAGCGGCCTGTCCTTGGCGAAGTCGAACGGCGCGTATGCGATCGCGACCGGCTCGTCACGCCCCTTCGCTAGTACCACGATGCTCGCGCCCGCTCTGGGCTGCGTTGGCAGCATCACGGTGTCCCTGACGGCCGCCCATCGCTGCGGCAGTGCGTCCGGAACGCCTCGGATCTCAACCGTTCCACTCCAGTGTTCGATCACGGAGTCGTCCTCGCCGAGGAGCAAGACCTGCATCGCCCGTGCAGCGGGGACGGTGATCGTCCCGAGATCGAAGGGTTCAGTGGCGTTCTCGGGGACCCCCGGTAGCGGGATCACAACGACTGGGTGGTAGCCAGACGTGTAGATGCGCAGCGCACACGCCGTCCTTGGGAGGCCGTCGAACCGAAACCGTCCCGTCAGCGGCGTGTTCCCGTCGCGTTCAGAGGCACCGGAGCGGACGACGACCTGTGTCCACTCCCAGTCGTCTACGAGGATGAAGTGCCTATGCTCGCGGTGGTCGCAGTGCCAGGCCGGGTTCTCCGCGACCTCGATTCGACCGGTCACAGTGCGGCCAGCCTGAAGTCGCAGTTCGATCTCTGTCGTCCTCGGCGGAGGATCAATCGTGATCGTCGTGTCCAGCGCCTGCTGCACGTTGAACGAGCGGCACTCCGGTGGGTAGTAGACGCGGGTGCCGCCCGTGGGCCGGGCGAGTGCTGCCCGCAGGTGGTAGGTGCCGGGCGGGATCGCGGGGATCGAGATGCGACCGCCCTCGTCCGCCACCAGGTCGTTCAGGAGCGGTCCCGCGTCCTGGGCGAACTCGTAGCCCTGGTCGTCGGTGGCTTGGCCTCCGACAAGTCGAGCGAGGAGTTGCCGTGTGATCGTGCCCCCGTCTCTAACGATCCCCGACCCATCCACAAAGGGGCCTTCGTCGCCGAACACCGCTCCCCAGCCCAGGGCCTCCTGCCACGAACTTCCTTCGCGGAAGATCCACGCCCTGGCGCGAGCTGCGGGTCTGCCGTCAGAGCGCAAGAGGCGGAGGACGAGATGGCCGTGCATCTCGTCTGGTCGCAGCGAGAACTCGATGCCTTCCTCGCCGTGCGGTTGACCACGCAAAGTGACGGAAAAGTACCCAAGTGCGACCGCTGAGAGGATCCTTGGGTAATCGTAGGGTCCGTCCTCCAGCGGAAGTGCCAGGTCGAAGCGTCCCTCGTTGTCCGCCCTGACCCCAGGCCCCTCGGGCGACATCGCGAATACGCCCGCGCCCGCGAGCGGTCGGCCGCGATCGTCGAGGACGCGCCCGCGATAGTGCGCGACCGCCCCAGCGGGTTCGAGACGCACCGTCAGGACATCTCCGAGCGGTTGGGGAGGCCCGTCCATCACGACCTCGCGGAATCCCCTCACGAGGACTCGCAACCGGTACCCGCCGCCCGACCATGCCGAGAGGGCGTCGGAGGAGAGTTCGTCGAACGCGCCGCCATCGATGATCCCCCAGAACTCCCGCTTGGCTGAACTCTCATCCAGCGGGTTTAGTTCCCAGCGTGCGCTGTCGCCTGAAGGCGTGGACGAGCGCGAGCCTCCGATCTCGCGGTACGGGATCGAGTCCCAGGGGCGAACGAGGTGGAGACGCAGCCCCGCGCTCCTTGGCAGCTGGTCGTCGCTGGCCTGGACGTAGACGAGGGGCGGCGGAGGGTCCTCGGGCGGCAGGGCTTCATCGGCCGCCGGGGGTTCCGGCGAAGCCATCGTCGGGGCAGGCATCGAGGTCGCTCCCCGACCCGGAGCGCCCGCGAGAAGCGGTCCACCACCCTGCAAGGAACCCGGCGAAGACCTACCCCCGGATGTCCCGGAGTGATCCTCTCGATGCTGGAGGACGACCAGAGCGACGACGACGAGCAGGGCAACAGCGATGGTGGCGAGGACGGTCTTCAAGGAGGAGTGGTTTGTACCTCCGGTCTGTCACAGGCGCTTCCGCCCGCCCCTCCTTGTGCGCGGTCCGGCCGCCCGGCTGCCCGCTAGGGCTGGCGGGCCGCCCCCCGCCTGCACGCCCGCCGCTCCATGCGGTCCCTCGCGTCGAGCAGCCGCATCGGCTCGCGCAGGTCGAGCAGCCCGGCGTCTGTGTAGACGCGAGCGTTGAGCGACGAGCCCGCGTGGCGCATGAGGCGTCCCACCATGTCGTCATCGACGCCGCACATCCTGAGGTGCGTGCTGAAGGACTTGCGCATGCTGTAGAGGCAGAGGCTGCCCCTACGGAGGTCCTCCTTGGGGAGGCCCGCCGCAGCGATGTCTAGGTCGAACGTGCGCGAGTTGGGGATCGAGGAAGGGAACAGGTAGCGGCTGTCCGACCCACGCCCCATGGAGCGGACGAGAGCGGCCAGCCGTCGCGATAGGTCCGGGGTCAGGTAGACGAGTTCGGCGCGGCGCGCCTTCGCCACGTCGGCGGGAAGAAAGATCGTGCCGTCCTTGGTGTCGAGGTGCGCGATCATGATCTGGCGGAGTTCCTTCGGGCGAATGCCGGACCTCGCGATCGTCCGCATGGCGAGCGCCCGACGCCGCCCGATCTTGCGCAGCCGGATGCGTTCCCGATCGCTGACGCCCGCATGAACCCGACGCAGTACTGCGTCTTCGATGGGGCGGCGGCGCGTGCTGGCAAGGAGGTGGTTGAACTCTTCGAAGCGCAGGGCGCGTTTGCGCTTGGCGCTCTTCGACCCGCTGATCAAGGGGACCGTGCGGAACGGGCTCTTGGGGACGCGATCGGTGTCCTCCAGCCACTTGCCGAATCGGCGGACGTACTGGGCGCGCATGTGGATCGTCCACTTGGCGAGGCCATTGGGCTTGCTCGGCCGAGGCCTCCTTGCCTTCTCGACCCATGCGTCGTAGATGCCCACGTTGAGCTCGTCTACGAAGCGGACCGGCTGGGCGGCCAGAACTTCGCTCACGATGCTCGCGACGGTCTTCTGCTGCTCCGCGCCGCCGCGACCGCTGGCGAGGCTGCGGGTGAAGTCCTTGAGGGCGTCCTCGATCTCGATCCTCTTGGGCGGTGCGACCCCGCGCAGCTCGGCTTCGAGTTCAGCCCGGATCTTGGCTGCGCTGCGCTCGGCGTTGCGCACATCCCGGCAGCCTGTGCTTTGGGGGTAGCGCTGGCCGTCGATGCACGGACGGAACCAGATCGTCTTCATCTCGACCTTCGAGAGGCACTTCTGCCCGGCCCGGCACCGTGGGCAGCGCTTGCACGCCGTGGTCGGGCGGTAGAGGGCGCTGCCCGGCGGGAACTGGCTGCGCTTCTTCGGCGGAGCCGGGGCGGCGTCCCCGGGGTCCTCCGGGGGAAGCGGGCGAAGAGGGGGAAGGCGGTCGGCCACGGGCCATCCAGTACGGCCGAGGCGGGCGTTGGCCAAGCTCGGGGGCGTCATCGGGCTGCCGTCCGGCGGATGGACCGCGCCCGCAGTTCGGCGACCAGGTGGTCGAGGTCCTCGGAGTGGACCCGGAGGGCGCGGCGGCCGAGCCGGACGACCGGCAGCGCGCCCGACTGGCGCAGGGTGCGCAGGTACTTGACCGTCACGTTGAGCTGAGCGGCGACCTGGCTGAGTTTCAGGAGCATGGGGACCTCTCGTTGGGACGAGAGTTGAGATACGGGGCGCATCGAGCGGGGCTTTTCTGGCGTTGATGCTGCCCCGACGGCTTCGCCCACCCTGGCCGCCACTCTGGCCAGCAAACGCATCCCACGGGTCCTCTCGGCTCCCCTCGGGTCCCCTTG
>Ga0163150_10004886_pt1 | contig 17593 bp, 18 predicted proteins | sample OliLakLV19P2IB_FD_148628 | JGI IMG/M metagenome (GOLD analysis project Ga0163150, IMG submission 148628) | Freshwater microbial mat bacterial communities from Lake Vanda, McMurdo Dry Valleys, Antarctica - Oligotrophic Lake LV.19.P2.IB | ecosystem: Environmental > Aquatic > Freshwater > Lake >...
ATCGTGGGGGAACCGGGGGAACCGGGGGACAAATTGGTTGCCACACGAGGCATCAGCGCGTCCTTTGCTGCAGGTCAGACAATCGCACACGCGGCTTACGCGGTGCTTCCTTCGCCGCCGTGCCAAACAGGATCGCTCCCTGCATCGAGGCCCCGACAGCGCAGCCCACAAGGCAATCGAGCCAGTGGTTGTCACTTCCGGGGGTGCGGAGTTTCCATTCGTCGAGCTCACGACCGCGTCCGCTGGTCTTCACGCGGTACTCGGATGTCACGTGCTCCGACAGCAGGCGGTGATCTCCCCCAGGCGATGGAGCGAACAGTGAAAGACATCCCGGATCACCCATCGGCACCGCGAACCGGGCATGGGCGAAGGTCTTCCAGTAATTCGTGTCAATCAGCGTGTAACGAATGGCACGTTTTCCCTGCACACCCGGAATCCGCCAATGCAGGCCGACACGATCACCACGTTTAGGCTTGTAATCACCAAAAGGCGTGCTGGCCGCGCCGACGTAGCGGCCGTGGCTGGGCATCACGATGGCAGCGTGTGATGACTGGCGACAGAACTGGTAGACCACGTCGGTCGAGTTGCCCCAGTTGGCGTCGATCAAACAGCGGCTGATTTTCATCTCAGCGCCATCGTCGCGTCGCAGGGATCGGCCGAGTTGCTCATTGGTCAGCCCTTCGAGACCGGCGTAGATCGCGCCCTCGAGGCCGGTGCCTTGGTGAACCGTCTGGATCGTGCGTTTCGCATCGCGCAGCGTGAAATAGTTCCGACGCTGATCCGGATAAGCCCCGTAATCCAGCACGTACCCTGTGAAATCCTCCTCCCACCCGCAGATCATGTAGAACAGCAGCGTCGCCTGCACGTCGATGAACATCGTCAGATGGTTCACGCCCACCGGCAGCTCGCGGCGCTTCATGCCGTTCGTCTTCGTGGCAATGGCGTCGGCGGTAAGCATGCCTTCGTCGCCCCCGGTATCTGGCGACAGAGGATCGTTCTGGTACTCGGCGAAGAACGCGGCTTCGTCTTGCAGCCGCAGATTCATCGCGTGCTGGATGGCGCTCAGTTCATCGGGGTTGTGGCGGGCGGGCCAGGCGACCACGACGCCGTCGTTCATCGCCATCATGTTCAGCCGGTAGAACTCCGTGGCGTCGATGATGCCCCGATCGGCGCGAAAGCCATCGGCCCTGATCTGGGCATACTGCTGCCACAGCTTCTCTCCGGCGCTTCCGGGCGCGGAGAAGGAATAGACCATCTTCGTCCGCTGGCCCTGCCACTGCGGGTGCTTGTCCCGGTCGAGGATGCGATCGGCCATGTCGTCGGGCCGCACCACGGTCAGCGTCATGAGGCCGGCGATCTTCCGCCCCGGCCCCGCCAAGCCGAGGATCGCGCCCGCGAGGATCTGTTCGCGGGTGGCGCACTGCGACGGGGAGCGTGCCGACTCGTCGGTCTGCGGATCATCGAGCAGGACGAGCGACGGTCGCACGGCCTTGCCGTCGGATCGCTTGTGCTTCATGCCACGGATGCGACCGGTGATACCCGCGACCTTGATGATCGCGCTGGATGCGGCGCTGCCGGGGATGGTGGGCAGCACGATCTCTTTCGCTGTCCAACCGACGTGCGTCCGCGCGCCACGGAAGAGTTGGCCCGCCGCTCGCTGGTGGATGCCTTCGAGCGCCCGGATCGGGCCGCAGACCTCGGAAAAGTCCTCCTCGAGCAGGTCGTTGTTCTCAAGCTCGCTCTTGATCGAGTCGAGCATGTCCTCGGCATGTTCTTCATCGGAACCGATCAGGCAGACGAACTCGCGGGCACCGATCAGAATTGCCCACAGGCAGGCGGTCTCGCACAGCGTCGTCTTGCCGCTGCCGCGCGGCATCGCCATTGCAAACAGCCCGCCTTGCAGCACGGCCTGCTCGATCTTCGTGATGACCTTGATGTGATCGTCCGACCACGGCAGATGAAACGTCGCGGGGAAGTACGACTCGCAGAACGCGCGGAAGCTCGCCGTGGCGATCGCCTTGCGATCCGGGTTCACCGCGTCATGCACCCAGCCTTCGGCGGCGATGTCGCGGGCCGATTCCGAGATCGCCCGGCTGCGCTGGTTCGCGGCGTCCTTGATCGCCTCGTAATCACCACCTCCAGCCCCGGCGGCGGCGTGCCGCTCGTGGAACAGCCATGCGGCGTAGCGCAGCAGATCGATGTGGCGCGGGTTGCTCTGCGCCGACACGCGGTAGCCCGCCCGGTTCAGGTGCCGGTAGACGACATGCGGCTGCACCACCTCGCCCAGCGGCGTGGAGTTGAGCAGCCGAACGCACTCGGCGACACGGAGTTGGCGAGGATCGACGCGGGGGTTCATCGGGCCTGCACCTCCCGGACGAGCCACGCGGTGTAGTGAACGAGATTGATCTTCCCGCCCGTCGCGGCCGGAGCGCCCGCATCGATGTCCGCCTGCACCATCTCCGGCGTCACGCGCTTGCCGCCCGCCGCCGTCAGCATGCGCGCGGCCTCATCGACCGTCAGGGAGAGCGGATTGACGGGAATGCCCGCGGGCAGCGGCGCTGCGGGGCCGGGGGCGGGGGAATGCGCAGGGTTTTCAGCAGGGCCTTGGGTCATGACAGCGATCTCGCGGGATGTTGGCGGATTCCGGCACATGGGCCTTGATGTTCCGTTGGACACTTGCCCTGATGTGGTCGTTCGCACAAACAAGGAGCAACGCGATGACGAACACCACGAACGCAACGCACACGACGAAAACGAATCGACGCCTGGCCCCGGGCACTCAGGTGGTGAGCCGCGAGGACGGCGAGGCCGGCCGGATCGCGCGGGTCAGCACCTTCCGCCGCAACGGGATCGACGCCTGGTCGTACCTGGTCGACACCGCCTACGGCCGCGAGATTTGGGATGCAGGCGACCTCTTCCTCCCCGGCCCCCGGAACGAAGCCTGAACACGCACCAACCACCACGAAAGGAACGCCACGATGAGAACCACGCGAATCGAACTCGAAGGCAGCGCCGGCCACGTAACGATCGAACGCAAGCGCGGCGACACGAAGATCCGGATCGATTCGGTGATCCGCGAGCCCAAGCGCACAGACCAGGTTTGGAAGACATGGGAGATCGACGCCCGCATTGACGACGAAGCGCTCTTCAAGATCGCCGACGAGGTCCAGCGCCGCTGCGAGGGCAAGCCCGGCAGCAACAGCATGATCCACGACTACTACCGCGAGATGCAGCGCTTCCAAGGCTGAACACACGCACCACCAACCCACGAGGACACCATGACGAAGCACGACGAAATCAGCGCCATCGCCCGCCAGCACCTGGGTCTGTTGACGCTGGCCACACAGAACAGCGACAGCCTCGACTTCCACGAGCACGGCGTGTGGCAGATCGAAGCCGCGCTCGACGCCGCGTACCGCGCCGGGCAGCGCGATCTCCTGACCGCAGCCGAGGCGCTGCTGGCGGCGAAGGACAACCAGATGGAAACCATCGCCGAGTGGCGCGCCCTGCGGAAGGCGATCAAGGCCGCTCGCAAGAACGCCTGAACCCCAAACCACGGAGACGAACCCATGACCACGAACCAACCGACCGCACTCCAGACCTACGAGCAGCGCCGCAGCGACATCGCGCGGGTGCTGGACTGGCTCGACCTCGAACTCGACCGCCACGGCACCGACGCCAAGGCGAAGCCCAACGACTGGGGCTACGCGGGCGACCTGGGCCACGTCCGCGAGAAGCTCATCGAGACGCTGGCCTTCCTCTCCAACAGCGAACCGAAGGACATCGAAGACCTGCTCGCCGAGTGACCGAGGCCCCGAAATGGGGCCTCGGTTGTTTTCAGCGCCAACGGAGACGCGGCATGTCGCCGCAGACCGAAGGCAGGCCTGGCCAGCCACAACACGGCCAATGGAGCAATCGCCATGTCGAAGAAGAACACCACCAAGAAGACCAGCAGCAAGAAGGCCCAGAGCGCCGAGGCCGCGCCCGCGACGGCAACGCCCATGCCCGCCCCGGAGGTGCTGGCGTCGGTGACGGTGTACGACAAGAAGGACAAGAATTGGGACACCTGCATCCGCGAAGACAAGTATGAGCACGTCGTCCTCGACGACCGTTTTGAGAACGATGACGACGCGAAGGCGGCGGGCGACGCCTGGCTCGCCAAATACGCCAAGGCCGACGAGGCGGGTCGGCGGAAGATGATGGGATGGAAGCCTGCCAAGGGTGGCGCGAAGATCGGCGAGCTGGCGGACGCGATGGCGGCGAAGGCGGGCAAGGGCAAGAAGACCGACGCGACCGCCGACGGCGCGAAGCCGAAGGCCAAGCGCGAGCCGAAGGTGAAGAAGGAAAGCACCCGCGGGCCGAGCGGCTTGGACGTGGCGGCGCAGATGCTCAGGGATTCCGGGGGGCCGATGAAGTGCAAGGAGATGGTCGAGCAGATGCTGGCCAAGGGACTGTGGGCGACGAACGGCAAGACGCCCGCCGCGACCATCTACGCCGCGATCATCCGCGAGATCGCGGAGAAGGGTAAGGAGGCCCGCTTCACCAAGACGGATCGCGGCACGTTCGCCTTCAACGCCTAAACCACAGGAGACAACATGAAGATCACGATCCATTACCACGACTGCGACTACCCCATCGACCTCGGTGTCCCGCACGGGCACGAGCACCTCCTGGACGACATGCTCGATGCGTTTCAGCCCGATGAGGTACGCGAGATCATCAATCAGAACCTCGAACTGTTCCGGGGCCTTTGCGACTTCTGGAACCAGCGCGAGCTGGTCCAGCGCCGCGAACTGGATGCCACCCCCGAACCGGGTGAGGAGGCGTGATCGATGAAGACGAACTACCGACAACGCGACGTGCGCTACGAGTTCGCCGACGGCTGCCTGGTACGCACCGTCACGGACGGCCCGACCGGGGATTCCGGGGGCACCGGCAAGGCGTACCAGCACCGCTGCACGCGGGCGGTGTTCGAGACGGTCGCCCACGCGATCAACGAGACGCCCGCCGATGGTGAAGGCACCTCGCAGGTCGACATCGTCCGCCGCGAGAACCTGCCGTACTCGCAGGTGAACGTGGCGCTCGAGTTCCTCAAGGAGCGCGGAGTGGTCGAGGTGCGCCACCGGCGCTGCTACCCCGGCACGAGCACCGCCTTCGAGGACGCGATGATCGAGTTTCTGGCCTTGGGCGAAGAAGACACGGCGGTCTGACATCACTTCTCCTCCGATCCAATCACCCCGGCCGCGATGGCTGGGGTTTTCTCCGGCATGTCTGTTTCAGCCGCACCATCCGCCGCGATGCGCTTTGCCTTCTTGCCAGTGAACTGTTCGTAGCGCTGCACGATGACATCGCAATAGGGCATGTCCATTTCCATCAGAAATGCCCGCCTGCCCGTCTGCTCCGCCGCGATCAGCGTGGACCCGCTGCCGCCGAACAAATCCAACACGTTTTCGCCGGCGAGGCTGCTGTACTGCATGGCGCGCACCGCAAGCTCGACGGGCTTCTCCGTCAAATGCACCATGCTCTGCGGGTTCACTTTCTTCACATGCCACAGGTCGGTCGCGTTGTTCGGACCGTAGAACTTATGGGCCGCGCCCTCCTTCCAGCCGTAAAACGCGATCTCGAATGCGCCCATGAAGTCCTTGCGCGTCAGCACGGCCCACTGCTTGTCCCACACGATTCCCTGCGAGAAATACAGTTCGTGCTTCTTGAGGAACGGCGGGTAGTTGCCGAGGTTCGCGTAGCCGCCCCAGATGTAGAACCCACGCCCCGGCAGCAGCACGCGCGACATGTTGCCGAACCATGCGTCGAGCATCAGGTCGAACGCATCGTCCGTGAGGAAGTCGTTCGCCAGCTGCCGGTCCTTCGGTCGCATCTGCTTGGTCGTGCCCCTGGCCTTCTCCGGGAACCGCGCCAGGTCGAATCCCTGGTGGTGCATCGCCCGCGCGTCTCCGGGGGCGGGGGCGGGGCCGGGGGCGGTGTCAGTCGCGCCGCGCTTCGTCGCTGCCTTGAAGGAACTGTTGCCCGCCGCGATCGCGTTATTCGAGCGCGGCTCGACCTTCACGTTGTACGGCGGGTCGGTGTTGACGAGATGAATGGACGCGCCGTCGAGCAGTCGGTCCACGTCCGCCGCCTTGCTGCTGTCGCCGCAGAGCAGCCGGTGGTTGCCGAGAATCCACAGATCGCCGGGCTGGGTGATCGCCGCGTCTGGCGGAAGGGGAACATCATCGGGATCGGTGAGGCCCGCCTCCACGTCGCCCGACATGATCCGCGTCAGTTCCTCCTGGTCGAAGCCGAGCAGCCCAAGGTCGAACTCCATCTCCTGCAGGGCCGACAGTTCGATCGGCAGCATCTCGTAGTTCCACTCCGCGATTTCATTCGTCGCGTTGTCGGCGATGCGGTACGCCTTCACCTGCGCCGGCGACAGGTCGGTCGCCACATGCACCGGCACCTTGGCGAGGCCAAGCTTCTGCGCCGCCTTGTACCGCGTATGTCCGACGATGATGACGCCCTCACCGTCCACGACGATGGGCTGGCGGAAGCCAAACTCCTTCAAGGACGCCGCGACGGAGTCCACAGCGGCGTCGTTTTGGCGCGGATTGCCTGGGTAAGGTTTGATCTCGGTCAATGGTCGAAGTTCGATCTGCATAAGAACCTCCGTGTTCATGGGTTGCGAACAGGTCCGCATCCGGGGGCTTTGTTTTTTCGCGCAAAGAAAGTCAGTCGATACTTGCGGCTGTTCCCGCGGGCGTCAGGAAAAACATCCCGCCAGGGAGGAACCATTGAGCAGCGCGCCTCCCTCAATCGCCGTAAGGGGGTGCCACTCTGGCACCCGCCCCCGGTAGCGCGCCCGTTTGGCCCACGTTGGGCCGTGTTGGGCCGAAGAGCGACGGCGTAGGTTCGTCCGCCGTTGACGCGAGGCGCAAACGTGGGCGAACGTCGCCCAACGGTTGGCGAGGTTTCGTTGCCGGGATCGGAATGGGGCTTGGCATTGGAGGCTCGTGGCGATCCGGGGAGGCTGGGGCGGATACGGGAGGCTCGGGGTCGAGGAGGCGATGAATCGCGTCGAGGTCGCGGCGAATCAAATCCGCCACGTCCTCCTGACATTTACCTATGCCGTTCAGATGCTCGATGTGCAGCCGCGCCGCAAAAACCAAGATCATCGCGTCGAGCGCCGCCAAGCGCGCGTTGCGTGAGAATGGAAGCGGATCGTCCGATGGGCGATAAACGGGCTTGGTGCCGATGTCGCCATCGCCGGCGGCGAAAGGCCGACGCGGAATGGGCGGGAATTTCACCTGTCCTTGCCCAGTGGTTTTGGCGAGTTCTCGCGAAGCCAGATCGTCACGCACTTTTGGCATCGCGGTAGAATTTGCGTGGTCTGATCGTGTGAGAGGCGGCGTCGAATGAGGCGTCCGAACTGAACTCGCTGTTCCGCCCATGTCAGTGGGCAACGACAGCTCTTGCAGGGACGGTGATTGGACATGTGAAGTCTCCTCAATGACCTTCGGCACGTTTGTGCAAACCTGCGGGATACCGATTTCGCGAGGAAGATCGGCGTCGCTGGCGGCGAACGGGCCCGGCCGATCGGGATTGCTGCTGGGAACGGTGGGCATACCTGTTACGTATGCCGTTGGTGATCAATCTGTCCGGATTCGTGACGCCACCAGCAGGCGATGCGCGCCTGCGCAACCTGCGCGAACCTGCGCGCAGGTCCCGCATGCGCCGTACATATGCGTGTGCGCGGCGCATGCGAATCGTTCTGTGCGTGTGCTTGCGTGCGATAACTTGCCGGACATCGCGCAGGTTCGCGCAGGCGCGCTCGAAAAGTGCTTGTTTTACACGGGTGCGGCGCATGCGCGATGAGAGAATTCATCGCGCAGGTTGAGCGCAGGTTCGCGCAGGCGGTTGGATGCGAGAGGACGAAGATCACTCTCGCCCGCTACCGCGCCATGTCACGAAAAACAGGCCACTTTTTGTGACATTTGAAGGCCGGAGAGTGTCACGGCGATTGACTGGTTCTCATTCAATGACCTGCCGCCAGAAATCGCGCAGCGTATTGATAGCCGCAGGCAGGTCCGACGCGAGGAGGTGCGCTTCAGCAGCCAATGCAGCGAACTCGTCCGCCCAGACGGCCGGGGGGTCGGGCAACTCGAGCGGGAAAGGGTGTGATTGGCGACGGTTGAATGTCGCTCTCGCCGCGGCGGCTACGTCGGAAGCCTTGACGCCGGCGGTTTCGATCATCAGCGTCAGGTCCACGAGGTCCTTGGTACGCATGTTCACGCGGTCGGCCCAGGGGCGAGTGTAGGCGTGAATCTTCTCGGCAAACTGCTGAGGCTTGGATATGGCCAGCACCTGTGCGGGCGGAATCCCTGCGAACGCGAGGAGGTCGTCGCCTGTGAGCGTATCCGGTGCATCGCCGGCCTCGTCACCGAAGCCCAGGTCGATGTGAAAACGAGCATAGGTCTTGCCCGCCAGAAATGCCTCGCACGGAAAGCGGGCGCCGCCGAGCGGCGCGCCGGCGAGTTCCGATTGTGCTTCCTCGATGCGAAACGTCAGGTAGTCGCCCAGTTCGACTTCTGCGGCGGCTTGCAGTTGCTCACGAACGACGCGAATCCTGGTTTGGAGGCCCGTGTCCCCCGTGTCCCCCGTGTCCCCTTCGACAGCGCAGGTGAGGTCGATATCGCGGGTGGTGCGCGCTCGTGGCCGGTAGCGAAGTTCCATCGCGTATCCACCCTTGAGCAGCCACGGCGGATTGTGTTCGGCGAACAGACGGGCGAGTAGCCGCTCCATGACGAGTTTGAGGCGAAGCGCATTGATCGGGAGACCGCGCTCCGTGGCCACGGCCTTGAGACGCGCCTCCAGCGAGGCCTTGAATGCGGCGGGCGTTGCGAAAGACTTGGCCATGTTCTTATCCGATCACGGCCGCGAAACGGCGGAGGCGTTTGGAAGGTGGCGCATCGCCGAACGCCTTCTTGAGGATGGATTCACGGACAAGCCCGCGCCTTAGCGCGTCTTGGATCGCCCGATCGAGTTGTTCGTCGGTGACTCCCGGGGCGGCGGCCACATCAATCAGCGTGCGCAGGGGCGTTGTTACGGAAAAACCTTCGCGAGTTTCGATGTCTTTGCCTGCGAGCCGGGCCTTGTGCAGCGTGCATCCACGCGGTGATATTTTGCGAAACGATGGGGGCACCGTGAGGTGTGTCCTCTGCGGCAGCACGTCGCTCATCTGGTGGAGGAGGAGGGCGCTGGCGTGCGAGACCACAGCCTGGGGCTCGTCCTGACGGTCACGGCTCCACAGCGACAGTCGGATTAGATCGTCGTGTTCTGCGGGTGGAATGGTGGGTAGCCGGTAAAGCCCGTGATTGGCCCGCTCGAAGTTCCCCGCCTCCACATGATAGGCCAGGTGCGAGTAGTCATACCCTGCGGCCGCCGCCTGCTTGGCCGTGAAATAACCGCCCTGAGTTGCGGCCAGAGCGTATAGAGCCTTGAGTGATTCGTGAGTGTCTCGGTACTTCATGCACAATCCTTCAGAATATTTGAAGGATTATGCGCATCGTGAGGGCAAAAGTCCACTCTGGAGCTGTCGACATGTCTCGTAAAGTCGAACATGTGACTTCACAGCACCGAATCGCCCAGTCCAATTCCCTGGTAGAAGCGCAAGTTGCCTGTCCCCACGCGGCTGCCCAACCCCGGTACCGCCGCCATGAGATCGCGCCCGAAGGTTTGCTTGGTGGTGACGCTGCTGCGCCCGTCGCGTTCGCACCAGGCCTGCCACGCCTTGTAGAGCTCATCAACCCAGACGCGCTGACCCGGGGCAACGACACAGCGCTCGCGCACGAAGGCACCAACGGGACTGGACAGATCTTCCATGTCGCGCAGCGCTTCATCGACACTGGCGGGCTGAACGAAATGCCCCCGCTGGCGGAGCCGCTTCCATCCCTCGATCGCCCAGTTCAGAATCCCCGGAATCTCGGCGAGCAGCTTGTCCGTGAGGGTCTTGTCCTCGCGGCCATAGAAACTCTCCGTCAACTTCAGCATCATGAACCGGCCGGCCAGCGCCCCGGAAGCGTCCGACAGTCGCGGCAGCTCGTTGGTCAGGAACATGAAGCGCGTCGGCAGCTTCATCGTCACGCTGGTCAGGTGCTTGCGGTCGATCGTGAGTGTGTCCTCGCCGGAAATGCACAGCAGTCGCTCGACAACCGTCTGGATGTTCTCGCCGGAAAAGCGGGCGTCGCTGACAATCGCCAGTGACTTGCCGATGAGCGGCTGCAGTCCGAAGGAGCCGGCCAGGCTTGATGTCGTCGGGCCAGCAACGTTGCCGGCACCCACGAGTCGGGCCAGTACGCGGGCGATGGTCCCCTTGCCGCTGCGTTTAGGGCCCACGAGCAGCAGCATCTTGTGCTGCGAGGTGTCGCCGGTGAGGCAGTAGCCAAACCAATCTTGCAGCAGGTCCCACGCCTGCATGTCCTCGCCCAGGAGCTCGCCGAGGAAATTGAGCCACGCTGCCGGGGCCTGAGCATGCGGATCGGGGTCGTAGTCCAGCGCATTGATGGTGAAAAACGCCGGCGTCGGCTTCAGGTGAGTCATCGTCGGCAGGTGCAATAACGACGAGCGACAAGGCAGAACCTCCGCAGGATGGGGACGATTCGGCCGACCATCGAGCCACGAGGGCGACGCCGTCATCGCCGGCAGATGCGTGTATGCCTTGATGGAATCGAGCGCAGCCCGGACGGTGTTGGGGTTGGCGGGAAATTCTTCCGGCACCCACAGCTTGCACTGTTTGTCGTAGGTCATGCGAACCGCCGCGTGCATCCACGGCAGCAGCTTGTTCCGCATGCCGTCGTCTTCGATCTCGACATAGCGATTGCCGCGCCACGCCATGAGGAGGCCTGCGTAATGCTGGAGCGTGCGGAGAAGACCCTCGCCGCTCTGGTGCTGGTGAAACATCCGCACGAATGTCTCGGCGGTCGGCAGCGTCCTCTCCGTTGACAAGATCAGCCGGCCCGTGCCAGGATCGATCGTGCCGGGCGTCGGCTCAGAGGTGACCGGAGCAACCTCCGCGCTACTTGCCGCCGTGGTTGCGGACCCACCCGCCTTGGTTCGCTTCCGCTTCTTCTGCGGGGCGTACTGGCCTGTCACCTTCTCCAGCGCCTTGGCGATGGTCATCTGACCGTAGGTCTGCTGCCCGTGTGGCTCGTCCCATTTGGGGCGCATCAATCCGCTGCGCCGAAACAGCCGGTCGATCTGAGTAGTTTGCTTCGTATAGAACGCCAGGGTGAAGACCACTGACGAATCGGCTTCGCTGCGAGAGTTGAAGAAATCATTCCAGTTGCCGGCCCACAGCGCGGCGAATTTACCGCCGGAGCGCCGGCTCGATGATGCAAGACGAATGATCTCATCATCCTCGAGGACGGCGCTGGCGGTTGCCGATGCATCCTGCGGCGTAGATTTCAGCTGCTGCGGCGAAGGTGTTTCTCCGAACACCTGCCGATAAACGGTGTCCAAGCAGGCCTGTCGCTCTTCAACGCCGCACCCGGTCGACAGTTGCTGACCGGTGACGGTAAAGAACCGGTCATGGTCATACATCTCCACTTCGCCATCGTGATACGCCTTGCGGCAGCGTGTGCCGGGCTTGCGGCCCCTGATGAAGATTTTCACGCCGGCTCCGGACGGGCTGATCTCGGTGTAACTGTTGAACTGGTCAACGATCGTCTGGCCCCACGGTTTGAGCAGGCCGTCATGGGGCGTTATGCAGTCATCCAGGTCGACACCACAAAAGGGATCAGCTTCCGCGAACACATAACCGACGCCAGCGAGATCGGGCGACGCACGGCAGGCGGCAATCGCCTCGTCGAACGTGGCCCAGGTACTTGGGTCCGTCGAGTCAGCCAGTTGCAGCGTCCGAGAGTTGACCGGGCACTTGGTGGGTTTGCCATCGCGCTCGACGTATCGCCAGCAGACCCACTGCGCCCGCTCCCGCAGGCAGGCCGGAGCGTTCGCCATGATGTGATCGAGATCGGGCGCCGGCCCCATGTTCATGCGCACGTCTCCACAGACTCGGATACGCCTCGCCGTTCTCTCGCCCACAAGCTCAGGAACGTTCGCCGTTCGACGGTGTGATTCTTCTTGACCGTGTTGCGCAGGCCCCATCTGTCGCCGAGGACGATGCAGTGCCTGGCAGCGCGGGTGACGGCGGTGTAGAGCCAGTTGCGATCGGCGAAGTAATGCGAGCGGTGACAGAGCACCACCACGCAGGGGAACTCGCTGCCCTGGGCTTTGTGCGCGGTCAGGGCGTAGGCGAGTTGAAGGCGGCCGATCTTTTCACCTTCAATGAAGCGGGAGCCCGTGCCATCGAACTCAACCCAATAGCCCCCGCTGCCGGCGGCACGCTCCCAACCCACCACGCGGCCGATCGTCCCGTTCATCACGCCCAGGTCGTAGTCGTTGCTCGTCTGGATGACCTTGTCGCCGTCAAGGAACTTCCGCTTATCACTGGGCAGCGACTTGGATTTGTGAACAAGGGACTGCATCAACTCGTTAATCGCCTTGGTCCCCAGCGGTCCCAGGTGCGTGGGCGTGATGATCTGCACGTCGCGCACCGGGTCGAGTCCCAGCCGCGCCGGAATCCTCTCGAGCACCAGGTCGCGGAGGTAGAGCTGAATCTGCTGCGGCTGTGAGAAGGCGTCGACCACCGTCCACGCGGGGTCGTTCACGGCGGTGGGCATGACGGTGCCGGTGAGAATCGCGGAACTGTTGGCTTTGAGCACACCCGCCTGGCGGACCACCTCGTTGAGCACGATGGTTGGAATGGGACGATGATCGATGACGTCGCGCAGGACATTGCCGGGACCGACGGGCGGCAACTGATTGTGATCGCCGACAAGGACGAGACGCGTTCGGTTGAAATCGATCCGTCGAACCAGCTCGGCCATAAGCGGCACATCGACCATCGACACTTCGTCCACGACCACCACGTCAAAACCATCGTCGGATTCGTCGGCTTTGTCATGCTCGTCATCATCGTCACTCGGCGGGACAGCGCGGGACAGCGAAGGCCTGGTGAACTGGCGCCCGTCGTAGCCGAGCAACCGATGAATCGTCTTGGCCTCGAGCTGTAGCCCTTGGGCGCGAAGTGATTCTTCGATGCGTTTAGCCGCCTTGCCCGTGGGCGAGCAGAGTGCGATTCGCAATCCGGCGTCGCGGAACGTCTGGGCCAGCCGGGCCAAGACGAACGTCTTGCCGGTCCCCGCGCCACCGCAGATGGCGACGATTCGATGAGACAAGGCACATCGGTAGGCATCGACCTGCTTTGCACGCAGCCCTTCGACGCGAACGTGCGAAGTGATCAATGGTGCATCACCTGCGAATCGGTCGAACGCATCGAGAACGTGGCGTTCTGCCTCCATGAGGTACGGTGTCGTCACCGCCGGCCCGGACGACACGAGTTCGTTGCCGTCGAGAAGGCGCTGAGCGGCGGCGCGAATCACATCGTGGCTGTCGAGAGTGTCCAGCAGCAGCAGCTCGTTGGTTTTTCTGAGTAACTCCGGCCCGTTGATGTAGGTGTGGCCCGCGGAGATCTGGTCCTGCACAACGTAAATCAATCCGGCATCGATCCGACCGGGGTGGTCCTTGGGTGTGCCCATGGCGCGGGCGATCTTGTCCACCTTCTTGAAGCCGTAGCCATCGAGATACTTGATGAGCTGATAAGGATCGCTGCGCAACACACCCACGACGGCGCTACCGAATCGGTCCAGCAGCGTCTGCGTCTGGTGAGGCGTGAGCCCAAAGCTAGCCAGGTAGGCGCGGACTTCGTTTTCGGCGCTATTGGCGATCCAAGCGGCACGGAGTGAATCGAGTGCGGCCCGCGGGATGCGCAGCTCGCGATGAAGCTCATCGACATCCTCGCGAATCATGCGATCGAGTCGTTCCGCGCTGGTCGCATAGTTCACGATCCGACGCGCGGTCACTTCTCCTATGCCGGTAAACGCCGGGTGCTTGGCCAGGTACTGCACCAAGCCTTCGGCGGTCGGCGGCAGCGCGTAACTGACGTTGGTGACGGCGAACTGGAGGCCAAACTTGGCATCGGTTTTCCAGGAGCCGACGAGAGCGATCACATCGCCGGCGCTTGCGCAGAATCGACCGGCGAACCGCACAGTTTGGCCATCCTCGGTCTCCAGGACGCCCGCGGAGAAGTTGGGACTGCCGTGATAAACCCGTTCAATGGTGCCGTGAATGGTTTCGGTCACGCGGCACCTCCAACCAAGGCCATCGCCGCCGCCGCCCCCGGCCCCGCCACCGCCCCGGAGGGCGGGAATCGTGGCGATGGCGCCGGCAGTCGTGCCCCACACATGCCGTCGGAGGGCGGCGGCTCGGGGCGATGGGTGGCGCGAATGAACATCCGCAGAAATCCGTCGGTAAAGGCGCGTGCGGTCTGGCGACTGCCGCACCAGTACACGGGAATCCGATGAAGCACGGCGATGTGGAGGGCCGCGCCCAACACGGATTGAGGCGACACGGAACGGAGTTTGTCGGCGGCCAGGCCGCGCATCACGTCGTCGAGATCGGCTTCGACCACGACACAAGCCATTTCCATCGCTGCGAGCTTGCGCAACTCGGCCGCGAACCGCTGTGCATTATGAATGACCGTATGCACGAAGTCGGTGAGGCTCTTGCGCTCCACGGCGACACGATGCTCATGACCGACGACGGAGTAATCCCCAGCCTCGAGTTTGCGGCGCTCGGTGGGGCATGAGAACGCGTACGGCTCTTGCTCGCGCGTGTCGATGACGATTCTGAATTCCATGACGGTGCCCATCCTTGAACGTGATGAAAGGGAACAGCCGGGGCGGGTCCGGGGGCGCGGGCAGCCTCACCGTCCGGGCAAGCGCCCATGCGCCATCGCCTGAAGCCGGCGTTCTTCAGGTCGATGGGCATGGGCCACGGGTCGCCCCGGCCACAGCCATCTGCGTGGAGCGCTCGAAGCGTCGGCATCGATCAGAAGGGCGCCGGCTGTCCCGACAGGTCCGGCTCGCCTGGCGTACCGACCGCGCCGGGGGCCAGCTGAAGCAGCTTGTTGAAGTACACGTTGGTGTACTCGCCCTTGGTGCGCCGGGTGACCTCGATATTCAGGTCGAGCAGCGACTCCAGGTGCTGAGGCAGGTCGCTGAGCTTGGGCAGCTGTAATCCCAGCGTCTGAAGATCGCCCTTGACGAACGGCAGCGCCGCTTGCGTGATCACCGAGTTCTTGAAGATGTGCCGCCCCGTGTGCGGGCCGGCGATGACAATGAGGTCCCACTTGATCATGGGATCGTTCTTCTGGCTGCGGGTCAGCGACACCTTGTTCACCCGCGCCTGGTACTTGCCGTCAGGGACTTCATCGCTGGATGCGGCCTGCGTCGTGGTGAACTCGGCGTCGAAGGCGCTCAGATCGCCGGGCGCGATCGGCGCGTCATCGCCCAGGGGCTCGCCGTCGGCGGGGAGGGAGGGATCGAACGGGTTTGGACTGGTCATTTGTGGGCCTTTCCAGGAGGGGTGCTGCCCGGCGTGTTGGTAGCGACCGCGCTGGTGCCGGGGGCGTTCCCAGGTGCGGTGGTGTTTGCAGTGATTCCCGCTGTTCCGGGTGTTCCGGAGAGTCCGGGGGCGGGGGTTCCGGAGGAAAACGCCTTGACGAAGGCGTTGTGATCGAGCGGCATGACATCGGGCAAGCGGCCAGTGCGGTCGCCGGCCTCGTAAGTCGGATGCGGCTTGGTGCGGATGACGCGATCGATGACCACTTGGCCCGAGGCGTCCTTGCGCGGGACCGTATCGCAGTAAAGGACCATGTCGACGAGGCCGAGAACAACGGCGCGGGCGCGGTCGGGCAGGCTGGGCTGCGTTTTCGTGTACTCGCCGGTGCGCGTCTCGACGGTCTTGTCCACGGCGTGCGAGATCAACACCAGGCCGTAGGGCAGACTGGCCAGGCGGGTGAGCACACGGTGCCACTCGTTCTTGACCATCGCCCAGCCCTTGCCGTGGGCCATGTCGCCTTCGTAATCGATCTCGTGTTTACGGCAGACGTGCTCGCTGCACATCTTGAACGCGTTGTCGGCCGTGTCGACGACGATCGTCTTGAACGGATGACCGCCAGCGGCGACGAGCTTGCACGCCTGCAGAAAGTCGTCCCATGTATACGTGGGCGTCTTGAAGACCTCGAGCTCGTTGAGGCCAGGCTCGCACTCGAGAAACAGTGCGCCAGGGAACCGGCTGGCGAATGTGCTCTTACCAATCTTCGGCGGGCCGTAGATCAACACGGTTTTCGTGGCGAGGTCGGAGGAGGGCTTGGCTTTTTCGGTGGGGAGAGTGACGGGCATGAGAATGCTCCATGAAATCAAGAATGAATTTGGCGCTAGGATCGAGGTTCAGAAGGTGTCGGAGTCCGTGTCGATGAGCGGCGACCCGCGCACCGTGAGCGCGGTCAGGCCGCTGATCTCCTCATGCGGCGGCGCTGTGTCGAAGAGGTTGTCGCGGACGTTGGGGTTGAAGCCCGATTGGCAGTACGGGAGGTACTCGCACGGGCGCTGAAACGAAAAGCAATTCGACGTGTTCAGCAGCCACTTGCCGCGACGCCTGGCGTCCAGGTACTGCTGCGTGATCTCCCACACCTCCTCGCGCAGCATGGCGATGCGGTCTTCAGAGAGATAGATGCGTTCGCGGTGGAACGCCTCGGGGCGGCTGTACCATTCCGCCAGGCGGCCCTGGAACTCGTCGTCGGTTTCGGGCTCCTGGCGCTGGGCAGTTGAGCGGCCGCTCTTGTTCTTCGCCGCCAGCGCCGCGTGCCGGACCTCGAACTCTTCTTGCGTTTCGCCCTGACGCTGCTGGAGACGGGACTTGAGCAGCACGTTGTAGATGACGCCCACGATGGGGTAGCCCAGTTCGCGCAGGTAGTGGCAGTAGAGCGCGATCTGCGTGTCGGTCCACAGCTTGTCGAGGTAGTTGGCGTCGATGGTCGAAGCCGTTTTGTGTTCCAGCAAGTAGAGGCCATCCGTGAGGCGCACGATGCCATCGACCTTGCCGGCCATGACGAACGTCTGGCTGGGTCGGCCCGTGTCGGGATTGCGAATCTCGCCGGTGAATTCCTTCGCGATCTCGACGACCTCGAAATCCTCAGCGGGGTAGCGGCGGGCGTAACCCATGAAGAGCGCCCGCGCCAGATGCCAGGCCTGCATCTCCTGCGCGTCGCCCACGCGGTAGATGAACCCAGCGTCGATCACATCGATGGCGCGCCACAGGCGATCAGGGTCGGCGGGACCCAGGCGATACCAGGTTTCGAGGGCGCTGTGGATCACGCCTCCGAACGAGAGGCTTTCGGCCTTGTGGCGGGCGCGCAGCAGGTCGAGGTAACGATGCTTGTACTTGCGGGGGCACCCGCGGAATGTGTTGAGCGCCGAGAACGTCAGCACGGATTTGGCCGGCCGCGGCGCGGCGCCTTCAACGCCCAGGTCCTCGGCAAACACGTCGCGCGTGAAATCGCCTTGTCCAAGCCGGACGATCGGCGTCTGGTCGTTGCGAGTGGACGGGGAAGAGGCGGGGCCATTTCCGGGACCGGGGGCAGGGG
>Ga0163150_10004889_pt1 | contig 17585 bp, 16 predicted proteins | sample OliLakLV19P2IB_FD_148628 | JGI IMG/M metagenome (GOLD analysis project Ga0163150, IMG submission 148628) | Freshwater microbial mat bacterial communities from Lake Vanda, McMurdo Dry Valleys, Antarctica - Oligotrophic Lake LV.19.P2.IB | ecosystem: Environmental > Aquatic > Freshwater > Lake >...
ATCCGCAAATGGCAGCCGCGCCAAGGTCCGCGCTCGTGGCGGCAGAATAGGGGGATACAATGTACAAACGCCTGATCTCTTTGCTGACGAGTGCTGCGCTCGCCGCAGCGCTCGCGGCCTCGCCGGCTCCAAGTCCAGGGCACTGGATTGCTGTCGGTGTACAATTATCGCTATGTCGATTTCGACGGCAGCGGCAGCATTTTTGGCGGCGCATTTAAGCTCGAACGCACGGCGTCAGCCGCCACCTACATCCAGCGCGTTTTTGCGGATGGATTGGAGGCGCCGGACGGCACGTACAACGTGAGCAACACCGATTTTCTCGGGGTCGAGTTTACTAGCGGCCCGATCTACATGCGCGACGCGACAGCACGCAATTTTGGAGACGCGGGCGTTGATACAAAGTCTACGCCCGTTTACCTCATGAATGTCACCTTCACGAGCGCCAACAGGATGCTGCGCGCGTGGGACGGCACGGAGATCGTTGTTGTCAATTCGATCATTAATGCACCGACGGGGTTTTCACAGGCATGGGTCTACGACAGTTCTGCGACCATTCGTTACTACAACGTGCTGTGGTGTGTGAACGCGACCGATCCGGCACCGGGCAATCCGGCGTGCACGACCACGCCAACTCTGGTTGAAGGCGAAGTCATCACGTCGGCGCAAGCCTCGGCGCGCATGCTTCAGTTGGCGTCCAATCCGCTGCCCGCCTTGACCCCGTTCTTCGCCACCCAGATCGATCGCATCGTGGTTGAGTATTCCACCAACAATGGCGCGAGCTGGCAGGTGATGAACCTGCCCAATACCGGAAGCGGCGGCACGCCGCCGGTCGGCGACCCACGTTATCGTATTCCGCTTAACCTCAACACTGCGAACTATGTTTTCCGCGCGTCGTTCGAGCGCAACGGCGCCCGCGTCGGGGAGTATTCCCTCGTGATCGACGAGGCGGGCAACACCGTCCCCTAGTGGCGCGGGGTTGGCGGCGGGCTTGCAGCGCTCCAGGCGCAGCGCCGCCCGTGCGCCGGAAGAGGACAGAATGCAGGCTCGCTGGTGTGTATTAAGAAAGAGGCTCCCCAGCCGCGCGTCGTGGGTGCTCAAACGTCTGCCGCGCGAACGCTGCCGGTCGCGAGCTTTCAGGCGTTGCGCTTCGCTTCGGGAGCGCGGCGTGAGAATGACCGCCATGCCGGCATTTGTCTTGACGCTTCTAGTTAGTAACCAAGCCAGCGCGCAGAGCGGCAACCCACAGGGTTCGGCTCCCGTGCTTGCGGCCGTGCAATGGATACAAGGCACTCTGCTCGGCAACGTCGCGACGAGCGTCGCGGTCATCTCGGTGGCGGTTGTCGGCTTCATGATGCTGACGGGACGGATGAACTGGCGCCACGGCGTCACCGTCATCGTAGGCTGCTTCATCTTGTTTGGCGCAGGCGCCATTGTCGCGGGCATTCAGACTGCCGCGCGCGCCGCCGGAGGATGATCCCATGGTGCCGCTCGATCGCGACGTCGTTTTCACGGGGCTTACGCGCCCGCAAATGTTCGCAGGCGTGTCCTACAGCTATTTTGTCCTCAATCTGGTGGTGACGACGGAGATCTTTCTGATCACGAAGTCGTTTTGGGCAATTGTAGCGGCGCTCGCGCTTCACAGCGTCGGCTGGGCCGCCTGCCAGCGAGAACCGCGCTTTCTCGATCTCTGGTTGTTGCGCGGCAGCAAGTGTCCGCGCGTGCCAAATTTCGGTTTCTGGCGCTGCAACTCGTACTCGCCATGACCGGTGCGCCTCTCACCGCGGCCAATCGACTTCGCCTGTGGCGGCGCGAAAAAGCCATCGCCGATATGCTGCCCTATGTCCGCCATGTCGATGGCGCGACGTTGCTCGGGCGCGATGGTTCGCTGTTTCAGGTCATCAAGATTGATGGCCTCGCGTTCGAGACGGCGGATGGACACGATCTGAACTATCGAAAGGGCGTGCGCAACACGATGCTACGCAGTATCGCGTCCTCGCGGCTAACGCTGTACCACCATGTAGTGCGACGACGCGTTTCGGCGGAAGCACCAGGCGCGATCGATGTGCCGATCGCGAACGATCTCGACGCCCAATGGCGCCAGCGCATTGCCGAGCGGCGTCTCTATGTGAACGATCTCTACATCACGCTGCTGCGCAAGCCTGCGCCTATCCGCACCGGGTTGCTGGGCGATTTGCTCGGCCGTGGCGCTGAAACGGACGCCGCCTCGCGTACCAGAGAGTTACGTGAACTTGATGCGTCGCGCGACGCTGTTTTGGCGTCGCTGCCCGCCTACAAGCCGCGCCTTCTATCGGCGTATGAGAGCAGTGGGCGGCGCTATTCCGAGGTGCTGGAGTTTCTGGGTTGTGTTTTCGACGGTGAGTTGCGCCCGCGCTTGATGCCCGCCGGGGAAGTGGGCGGCGCGATCGCGCAACGGCGCGTTAGCTTTGGTTTGAATACGCTTGAGTTTTCCGCGATCGGCGACAGCGAGAGAACCTGCGCAGCGATGATCGCTGTGAAGGAGTATCCGCCGCACACGGCGCCCGGTCAGCTGGATGGCTTGTTTTCTCTGCCCTGCGAACTGACGCTCACGGAGAGTTTCGCTTTCGTTGATCGCCAGCTTGCGCTCGACCGGATGAATCTAGCGCTCCGGCGCATGCGTGCGGCGGATGACGACGCGCTCTCGCTGCGCCGCGATCTGGCCGCGGCCAAGGATGACGCGTCGGCGGGGCGCCAGGCGTTCGGTGAGCATCATTTGACGGTGATGGTGAAGGGGGCGAGTCCGCGTGAACTCGATGAGGCTGTGGCGGAGGTGCAAGCCGCGTTCACCGAAATCGGCGCCATCAGCGTTCGCGAAGACGTGGCGATGGAGCCAAGCTATTGGGCGCAGTTTCCCGGCAATGCGGGGTTCGTACCGCGAAAGGCGCTGGTGTCGTCAGCGAACTTTGCCGGCCTGGCCAGTTGCCACAACCACCCAACCGGTAAGGCGGAAGGCAATCATTGGGGGCCTGCGGTCACCGTTCTAGAGACGACGGCCGCTTCTCCGTACTATTTCAATTTCCATCACGGCGATCTCGGCAACTTTCTGATCATCGGGCCATCGGGCGCGGGCAAGACGGTTTTGCTCAATTTCCTGCTTGCGCAGGCGCAAAGGTTTTCGCCGCGAGTCGTATTCTTCGATAAAGACCGTAGCGCCGAGATATTTCTGCGCGCGATGGGCGCGCGCTACAATATGCTTCGCGCGGGCGCGCCTTCGGGATTTAACCCGCTGCAATTGCCTGACACACCGGCTAACCGCCGCTTCCTCCGCGATTGGACGGCAAAGCTGCTCACCTCGAACGGCGAGACGCTCTCTGCCGACGATGTGCAACTGATCGCTGAAGCTGTGTCAGCAACTTTCGAGCAAGCGCCCGAATACCGGCGCCTGCGCTATTTCCGTGAGCTGTTCGTCGGCGCGCGGCGCCCGACTGCCGGCGATCTCGCGGCGCGCCTGGCGCCGTGGGTGGGCGAGGGCGAGCGCGCCTGGTTGTTCGATAACGACGCCGATTGTCTCGATCTCGAGGCCCGCATGGTCGGCTTTGACATGACTGAGCTCCTCGACGATCCCGTCGGGCGAACGCCGGCGATGATGTACCTATTCCATCGCGTCGAGGAGCGCCTCGACGGCTCGCCCTCGATCATCGTCGTCGATGAAGGATGGAAAGCGCTGGACGACGATGTCTTCGTTGCGCGCATACGCGATTGGGAGAAGACGATCCGAAAGCGAAACGGCATCGTCGGCTTCTCCACGCAAAGCGCAAGCGATGCACTAGAGAGCCGCATCGCCAACGCCATCATCGAACAGTCGCCAACGCAGATTTTCCTGCCTAACCGCAAGGCGCAAGTGAAAGAGTATTGCGATGGCTTTGGCCTTTCGCAGCACGAGTTCGAGATCATCACGACGCTGCCGGATTCGTCGCGCTGCTTTCTCATCAAACACGGAAGCGACAGTATCGTTGCCCGGCTTGATCTTTCGGGCATGAAAGGGACGCTCGGCGTCCTTTCCGGGCGCGAGCGTACGATCCGCCTGCTCGACGAACTGCGCGCCCAAACAGGCGACGCGGTGTCCGCTTGGCTGCCGCGCTTTCTCGAGCGGGTCAGCTAATTATGGCGGCGGCGTGTCCCACCTCGAGCGGCCTTGTCCGTGGCTTGATCGACGCGATCGATTGCAACATCCGCGTGCTCGCGCACGAATCGTATCGCGAATTGGTCGGACCGGGCACGACCTTTGCAACAGTGCTGACGGCGATGCTGACGATCTACATTGCTCTGATCGGCTATCAGTTGCTGCTCGGACGCGGAAATATCCGCCTCACCGTGCTGCCGGTCATTGCGCTCAAGATCGGCCTGATCATGGCTTTTCTCACCAGCTGGGCCGCCTATCAAACAGTGATCTTCTCGTTTCTGTTCGATGGTCCGCGCGACCTCCTCGGCGCTTTGCTTTCGCCGATGGGTTTTGGACGCGATGTCTACGACGGTGTTGAGAGCGCGTACGCTGCGTTGTCCGGCTCGGCCGGAATATATGGCGGACAGGCCAATCCTGCCGCGAATATCTTGCAGGGTGGTCCGATGCTCGGCGCGGGATTGCTCTGGTTATCGGCCATTGGCGTGCTGCTCACCACCGTCGGGGTTATCCTGGCTTCGAAAATCGTGCTGGGCTTTCTCTTGGCGATCGGCCCGGTTTTCGTTGCATTGTTTTTGTTCGACGCTACACGCGGGTTGTTCGACGGCTGGCTGCGCGCCACGCTCGCCTTCGCCATCGCGCCCCTTGCCGCCAACGTGTTCGGCGCGGCGATGCTCATCATGATGTCGCCGTTCCTCACCACGCTGACGGAGAACGCCGCGGCGGAGGTGTTTGACATGGGGCCGATCGTGACCATTGGATTGATCGTCGCTGTCTTTGCTATTGTGATGGCTATGGCGCTTCGGGCTGCGGCCACGATTGCGGGCGGTTTCGCTAGCGGCAGCGGCCGGACGACTGAATTGTTAGCGCGCGATGCGGCGGCGGAGACGCGCTACATCAGCTCGCAAGGTGCGGCTGGATCGTCTGCTGGCGTTGGCGGCGACGCGCGCGAGCCGAGCTTTGCAACCCCGGTCTCGCGGCGAACCGACATTGTGCGCGATGCGCCTGAGTTGCTGGCAGTGAGCGAGCGGCTCGGCCAAGCTTATCGCCGTAATACGCTCGCGGGGCGCAAGACGAACCGGAGGGCGGCATGAGATCGGTGCGTGCCCTCGTTCTCGCCGTTGGCCTCGCGTGCGCTGCTGGCGCTGCTTTGGCGCAGGAACCCCCGCGCGACCCACGACTGCGCGTTCTTCCTTATGTCGAGGGGCAGGTGATCTCTCTCGACGGCAGTTTGGGCTACCAGATGATGATCGAATTCGATTCCCAGGAGCGGATTGAGAACGTCGCTGTGGGCGACAGTCTTGGATGGCAGATCACGCCCAATCGTGCGGCGACATTGCTGTTCGTCAAACCGGTCGTGCAGCAAGCTGTCACCAATATGATCGTGGTGACCACACGCCGACGCTACGCGTTTGCGCTGCGGACGCGTGAAGCGCTTCGACCGGACGATGCTCGCCTGATCTACAGTGTACGGTTTACCTATCCGAGTGAACAGCGCGCGCCGGATGGGCCAGCGCCTGCCGCGTTCAACTTCGATTATGCGTCGTCAGGGGCCGAAGTGCTTGCGCCGGCGCGCGTGTTTGACGACGGTCGCTTCACCTACTTCCAGATGCGCGAGAGCGGGGAAGTGCCAGCAATATTCGCGCTAAATCGTCATGGCGAGGAGGAACTCGTCAACTCGCAGGTCCGTGGTGGCTTCACAGTCGTGGATCAAATGGCGGACGCGTTCGTGCTGCGGCATGGTCGTGATGAGGTCATTGTGCGCAGCGGCGCCATCGCACAGCCCCAACCGCCACAACGCTCCCGCCGTCTGCGATCAGGCCGCCGATCATGAGCGATCAAAGCGCTATCGAGCCACTGCGGCGCGACAATCTTTCCGCATTCGCGACCGCGCCAAGGGTGGGCGTAGCGTCCTCGCCGTGGACGCTGGTGATCGGAGCCTGCGCGGCGGGTGCGTTGGGTCTCTTGGTTTTCGCCACGCTGAATGCCAATCGTCAGCAGATGGGGTGGACCGAGCCGTCGGCGCGAGATAGCGCGGAGACGGCGCCTCAGTCATATGTAGCGCCGCCGTTGTACGACCGAACCTTTGAGCAAGAACCGGAGTTCGCACCGTCCGACTTCGAGGGCTCATTTGAGCCCCAGCCCTCCAACCCGTTGAGCGCCGAAGCGCGCCAAAACTCGCCGGCGCTTATCATCGATCTTAGCCAACCGGAGGGCGCGGGCGCGTTGGGCGGAGCGAACGCTCACGCCATCGCTGACGCCATCGGCGGCGACGCGCTTTCGGGCAACGAGCGGTTCGCGGCGCGGTTCGGCGGAGCAGGGCAGGCGGCGCAAGCGCGTCCGCTTGCCAACCCCAGCATGACCATTCCGCAGGGCGCCATCATTTCCGGCGTGCTGGAGACGGCGATCAATTCCGATCTGCCCGGCTATGTGCGTGCACTTGTCAGTCGCGATGTCTTAAGCTTCGACGGCAGCGTCGTGCTGGTGCCGCGTGGCAGCCGATTATTCGGCCAATATCGAGCGAGTGCTGACCTCGGCCAATCGCGCGCCTTCGTCATCTGGACACGCGTGATGCGCCCTGACGGCGTGTCGATCGACATCAACTCGCCGGGTGCGGACGCACTTGGCCGCGGCGGTTTGGAAGGCGAAACCGATCGGCATTTCTTTCGCCGCTTCGGCGGCGCAATCTTGCTGACACTGCTCGGCGGCGCTGCAGATGCGGCGGCAAATGGCGGCAACACGCAAGTCGTTGTCGGCGTGGCGCGGGGCAGCAGCGACGCGGCTTCTGCGGCGCTCGCCGAAGAGATCAACATCCCACCGACAATCCGGGTGGCGCAGGGAGCCGCGATCCGGATTATCGTGTCGCGCGATCTCGATTTCTCGCGCGTAAGCGGACGCACGCCATGAGCGCAGGCGTTGACGAAAGCGGTGTTTATCTGCGTGCGTTTCTTACGCCTCTGGCGCCGTGGCTCGAACGCGCCGACGTGACCGACATCCTTGTAAACAGGCCGGGCGAGGTCTGGTTCGAGACGAGAGGCGAGCGGCTCGTGCGCGTGGACGCGCCACAGGTCACTGCGGTGATGTTGCAACGTTTGGCCCAGCAGGTGGCCGCGGCTTCGCACCAGGGCGTGAACCGCGAGCACCCGCTGCTGGCGGCGACGCTGCCGAGCGGCGCGCGGGTGCAGGTGGTGGCGCCGCCCGCAACAAGAGGCCACTACGCACTCGCCATCCGCAAGCACGATGTTGGCGATCTCAGCCTGGATGACTACGCGACGAGCGGCATGCTTTCCCACGTGGTGCGCCTGCGAAGAGATGAGGAGAGCGAGATTGATGCGCGCTTGTCGGAGCTGCTCGACGCGGGTGAGACGTGGGCCTTCCTTTCGCAAGCCGTGCGCACCGGCAAGACATTCCTGATTTCCGGCGGCACAGGCTCGGGTAAGACCACGTTTCTCAATGCGCTTCTGAAGGAAGTGCCGCGCGAAGATCGCGTCATTGTCATCGAGGATACGCCGGAAATTCACATCTCGCAGCCGAACGCGGTAGGCTTGGTCGCCGTGCGCGGGGAGTTGGGTGAGGCGCGCGTCGGCGTGGAAGATTTACTGAAGGCTGCACTCAGGATGCGACCTGATCGTTTGCTCGTCGGCGAGATCCGCGGCGCCGAGGCATTCTCATTCCTACGGGCGATAAATACCGGCCACCCTGGTTCAATGACCACGATTCATGCCGACAGCCCCCGCGGTGCTTTCGATCAAATCGCCTTCATGACACTGCAAGCTGGAACCAATCTCACCCGCGCAGACGTGCTGGACTACGCGCGCGGCGTGATCGACGTCGTCGTCCAACTCACGCGTGCTGACGGCGCCCGCGCCATCGCCGGCATCGAGTTCGGTCGTGGCGCGCAGCACCGCTGCGCCTGATTCTGGTGTAGCGTCGACCGACTTCGACGTTGCCGGCCGGAGCTGGCGCAATGTGAGCAACCGCACGAGTTGAGACGCCATTGTCCCAGTTTCGACAGAGGTCCTTGACAACGCGCGTCATGCCTTGCAGCCAAGCCTTCATTCCACCCTGCCGGTCTCAACGGACCGGACTGAGCGCGCGTTGAAGATATGGCTGGCGTCTTTGAACAATCGGGTGACCGCCACGTCGAAGGCGAGAGCCTTGAACTCGGCTTCAGTGGTGGGTTTGGTCCGCATGCGGCAGCGGTGGTTTGTGTTCGCGTCCTTGAGCGGACATAACGGTCAGCCGGACCGGTTCTCGGTGTGTGGTGAGCGATGGCGGCGCAGGAGCCGTAGCGCTTCGGCGCGGACCAAGCGAATACTATCAGCCATCGTGGCGCGGCCGCGCTTGAACAGGGCGACTGTGCTCCAAGACGTTGCATACGCAATGATGGCGCTGGCGGCGAGATGCAGGAAATCGTTCGGGAACGGCAAGCTCTGCGCGAGACTGATCATGAGGAACGCGCTCACGCTGCCGGCGGCGAACGGCGCGGCATTCAAATAGAGGTCGCTCAACTGGATCGGGCCACGGCGTGTCACCCACCACCAAAGCACAGGCATGCGTAAGAGTAGATCGCTGAGCGCGAAGGCCGCGGCGACGCCCACGGCGCCCCAGCGCAGGCCGATGACGAAAGCGGCAAAGCTGGTGACTGTGCTGAATGCGCTCCAGATCAAATAGTCACGCATGCGGGCCTGGCTGATGAACAGCAAGTCCATCGACATGCTCACGGGCCGGTGCAGTGCCGCGAGTGTGAGCCAAGCGAAGATTGGCGCTGTCGGCCCCCATTGTTCGCCAAGCACAAACGGCGCCAGCACTGGCGCTGTCACCCCGACGGCGACAACACCCGGTGTCATGAAGAGCATGATCTGGCGGATGACGCGCAGGTAGGCGTTGCGGTAACGTTCGGTCTCCTCGGTCAACCGCGAGAAGATGGGCAGCAACAATTGCTGGAGCAGCGTGTTGACGCGCTGGACGGGGATGATGGCAAGCTTGTTGCCGCGATCGTAGTAGCCGAGCGGCACGCCCCCAACATAGCGGCCTAGCAGGACGCTATCGGCTTCGCGTGCGACGACGGTGGCGCCCTCGGCCAACATGACCGCGGCGCCGAACTTGTAGAAGTGCAGCAGGCCTTTGAACGAGGGCTTCTCGCGTGGAATCCAGCCGACGCCCAGCCAAACGCCGAGCAGGCTGATCAGCTGCTGCACGCCGAAGCCGAGGACAAGCGACCAATAGCCCGCGCCAAGCAAGGCGGCGATCAAGCTGGCGACGAAACCGAGCGCCATGCCGGTCGCACTGATCATAGCCACCCAGCCGAACTTCATTTGCCGGTTGAGCAATGCTTCATGGACGTTGGTGAGGCCGGTCATGATCAGGAAGATCGATGAGACGGCCGCTACGGCGCCAGCGCGGGGATCTCTGTAGAAGTCAGAGACGAGCGGCGATCCCGCAAGCATGAGCCCTGCCGCCACACAACCGGCGATCACTGTGATCCAGAAGATGCCGCTGACCTGCTCTCGCCGAAGCGCCGGTGCTTGGATCAATGCTTGACCGATGCCAAAATTGAGCATGAGAGCTGAGATCGAGATGAGTGGATCGATCATGGCGTAGACGCCGTAATCGATGGGCTGCAATAGTCGCGGCAGCACAAGAAGGGACGCCGCCTGGAACGGCAGCTTGAGCAATTGTGCAGCGCCGATGGCTAGTGCGCCCCCCACGGCATGGGCCCGCATCGACAGGTCTTTCGCCTCAAATATCGGATCACCGCCGCTCATACCTGCTGACCATAAGTTCGCGCGCAGGATTTGCGATGCGTGCACATCCGTTTGGCGACAGCGACTGTCGGGGTGATCGGCAACGCCCGGCGAGGCCTAAGCACGCTAGCAATCCAGGACTCTCGCCACATGATGATCATGTAGGGGTTCGTGCGCGGCTCGGCTTTTGGTAAATGACGGGTCTGTGAACGATCCGGCCTCGTTGCACTCTATCCTGTTCGCTCAATTGGCGAACTGAGGTATGTCAAGCACCAAATTAGTTGTAAAGAGCCGCGGACGAGAAGAGTGGGCGGCGAACCGCCTTGTGCGTCAGAATGGCAGCGCGGGTATGGACCAACCTATCGAGACCCAACAGACGTACTGGACCAAGTGGAACGCGGAAGGGCGCGAACATCGCCTCTCCGACATATCGCGCGACCAGCTTGGCGTGGTGCTCGGCTGGCTTACGGCTATCGGCCGGACCGACCTCAACATCATCGAAGTTGGCTGTGGAGCCGGCTGGCTTTGCCCGACACTTAAACCGTTTGGTCGAGTTACGGCCACCGATCTGTGCGCGGAAGTTTTGTCGCGCGCTCGCGCGCGCATACCGGAAGTCGAGTTCGTTGCCGGTGACTTTATGGCGCTCGATTTTGAGACAGCCAAGTACGACGTCGTGGTCACGCTTGAAATGCTGTCGCACGTCGCCGACCAAGATGCGTTCATGGCAAAGCTCGCACGCATGCTGAAGCCAGGCGGCGTGCTAATGCTGGGCACGCAGAACCGGCCCGTGCTGCAAAACCACAACAACATTCCCGCCCCGGAGCCGGGTCAGTTGCGCCGTTGGGTCGACAAACCCGAACTGGAGGCATTGTTGAAGCGTCATTTCCAATTGCGCCAAGTGCTCACGATCACGCCCAACGCAAACAAAGGTGTGATGCGGTTCGTCGCCAGCCGATGCGCCAAGCAAGTGCTGCGCGCAATTGCCGGCAAGGCTGTGGAGCGCAGGCTGGCGGCAGCTGGGTTTGGTTGGACACTTATGGCGCGAGCAGAGAAACCTACAGAAGCGGCGAACTGAACCGGCGCGAGGGCGCTGCTTGGAGCGGCCTCTCGCTGGTTCGACTATGGGCGTTGCAATCGGAAAATCTGGTTTGGCGCGACGAAGCAATCGGCACGCCTCCAATGCGTTCGTCGCCAAGCGTGCCGCGAAAGTCAGTCCGACCCGCGCCGTTAGCGCCAAAGCCGCTCAGGAGCCGGATAGTCACGAGCGAGGAGCTCGTTGGCAACCTGGGGAGCGAAGTTGAGGTCCGTGAAAGGAATCCAGAACGCGCGGTGCACATTGCCTGTGTAGTCCATCGCCGTTGTCAGTCTTGTCTTCAGCGATGTCGCGCCGGCCTGTTTTCGCTTGGGTTCACCGCCTTTACTCTTACTCAACGCGACGTTTGCAAATCGCATCGCCGCGTGCGCCGCGTTTCCAGCCCACATACCAAATTCGACGCTGGGCGAGCTCCAGCGCTGACGGTGTTGGCGAAGAAGGTCAGCGAACGCCCCGCTTACGCCAAGTTCCGCTGAGTCAACGTAGTTGCGATTGTCCAAACCATACATGGCGGAGACCGCGCGTTTCTTCATGCCGAACCAATCGCGCGGAACGCCTGCCTCTTCGACAATCCGGCGTGGGATCGGGCGGTCGTAGGACGTGCCCAGCGACCAAGCCTTCATCTCCTCCGATTGCGAAATCTCGATCACCTTCTTGTGCCGCGCCCAGCCGAAGAAAGCTGGCGGGAAATGCACGAAGTCCGTTCGCAGTCGGAAGCACTGCATGGTCGCGCCGCCCGGGTCCAGGCTCCACGATCCGACGGGGCGACCGTACATGGTCCACATCGTATCGCCTTTGTGACCGGTGAAGAGGAGCGTGCCGCGCACCTCATCGGCGAACGAATGGAAAATGATGTCCTCGGGCAACCCGTAGAGATAGAACAGCCGCTCCGCCTCGAGTCCAGATTGGCGATAATCGCCTCGGCCGCGTGTGCTCACCGCTAGCCCGAGGCGTTCAGCGATTGCAGCCCCGCTGTCATCGTCGGCATCCCCATAGCGGGAATCGGAGATGGTTAGACTGCGCGTAGCGCCGATGGACTTTGCCAGCACTGCGGCCGCTGCGGAATCGTATCCAGAAGAAATGGTGGATACAGGTTCGTAGCGAATTCTTTGGCTTTCTTTGAGCGCGTCCGATATCTCGCCGAGATACGCCGCCATCTTCTCGCGATACTCGCCGAAGCTGCTGAAATCTGGCGACGCAGGCTTGGCTTCGGTGCGAACGTGATGTGCGCGGCTGATGACAACATTGGTGTTGTGGAAGAACTCGAGCCTCCCACGTTGCAGCGGCGCTGTTTGTCGATGCGCCTGGATCACGCCGAACCGCCAATGATACAACAGATCACGCGGGTTCAGCTGCGTGCCCGCCGCTCGCAGGATGAAAGGCAGGGAGTTGCTGAGCAGCAACCGGTCACCATCCCGGATGAGGAACAGTCGGTCGAAAATGTGCCCGGGTGTGAACGCGACGACCTCATCGCTACGTATCACGCAACCGGTGCACAATGGAAAATGGTGCAACGGCGTGAGTTCAGGCTCACGAAAGCAGGGGTTGACGCCCTCCCAGAAAACGACTCCCTCCGATCGCACATTGGCCCCGGCGATCACCCGCGCGCAGTCTTCTCCGCGTTCGTGAAGAAGCAGCCACGCCAGAGGCGGCAGTTCGCTGTCATGAGTAAGCTCAAATCGCATCATCGCCCGTCCCGCTATCTTATAGCTTCAGCTCGCGCCGTGTGCTCCTGCAATCGGCGAGCGCGCGCGCATTTCCGAAATTTTTCACCCGTGACTTGAATTGAGTGTGAGAGAGCCAGGATGCATCGCTAAACTCATTCACTTTCGCCGCCTTCGGTAAGGTTACTGCGTCTTACAAGGCGATGACACAAGCGCGCGGCGTGTGCAGGTTGCCCAAATCGACTGAGAAAGCCTTTGGCCCGTTGCGTGCTTAAAGATAGGGTCACGCAGGTAATCGACATTGTTTACGCCAGCAGATCACAACGCCAGCGCCAGTTCGCTGAGGCTCGCGCCTCGGTGTGTGACTCCCGTTAAGGAAAACGATGCGCTACGGCGTGTTTGTATCATCGGCGCCGGCGCCTCGGGCGTTGCGCTCGCCAAGACCCTCTACATGGCCGGCGTACCGTTCGATTGTTTCGAGAAGGCTGATCGCGTCGGCGGTCTTTGGGCGTTCAAGAACAAGAGCGGTCTGAGCGCCGCCTACCGTTCGCTGCATGCAAACACAAGCCGAGACCGGACGTCGTATTCTGACTTTCCGTTCCCCAGCGATTGGCCGCACTTTCCGCACCATTCCCAACTGGCGCTTTACTTCGACGCTTATGCCGAATGGTTCGATTTCAAACGCAAAATCGAGTTTGAGCGTACGGTGGAGCGTGCGCAGCAAAGCCCGGATGGCGCCTGGGAAGTGACATTGGACGGCGGAGAGACGCGCCGCTATGGCGCGCTGTGTGTCGCCAGCGGACAATTCTGGAACCCAACTTGGCCTGATCCGCGTCCGGGCGGACAATTCGACGGCGTCGAATTTCATTCAAAGGACTATGTCGACCCATCCGAGCCGGCCGATCTTCGCGGCAAGCGGGTGATTGTCGTCGGCTTCGGCAATTCGGCGTTGGACATCGCATGTGAACTTGGACGGAAAGAAAACGCCGCGATGGTCTATGTCTCCACGCGTCGCCCCCGCTGGGTCATTCCACGCCAGTTCGGATCGCGGGTGTGGGATTCGCATTACCCGCATCCGGCGCTCGTGCGCGGCAAATTCAAGGTGCGCAACCCGCGGGTCATCTTGCGTGCGCTCATTCCGCGCCGTCTACGGGAGTGGGTGCGCCTTCGGCGTCTGGAAGCGGCGCTTGGCCTGCCGCACCAGCACGGCCTGCCTCAGCCCGCGGAGCCCTATTTCGACGCCTACCCGACGATCAGTTCGGAACTCTATCAGCGCGTTGCCGGCGGCGATGTCGCGGTGAAGTCAGAAATCGAAGCGTTTGACGGCCGGACCGTCACATTCACCGACGGCGCCAGCGTCGAGGCGGACGCAATCATCTATTGCACCGGGTATAAACGAACCTTCCCGTTCTTTGAAGGCCCGCTGGCGGGACGGCCACAGGATAGCACTTCGCTGTGGATGCAGATCGTCGATCCGGATCGGCCGAATTTGTTTTTCGTTGGGTTCGTAAACCCCGGTTGCGGCGTGATGCCGGTTGTTGAGCAGCAGGCCATCTTCGTCCGAGAAATGCTGACCGGGCGCTTCGCTCCACCTTCACAGCAGGAGATGCAGCACGAACTGGCTGACGTCGTCGCGCGCAAGGATGAAGGACGAGACTATCCTCGATGGTACAGCCACTACATCGATTGTGTGACTTACGTCGCCGCTTTGCGTCGCGCCGCCCGCGCGCGGGAAGCGGCAGGCGAAGCTGACGCCGCCCGGCCGACCGCTGGGCCGCGCAGTCGGCGTCAGCCGGTTCAAGCTAGAATCGGAGCTTCGTGACCATGCCGGTCGCTGAAAATCTGCGATGGCTGACGAAGCGAATCTCGGTCGAGGTGCTTCGCGTGCTGCCTGATCCGGTGGCGATCAGCATCGACTATTTCAGGGTTTTCGGAAGGTTTCCCAACCTGTCCGTACCGCGTCTATTGTCGGAGAAAATGCAGCACATGAAGCTCCACGCGCGCCATGCGCAGATGCCCACCGTTGTGGATAAGGTGCGCGTCAAGGAGTTCGTGAGGCAGAGACTTGGAGAGGATTGGCTAATTCCCACACTTTGGCATGGCGCGCGCGTCACCGAGAATGTTCTGCGCGACGTGCCGAAGCCCGTGGTTGTGAAGGCCAACCATTCAAGTGCGCAAGTGTGCTTCTTGGATGAAAATTCAGATTTGCAGCAGGCTACGCGGACCGCAAACGCATGGCTGAAATACGATCACCATGTCCTGCATCGTGAATGGGCGTACGGAGAAGTCAGCCGCGAGATTTTGATCGAGCCGTTGATCGGCGGGGCGGAGGCGCCTGATGATTACAAATTCTGGGTGCTCGACGGCGCCGTGCGCTTTGTGCAGGTTGATCAGGGTCGATTCCAGAAGCATACGCGCCAATTCTATACTCCCGACTGGAAACGCTTGGATCTCACGCTTAAGTATCCGGCCTCTCCCGAGGAGATCACCCCGCCGCTGCATCTGACCAAGATGCTCGAGGCCGCGCAGATTCTGGCGACGGACTTTCGCTTTTTGCGGGTTGATCTCTACAACACGCCGGAGAAGCCGCTCTTCGGCGAGCTAACGCTCGCTCCCGAAGCAGGCCTGTGCCGTTTCTCTCCGGAGTGGGTGGACGCCGACTTGGGCGAAGGTTGGTCGTATCCTGCGCCGCCGAAAAGGCTAACGGCGCGCGCAAGCCGGTGCGTCGACAGCCGGATCAGGCAGTAAAAGAATGTCGTCTCGGACGATGCGGCGGAAGCGGGTTACCTTCCTCCTGAACTCTCTCACTGGCGGCGGCGCAGAGCGGGTCATGACGACTCTGCTCGCACAGTCGCGCGACGAGTGCGAAGAGTTTGACGTCTCTCTCGTTCTCCTTGACCGTGTGCCAGAGGCTTACGACGCGCCCGAATGGGTGAAGGTGCAGCGGCTCGATTGTCGGGGCTCTGTTTGGCGCAGCGTCGTGCAGGTTGGAGAATTTCTGGGTCAACAGCGTCCAGACGTCACGCTGAGTTTTCTCACGCGCGCAAACGTAGCCAATGTGCTCGTGATGCGCGGGCAGTCCAGCGTCATCAGCGCGCGCATCAACACGACCGTTCACCTGAAAGCCAAGCCCAACACCGCGCTGCGCATCGCCGTGAAGCTAACCTACCCACGCGCCAGCAAGATCATAGCGGTTTCGGACGATGTTGGTGACGATCTGTGCGCCAATTTTGGGATGGATCCCGGACGTGTGATCAGCATTCCAAACCCTGTCGATGTCGCGAGCATCAGGCGCATGGCGCGTGAACCTAAGTCGATCGACATCGAAGGGCCGTACATATTGGCGTCCGGCCGCCTTTACGGAATCAAGAACTTCGAGCTTCTCCTGCGCGCGGTGGCGCTGTCTGGGCTTCCCCATAAGGTTGTCATCTTGGGGGAAGGGCCTGATCGCGACGCACTGATTGGTTTGGCCGCAACACTGGGATTGTCCGATAGAACCGTCTTTCCCGGTCGTTTGCCAAATCCGTTTCCAGTGATGGCTGGTGCTGACATATTCGCGCTCAGCTCGCACGGCGAGGGCTTTCCGAATGCGCTTGTGGAGGCCATGGCGCTCGGTGTGCCAGTCGTTGCGACTGATTGCCCATCTGGACCCTCGGAGATTATTGCCGAAACGCCGCGCGGCATGATCACGTCGGCGACCGTATCGCGTCACGGGATTTTGTCGCCGCCCAACGACGTCGCTGAATTTGCTGCCGCCCTTTCTCTTGCCGCCCAGGCCGACGTCCGCGAACGTCTGTCGCGCGCGGGCGCGGCGCGCGCCGCGCAGTACGATCCGGTCGACATCAAGAATAGGTACTGGTCGGTGTTGCGAACGGAAATGGACAACACTGGTTCCAAGGGTGTTGGCCTTGGTTCTCACTCGGCTCGGCGAGGCGCCGAACCGCAAGGCAGGGTAACCGCTTTGCGGCGACACCTGTGACCGTCGATGGAGTTTCTCGACAGATCAGAGTCAAGGTGGCCAACTGCGGATGTCCGCTTCGGGCGGGTGGTGACATTGAGACATCCAAGATTGCCGCGCAGCCTGCCAGCGAGGAACGGGTCGCCCGCGCGCAACGAATTTGGGACGAGAGCCGTGCGCTCCGTCCGCCAGGATCGCGAGGATCCCAGCCGGACGCGGGCGCCGGGACTCTCATACCAGTTACCAACGCCATCGAGAGCTTGAATGCCAAGCTGCGCCGCGCCGTGCGCACGCGCGGACATTTTCCCCACGATGACGCGGTGATGAAGCTCTTGTATTTGGTGTTGAACCTGGCCGAGAAAGATTGGAGAATGCCGCCCAGGGAATGGACCATGGCGAAAACCCAATTCGCCATCCTGTTCGAAGACCGGTTCAAACTCGCTTGATCAACCGGCCCCTACACGAAATTCCTGACAGACCCTGACGAGGACATAATCCTTGATCCCCGTGATCGTAGTCAGCACGACCCATGGACCTTCGACAGAGAAGGGCTGAAGGCGCGACACTGGTGAAAGCGCTCCATCGATGAGCCCTTCCCTGAACCGTGCGTAGGGGACGACGCCGCACTCACCGTCCTGAGCCGGGTTCATGATGTAGCCGATCGTCCAAACCATGTCGGTGCGACCACGACGGTGCGTGACTGCATATGAGTCCATGCGACCTTGACCGCCTCCATCACTGTGCAGAAGGAGGCCCTCAATCATTTCGACGGCTTCCATGTGCCCGCCAGGCTTGAACGGCGCGAGCGCGTTCTCGCGCGTGATGTCGAGATCGAAGGTAAGCGGCGGCTTGGCCCCACATCGCGACCGGAGGGGTGATCGGGCATGGTGCGCATGAGACAGTCATGAGTGCGCCAAATGGACGACCAAAGAGACGACTATAAAGTCGAGACGCCGCGCCGGCT
>Ga0163150_10004891_pt1 | contig 17579 bp, 15 predicted proteins | sample OliLakLV19P2IB_FD_148628 | JGI IMG/M metagenome (GOLD analysis project Ga0163150, IMG submission 148628) | Freshwater microbial mat bacterial communities from Lake Vanda, McMurdo Dry Valleys, Antarctica - Oligotrophic Lake LV.19.P2.IB | ecosystem: Environmental > Aquatic > Freshwater > Lake >...
TTGTGCCACTGGCCGTGTCCAGCCAGCTGATCCGGTTTGATGTGCCCGTGATGATCGCAGCGTCTGTGACCATGTTTTTGATGTGCCGCGACGGCAATATCGGGCAGAGCGACGGGATCATTCTTGCCGCCGCCATTGTGGTCTACACCGTCTGGCTGGTTTGGCAGAGCCGCAGGGAACAGGCAGCGGTGATTGCCGAGTACGAAGCCGAATTTGGAGTGAAGTCGGCGCCGGCCAAAAGTCCGCTGTTAATCAATTGTCTGCTCGTGATTGCCGGGCTGGTGTTGCTGGCGTTCGGGGCGGGATGGCTGGTCGATGGAGCATCCAGGATTGCCAGGGGCCTGGGGATCAGTGAGCTGGTGATCGGTTTGACGATTGTCGCGGCCGGAACTTCGCTTCCCGAGGTATCGGCGTCGGTGATGGCTTCGATTCGTGGCGAGCGGGATATCGCTGTTGGGAATGTAGTGGGAAGCAATATTTTCAATATCTGCAGCGTTCTGGGGATTTCGGCCATCGTCGCGCCCCAAGGAATCAATGTCGCACCCAGCGCCATGGAGATGGACATTCCCGTGATGCTGGCGGTTGCAATCGCCTGTTTGCCGGTGTTTTTTACGGGCAGCCTGATTGCCCGCTGGGAAGGTGCGGTGTTCCTGGGCTATTACGTGGCCTACATCACGTTCCTGGTTTTGAACGCAAGCTCGCACCCGGCCACAGGCTGGTTCGCCAATATTATTTTGTGGATGGTAATTCCGCTGACGGTGATGACGCTGGTGATCGGTGTCTGGCGTTCGATTTTGGAACGCAAAGTCGCGGCTGTTACCTGACGGCAGGCAAATGAAAATGGCTCTGACAGCACAGAATGTCGGCGCGGACGGCAAAGTTTGCCAGGTCCCGGCCGCTACAGATTGCCCTTGTGGAATTCACGACGGTGCCTGCAACCCGGGGCATACGGTCTGCCGATTCTTCCATCATCGCAAACAGTCAAGGTGTTGCCGGCAATGGAATTGCGATTGCCGGTTGAACGGACCCAAATCATCAACCCTCTGGCTGGCGGGAACCTTTCATGAATCAATCTGATCGCCAGCTTCCGCTTTTCCCCCGCGGTCGCACTTTTTTCGACCGTTACGCCCTGTGGGTGTTGATGTTCTTTGGGTTTTTGTTGCCGTCGGTTTTTCTGCTGGCGCGAACGGCTGTCCAAAGCCACCAGAACAAGGTCCAGGACTGGCTCCCCAAAAATTACTCCGAGACCCGGGACCTCGTCGAGTTTCGCAGGAATTTTGCGGGCGACCAGTTCGTCGTGGTCAGCTGGGAGGGTTGCCGGATTGGAGACGATCCGCTCAGCCCAAACGCTGAACCGGATGATCCGCGAATCCGGCAGCTGGCGGATCTGCTGACGGGCCAGGCGGTGGGAGTGGATGACGAATCCACGGTCAGCGATGTGGAACGGTTGAGGCTGGAATCCGAACTGCCAGAATATTTCAGCAGCGTGACCATTGCCCGGGATGCATTGACCCGGATGACCGACGGTCCGCATTCGATCGGCTACAAAACAGCCGTCAAGCGATTGACAGGTTCGCTGGTTGGTCCCGACGGACACACGAGCTGTCTGGTGGTGTTTCTTTCTGACAAAGCACTGGGGAAATTCCGGGAGATTCTTGCCCGTCCGACCAGCGGCTGGCTGCGGGTGCTTCATCCGGAAGGACTGTTGTTTCGTGCCATGCGGGCCTCAGGAATCGATCCGAATCAGGCCGTGATCGGGGGGCCGCCGGTTGATAACGTTTCGATTGACCAGGAAGGGCAAAGAACTTTGCTCCGGCTGGCAGGTCTGGCAGGTCTGTTGGGCCTGATTCTGGCCTGGTGTTCGCTCCGCAGTATTGTGCTGACGGGAATGGTTTTCGGCTGCGGGATTGTGTCGGCGGCCAGCAGTCTGGCTGCCGTGGCCCTGGCGGGCGACCACACCGATGCGATTCTGTTTTCGATGCCGCCGCTGGTCTATGTGCTCGCGATGTCGGGCGCAGTTCACCTGATCAACTACTACCGCCAGGCAGTGATCGACCATGGCGAAGATCTCGCTGCGGAGCGGGCGCTGTGGATGGGCTGGAAGCCAGCGCTGTTGTGCAGTGTCACCACTGCCCTGGGTCTGCTGTCGCTGTGCACCAGTGACCTCACGCCGATCCGCAAGTTCGGCATCTTTGCGGCACTGGGTGTGGTTATGACTCTGGCCACGCTGTTCCTGCTGTTGCCCGCGATGTTGAAATTGTGGCCGGGCTGCATCCGGATCTCGACAGCTGTTTCGGACAGCGATCAGCAGGACGGATGGTCCGGGCGGTTTTGGGAATGGCTGGGGCGCGGAATCGTTCAACGCTACGGCTGGGTCCTGGTTGGCTGTTTCCTGTTTGTTGGCGTGATGGGTTTCGGCCTGACCAAAATCCGCTCCAGCGTCGACTTGATGAAACTGTTTGGTCCGGAAGCGAGAATTCTGCACGACTACCGCTGGCTGGAAGCGAATATTGGCCGGCTGGTTCCGATGGAACTCGTGTTGCGGGTCGATCATCGCTGCATGACCGACGAGGCGCAGAAGCAGAAAGACATTGACGCAGGTATCCCGCTGCGCAAAACTCTTTCGATGCTGGACCGGATCGAATTGGTGCGCGATGTACAGCGTGAGATCGAGCGGAAGTTTGGCGCGTATGGCCAGGATACCGTTGGGCCTTCGGTCGCGGTGACGACTTTTGTTCCCTCGATTCCCAAAAAGGAAAAGTCGGCCTCGTCGATTGCCAAACGGACTGCCGTGGAAGTTGCCCTGGAGAACAATTTTGCCGCACTGTGTGACAGCGGCTACCTCCGGAAGGATCCGGCGACGGGTGATGAGCTGTGGCGAATCAGCCTGCGGGTCGCTGCATTCAAGGACGTCGACTACGGCGTGTTCGCCCACGAGTTGAGAGAACTGGTAGATCCGTTTGTGGCAACGTCGGTCGCAGGTGTCAGCGGTGACTCTTCACCAGTCGAAACCACCTATACCGGCGTGATCCCGATTGTTTACAAGGCCCAGCGTTCATTGCTGGAAAGCCTGGCGTCGAGCACCTGGTGGTCATTTGCCTCGATTACACCGCTGTTGATGCTGGTTTCGCGCGGGTTCCTGGCGGGGCTGGTTGCGATGCTTCCCAACATCCTGCCGGTGGTGGTGATTTTCGGCGCGATGGGCTGGATGGGAGTCAACATCGACATCGGCTCGATGATGGCGGCCAGTATCGCCCTCGGCGTGGCGGTCGATGACACGATTCACTACCTGACCTGGTTCCGGCATGAACTCAACGACACGGGCTGCCGGTACAAGGCGATTATTGGTGCCTACCGGCACTGCGCTACACCGACTCTCCAGGCTGCCTTGATCAACGGCATGGGGCTGAGTGTTTTTGCCTTCAGCACATTTATGCCAACCCGAAAGTTTGGCTATCTGATGCTGTCGATTCTGGTTGCCGGCATGTTCGCCGAGTTGATCCTGCTCCCCGCGTTGCTGGCCAGCCCGCTCGGTCGGGCATTCAAACCGGCAGGAAAAACCGCCGCCGCAAAAAAACTCCGGATCGCAGCCTGAGCCCGTTCACGGAGTGAACAGCTACGTAGCAGTTCACTCCGTGAACTGGACATCCTGGCATTTTTACCCCCCGTCGTTTTTGCTCCTCTCAAATCCACGCCCGTTGTTGAACATGCTGAAAAATTCCCGGATCTCGTCCGGTTCCAGCTGGTCATTGTTGTTCTTGTCCACGTGACCGATATACAAACTGACCTTGCCCGGTGGAAGCTCGTCTTTGGTCAGGTGTCCGTCGCCATTGGTATCCATTTTCATCATGTCGGCAAACATCGCAGGCATGAATACGCCGGGACGCGATCCCCCCTGGGGGTCGGGGCGTTGCCAGACTTCAAATTCCTGGGTCATCGGTACGCAGAATGTTTCCGCATCGTCGCACACTGCAAAATGAATCCGGATGAGTAGCGGCTGGTCCTTGTCCATAAACTCTGCCTGAACCAGAAACTGCCTGGGATCAATATCGGCCGGTTCGGAAACTTTGGGGCCATCACTCAACGCGGGTTTGGCAGTATTGGAATTGGAGCCATCTCCGGCAACAACTTCCATTCGTACCGTTGCCATCTGGTTGTTCCAGTGAACTTTGTAAATCGGGTCCATGTAAAAACCGAGGTACAGATCACCGTCGCCGTTCCGCACCAGTCCGCGTGCTCCTTCGGCGCGAAGTTTGACATAAAGTGGAGTTCCCTTTTCGTCGGCAACCGGTTTTACGATCATCGGCGTCAATCCGCCTGGCAATTCCATTCGCGGGACAAGGCCACTGGCAATCCTGCGCTGTTCAGGAATGAACCGGACCTTCAGGTCTTCGACCCGGGTCGGCTTTTCGACAGCGCCGACCAGTTCTTCCAGGTCCGACCGAAGTGTGTTGGGGTCGCTCCAGAACCGTTTGTGAACAATTTTGCCGGTTGGGTCGATCACCAATTCTCCATTCGGCGCTCCGCCACAGGCTTTTTTGATCCCGTGTTCCATGTTGTCGCAGATCCAGGGCATCTGTGACCCGGTCAGCCGGCGGAATTCAGCGATATGCATCAGGCGTTCCTGAAGCGTTGCCGGCGCAACATAGTTGTTAATCTCCGGATGCTGGACATTGGAATAGACGTAAAAGAAATTGACCTTGTCGCTGTAATCAACAAATACCGTCTCCAGACCGGAGACATTTCTCAGAAATGGCGGTCACGTCAGGCACCCAAACACGATCACCGTGTGCTTGCCTCGCGTGCTGCCCAGCTCAAACGGTTTCCCGTCGGCATCCCAGGCAGTCACATCGACCAACGTCGATCCAACCAGTGGGGGCTGGGTGAGAATACGTTCATTGTAGGAATCGACGAATTCGGCAGGTGCACTGCGTTCCTGCGCGAATCCGGTTTGACAGGTGGTTGCCAGGGTCAGAAATACGATCCATTTCATGGTGTTGGCCTTTTGCTGTTTCCGTTCGCCGTGCCGGTTTCATGCCCGTATTGTAATGGATCATTTGGGGCGATGGGGCATCCTGTGACTCGCACTTGTCGAATCCTGCGGCTACCTTGGTAACCTTGACCGACTGTTTCACCAGACCTTTCGCGGATTATTCAAATGCCGGCAAAAAACAATTTTCCTTCAGCCGTATTTTTGTTGTTGGCTGGCCTGACTCTGGACATGTCCTTCGGCCAGGAATCGACCGGGGAAACACTGCTGGTCGGCCGTCACCGGGACGACGTAATCGTGACGCCGGTCAACCAGTTGCTGACTCCCGCCGGAATCCAGGTCGAATTGCCGGGGATGCGGCCCCAGGCCATCGCACTCAGTCCAGACGGAAAACTGCTTGTCATCAGTGGCAAGACCAGCCAGCTGGTGGTTATCAACCCGGATAACGGCGAAATTCTTCAGCGGGTCAATCTGCCCGCCGAGGGGCAACACGAACCGCCGCCCGATGCCGTCTCTCCCAATATCCTGAATCCGGACCGGTCGGGCCAGGTCAGCTACACAGGCCTGGTTTTTTCGCCCGACGGAAAATGGATTTACATGAGCAATGTCAACGGCTCGGTAAAAATCTTCCGGGTCGGGGAGGGCGGCCAGGTTGCGCCGTCCCACAGTTTTTCATTGCCCAACGCCAACGCTCCCGGCCGTGCAGCCGAAATCCCAAGCGGACTTGCGATCAGCACGGATGCAACACGGCTTTATGTCTGCGGCAACCTTTCGAATCAATTGCTCGAACTGGATCTGGCCAGTGGTCAGGTATTGCGCAAATTTGAAACCGGCGTTGCACCCTACGACGTTGTCGTCACCGGCGATATCGCGATCGTCAGCAACTGGGGAGGACGCAGGCCGTTGGCTGGTGACCTGACCGGCCCCGCTGGACGGGGAACTGTCGTTCGGGTCGACCCGGTACGGCATATCGCCAGTGAAGGCTCGGTGTCGTTCATCGATCTGAATCAGGGTGTTGTCCTGGATGAAATTGTCGTCGGATTGCATGCCTGCTGCCTGGCTGTTTCGCCGGACGGGCGACACCTGGTTTGCGCAAACGCCGGAAGCGACAACCTGAGCGTGATCGACATCGGCAGCCGGGAAATCGTCGATACGATCTGGACCAAAACCAGTCCTGCCGATCTGTTGGGTGCAACTCCCAACGCACTGGTTTTCAACGGCGACGGAACGAGGCTGTACGTCGCCAACGGAGCCCAAAACGCCGTGGCCGTGATCGATCTGGACCTGAAGGATCGGGGCGAATCGAAAATGGCCGGGATGATTCCGGTCGGCTGGTTCCCTGGGGCCATCTCGTTTGATGCGGGCCACAACTCGATTCACGTGGCAAATATCAAAGGGCTGCCTCAACTGCCAAAACCGTCGGGCAACACCGAAGGCTTCAACACCCATCACTATCACGGCACGGTTTCGATTGTCCCGATACCCGATCCGGAATCGCTGGCACTGCTTTCCCGGCGTGCCGCCGACAACATGGCCGAACCCCAAATCCGCCAGGCCCTGTTGCCTCCCCGTGAGAACCAGCCACCACGTCCCGTCCCCGAACGGATTGGCGAGCCGAGTCCGATTCGCCACGTCGTTTACATCATCAAGGAGAACCGGACCTACGACCAGGTATTTGGCGCGCTACCCAATGGAAACGGCAATCCTGACCTGTGCATCTTTGGCCGCGAGATCACTCCCAACTATCACAAGCTGGCCGACCAGTTTGGATTGCTCGACAACACGTACTGCGCCGGCATTCTCAGTGCCGACGGGCACCAGTGGAGTACGACGGCAATGAGTACAGACTATATGGAGAAAAATTTTGCCGGATTCCCCCGCAGCTATCCCGACGGAATGCTGCCAGAAGACATCGATGCCCTGGCCTACTCGCCAGCCGGTTTCATCTGGGACAACGCCATCAAGCACAATGTCAGTATCCGCAACTATGGTGAATTCATGATGCCCCAGGTTCACTGGCGCGATCCGGAGAAAAAAGGAAGCCCCGGTTTCCTGGACTGCTACAAAACCTGGACGGGAGAAACCGCTGCTGTCATGTTTGGCTGTGAACCGGGAATTGAAACCGTCCGCCCGTTCTCTCCAGCCGGCACTGTGGGATGGGAGATGTCGGTCCCCGACCAGTACCGGGCCGACTTTTTCATTGACGAGTTGAAAGGCTTTTCCGAACGGGGCGAGTTTCCATCGCTGACTATTATCTGTCTGCCGAACGATCACACCAGCGGAACCAGTGCCGGGTGCCCAACCCCTGCCGCCTGCATGGCCGACAACGATCTGGCCTTTGGGCGAATCGTCGAGGCCCTGTCGCATTCGCCGTTCTGGAAGGAGATGGCAATCTTTGCAATCGAAGACGACCCGCAGGCTGGCTGGGACCATGTCAGCGGATACCGGACTACCGCCTGGGTCATCAGCCCCTGGTCACGTCGCGGTGAAACCGTCAGCACGATTTACAACACCACCAGCATCCTTCGCACGATCGAGCAGATTCTTGGCCTGCCACCCATGAACCGTTTCGACGCCAGCGCGACACCGATGTTTGACTGTTTCCAAAATGAACCCGATTTCACTCCCTACGACGCGCTGGCCAACACCATCCCGCTCGACCAGATGAATCCGTCCCCTGCGTCGATCACCGATCCGCAACTCCGGCTCGACGCGGAAACCAGTGCCACCCTGAATTTCCGCCAGATCGACGCCGCACCCGAGGATGTTCTGAACCAGATCCTCTGGCGGTCCCAAAAAGGAACAACCGTTCCCTACCCGGCCTGGGCGATCACGGTTGTCGAAGATGACGATGACGATGACGACGACGGGCTGAATCCTCGCAATAAATAGTCGGGTATTGGACTCAATAATGCGCCAATTCACTCTTCCACAAAGCTTTTCAGCCGTGTCAGGGCCCGATCCCACTGGCCTGCCAATCAGTTCTTCCCCGCCTCACATCCGGAACATCGCGTGAAAGATCAGTGAACTGAACGACGAAGCCAGTAGTATCATTACGGCATAAATCAGGAAAGCCGGGCTGTTCTTGCGGCGGGCCAGAAAAAATCCCAGCCCCAGCTCGATCAGGACAATTGTTGCGGCGATCCATACCGCATTGTCTACCGAACCACGTCTCAGGAACGTCGCCGGCAAAATCCCGGGGCCAAACAGAATGCCATCCATTAACCCTGAAGTGCGACCCCACGGCCTGCTGTAAGGCATGATCCAGGCGAACGGCAGGAAGACTGCGGCCATCAGCGCAGCCACCCTCGATCGCACAATGGGTCCAAGAAAAAGAGACCGTCCCAACAAACCCGCAATTGCCCCCATCATGATCCAGGGAACAAAGACGTCCCCAATCAACTGCGCTGCGGCGGCGAATATTGCCACCAGGGTCATCGCGACCAGCAGATGTCGGATGCCAAACTGGATTGGTTTGCCCCTTGCTGGCTCCGCCAATTCTTCCGCCCCATCCGCGCGTCTGCGCAGAACCCAGATCATAATTGCAATCACAAGCGACACAGCGAGCGCGACCAGGGCCGCCCGCTCCATCCCGGAATGCCGGCCGCGCGCCGCCGCCTTCTGGCTCCATTCAAAAACAGTTGGCACAACCAGTCCGGTCGCCAGGCCGATCCCCACCATCAACGTAAAAATCGGCGCTCGTTGAAGTTGCCTTTGCCAATTCAATGGAAACCCCCCGGATTGGGTTTGCTGGTCAGCTTTGAATGTTGGGGACCGATTTGGCAGGTCCTTATGGAACGGAAGACGGTACTGAACCATTCGTCAGATTGCAGGCCTATTGCTCCCGACCTGTTTTCAGCCTGACCAGCAGAAAGAAAGGCCGGTTTTCCTTGCAATTCCAGGTCCGCTACCTGTCTGCTACTGTCATTTTTCGATTTGACATATGTCAAATCGCCGTGTAGAGTTGCGATGGTCTGCCGTCGCCGACCGGAGGGCAAGCCATCATGGCCATCCTGCGTGACAAACATCTCCTGCACCTGTTTGGGATCGCGCTCGCCGAATGGAACTGCGACGGATTCATTGCCTGGCGACAAAGGCCTGCGGAATGGCTTGATGCGAATATCGGGGGACACACGACGAAATCGGTTGCGAAACTGATGAACGATCATTTTCGCAGTGGCGGAAAAATCGACCAGGTCCGGGAACGGAGAAAAGAGTTCGCCAGCCATCATGAGTTTCATTTTGATTTCCGGATTTCCGTCGATGATCGAAGAATTTACATCGAAACGGTACTGGACGAAACCCGAACAGGCCCAACGATCACGGTAGTGAGCATGCACGATGAGTAGAAAACTCAAACCTGGCGATCCCAAACCCTACCCCCGACGATGTGCTGGGTGCGGCAAGTCGCTCGTCCGGCCGGCCAGAGTAGCTCACCATGCCCGAATCAAACACGACGGAAAACTTCACGAGTTCCGAATCGCTGCACTCCCGGTTGACCGGTGCACGGGTTGCAAAGAAGTGTTTTTTACCAATGCCAGCTCGGACGCAAAGCTGGTTTCCCTGCGCAATCACCTGGGCTTGTTGCAGATTGACGAAATCCGCAAACGACTTGCCCAAAACAAGATGAGCCAGCGCGATTTCGCCGGTCATTTGCGCGTTGCAGAAGAAACGGTTTCGCGATGGCTGAACGGAATGTCCATCCAGTCCCGCAGCCTCGATACGCTAATGCGACTTTATTTTTCGATGCCCGCAGTCCGAAAGGCGCTGGCCAGCGTCGATAACGTCCAGATTTAGCCTGCACAAACCGGGGACCATTGATCGTCCGCCGGGAAGCCATATTCTTCAGCCCAATCAGGAATCGGCTGAATGAACTCCCGGAAACTGAATGCGGGAACGCAGGGATACGGGAACAGGATAATCTTCGCCGGTCAGTGAAGCGTCAGTCCTGGCGCATCTACTTCATCGGTACGCCGGGCACCGGTTCGCCGTTGGTGGTCAGAATTTGAAAATGGTGGGCGTGGTGACCCGAGTAGGTCCAGACGACTTTTTTGTCGGGAGTGACTTCGAACAGTTTTACCGCGTCCGGTTCACGCTGGCCGTAGCTGGTGACGACTGTGTTGCCGTTGGGCAATCGCTGGACTCCGCAAGAGTCCTTGATGATCCCGTCGACGTCGTCATTGGTCAATTCCCAGATGATTTTTCCATCCGGACCAAACTCGACGACCCGGTTTCCGTACGTGCATCCGACGACCGTGTTCCCGTTCTCCAGGCGGATGGCGGTGAAGGGCCAGTTTTTGGTGTCGGGGCCGCCAAAGTGTTCGGTGTCCGTCTGGAAATCGGCAACCACTTTTCCTTCAGGGGTGTACTCGCGAACGGAATAGCCGAACAGGTGCGGTGCGAGGTAATTGCCGTTGGCCAGCGGGCGGGCCATGCGGGTTTGCATATGTGTGTTGGTCGTCTGTTCAGGATCAACCGGAATCGTTCGCGTCGTGTTGCCGCCGGAATCGACTTCGATCAACCGCGGCTGGTCACCCAGAACGACAACCATGGTCAATCCGTTTTCCAGCCGCCAGGCACTGACCAGCTCGGCGTCCGTTTGGGCCTTGGTGTATTTCCAGACCATTTCTTTTGCCGGGTTGAATTCGACGACCCTGTCGGTCCAGGTAATCAGAATGTGGCCATTGGCCAGCCGTGTTGCATCTTTGGCACCTCCATCCGTTTTCCAGACTTCGCGCCCTTCCTCGTCGATAATCCCTGTGAATCCGCCGGCGATCAAAACGGCGTGGCGGACCGGTTGGGGCTCCTGGCCCCACGCAGTGGCGGGGAAAACCAACAGCAACATTGCCACAATGAAAAGTGTACCGGATCGAAGAGTCATGAATGATTTCCTGTTTTGCTGGGGGGTCAACTCCTGCATGGAGTGACACCGTTAAGAAATTGTTAACCGCGCTGCGCTGACCCGAGTTCAGCTTTCCGCCATCGAATGCAAAACGATCCGGTTCCCTTCGCTGTCAATCACAATCGCGCGAAATCCGTGCGGACCGATGGGATGAATGTCTTCGACAATGCTGCCGCCACACTCCTTCACCTTTTTGACAGCGTCACCCAGGCGACCCTCGGCATTCAGGTAAAGCATGATGCCTGTTTTGGAAATCTCGTCCGGATTGGGGACCAGACACCCCCCATTTCCGTCCTTGTGTTCGAGGACCGCGAAGCTGTAATCGCCATACTTTTCCTGGTCAACTTTGATCGCCAGCACGTTTGCGTAGAATCTGGATGCGCGGTCGAGGTCGGCCACAGGGATGTCGAACCAGACAGCCCGGTTGATTTTCTGGTTGAGGTCGCTCATGGAAACAACTGTCAGGGTTGGGGAATCGGCTATTGGAAGATTGTAACCTTTCCGTGAATTGAATATTGGAAACATTTGGAATTCGGTGATTCCGAATGTATGATAACAATGTCAAATGTCGCGAACACTGGCACGACCGGAAATTATTCGATGAAAGTAGAAGTACAGATTCCCGGCTCGTTGCGGGAGTATTGCAAGGGCGCGAACGAGATTGCTGTTTCGGCGACCAGTGTTGGCGAAGCCCTGCGGCAATTGCAACGCGAGCATGGGTCGCTGTACCTTTGCGTGTGCGACGAGACGGGGGCGGTCCGGCGACACATGAATCTGTTTGTCAATTCGGACCTCGTCCCGGTTCGCGAGCCGCTGGGCCTGGAAACCCGGCTTAATCCCGGCGATGTGTTGACGATCTGGACCGCCGTTTCCGGCGGGTAAACGTGGGCCAGGAACTATAGCGGAAGGGCGCGAGCCCTCCGGTGAATCGGCAAGGCGTTACGAACCGGAGGGCTCGCGCCCTTCCGCTACAAATATGCTTCCCGACAAGGCGTGCAGGGCCAGGCATTTTTTCCCGTCACCGGTCGCAATTGATTTTCCGGCAATGGATACTGGTGGAGTTGTTACTGCTGTTTTTCTATTGGCATTTATTCGCAGGTGAACGTCATGGCTGAGCGCGTTGTAATTGCAATCGGAACCAGGAAGGGTTTGTTCGTCGCGGAATCTTCCCGGACCCGGAACAAGTTTGAACTTCGCGGGCCCTTCGGATCCGGTGTGGCGGTTTACTCGGCACTGATCGACAATCGCAGCGCGCCCCGCATGTATGCCTCCAGCTGCAACGTTTTTTTTGGCATGAAGGTTCTGGTTTCGACGGACGTTGGCAAAAAATTCAAAGAAACCAAATCCGCTCCGGCCTTTCCGGCAGGGGATGGACGTGCACTTGCAAACATCTGGTCGCTGGAACCAGGGGATGGCAAGAAGGAACTCTGGTGTGGAGTTGAACCGGCCGCGTTGTTTCGCAGCACAGACAACGGCAACTCGTGGGAGATGGTCGGCGGGATCAGCAATCACGAACATGCCCGCCAGTGGCATCCGGGCAACGGTGGCTTGTGCATGCACACCATCGTCCGGGACGGGAACCGGATCAATCTGGGAATCTCGACCGGCGGCCACTACATGAGCGAAGACGGTGGGAACACGTTCCAGGCATCCAACAACGGCGTGGGGGCCGGATTTGTGCCTGATCCCTATCCTGAATTCGGACAGTGCGTCCACAAAATCGCCCGCCATCCCGGCATGCCTGGCCGGATGTACATGCAGAACCATGGGGGCTGGGAAGAGCGCCCGGGCATCGGCGTCCTCCGCAGCGATGACCACGGCAAATCGTGGACATCGATCGCCAAAGGGTTGCCGTCCGATTTCGGTTTTCCGATCGTCGTCCATCCACACAAACCGGAAACCATTTATGTGGTGCCACTCGAACCGATGACCCGGACTTGCCCGGACGCAAAACCAGCGGTCTGGCGCAGCGAAAACGGGGGGAACTCGTGGAAACGGCTGAACAAGGGGCTGCCGAAAAAAGACAGCTTCTTCACCGTCCTTCGCGACGCGATGACCTCCGATGAACTCAAATCACCAGCCCTCTATTTTGGCACGACAACCGGCCAGCTCTGGATCGGCCGCGACGGAGGGGAGCAATGGGACTGCCTGTTCGACGCGCTCCCGCCGATTAACTGCGTGAAGGTGGCGACGGTTTGATACGGTAATTACGCGGCAAACATTTCGGTCAGCGATTGCAAAATGTTCGCTGCCGTTTTGCCACGGATAGAACCGGTTTTTTTGACAAGCCTCTGTTTATCGACCGTCCGTAACTGGTCGATGGCGGCGACGCCTTCTTTCCCCTGAAATCGGGTCGCAATTCGAAATGCGTACGATCGCCCGGTGGTCAGGGGAACAATAATCACTGTTCGCAGATGCGAATTCAATTCGTCAGGCGACACAATTACAGCTGGGCGCGGCTTTCTTATGGTATCAGTTGCCAGTCGCCGAATTGTTCGAACTGGTAATCCAGTTCGGCGTCGAAAAAGCGGATCGTATCGACCGGTTCGTCCAGCAGTGAATTGGCCCAAATCCGGCTGACGTTCTGGATCATACCACGGCCATCCAAAATTGGTTCCGGCCGGGGCTGAATTCAGCTCTTCCCACTGCGTCCAGCCCACGTCGCCGATATACAGTTTGTTGCTGACCGCATGAAACGCGATACGAAACGGATTGCGCAGTCAGGGCAATATTCAAATTTCCGGCGACTGGGATTTTGCGCCTGTTTCCGACGGCTATTTCAGACGAATATCGGCGATGACTGGCAAATGGTCGGAAGCCTGCCTGGCCAGTTCGAGATGACCGACAAAAGCGTGATCCAGTTCAATTGCTCCGCGATAGTAAAGCCGGTCGAGGCCCCGAACCGGCATGAAAGCGGGATACGTTTTCGCGTTGCGGTTGGTGGCGAGGAATCCCGACCGGGACAATCTCGAATCGAGTGAATGATAAACGTCATTCATATCTCCTCCCAGAACCACCGGCGTATCGTGATGGGCCTGGCGCAATGGGTCGGCGTCCAGCAACATTCGAAGCTGCTGTTTGCGTTCGTAACCCGCCAGCCCCAAATGGGTATTGCCGACAATCAGGGTTCGCTCCCCATCGGCAAATGGCACCAGCAGTTTCCCGACAATTGCCCGGCGGTTCTTTTTTAGCCGTACCTTGAGCGAAATGTTCCAGTTGGCCTGGAAGGGAAACCGGCTCAGGATCGCATTCCCATAGCCCCCCTGTTTCAGCCGGACATTCGTCTGAAACAGCTGGTGCCTGAAATGCAGTGCCGCCGATAACAGATCGACCTGGCAGTCAAACCGGGAACGGGGGACTCCATCATCAACTTCCTGCAGGAAGGCGATGTCCGGATCGTAATGGTGGATCGTTGAAATGATCCGGTTCAGGTCGTAACGGCGATCAACTCCACCGATTCCTTTGTGAATGTTCCAGGTCAGGATGCGAATCAGGCTGGTCGGCATCAGGAATCAATTGCAGTCGTGCAGTGGGAAATTGGCGATCGGTGTCTGTGCTACGATAGCATGGTTCAAAAGAAGGCAGTTGATTTTTCATTCTATGGCGAAAACGGACTTGTGACATGTGGGATTCCGCTCTGTTGTTGCTGGTGACCGATTGGGGAGTGCGGATCTTCTTTTCGCTGGTCGTCATCATGCGGCGGAGGAGCGCCAGTGAGTCTCTTGCGTGGCTGGCCATTGTGCTGCTGGTTCCCTTTGCCGGGGCATTGGCCTATCTGTTGCTGGGTGAAGCCCGCATTGGCAACCGCCGTTCCCGCTGGGCCCGCCACCTCGAGCATCAGCACCAGACATGGATTTCCCGACAGGCGGACAATGTAAAAACCGCCTGGGATCCGGCGGACCACGATCCCGAGTTGCTGGCCCGTCTGGTTATGGGATATGTACAGATTCCCCCGTTGATGGGTAACCGGATCGAACTGGTTGACAGCCCCCAGGATATTTTCCGGTCCATGATCCGGGATATTTCCCTGGCACAGAAACGCTGCTGGGTCGAGAGTTACATTTGGGAAACCGGCGGCGTCGCCGACGATTTTGCCGCAACTCTTGCCGATGCAGCCCGGCGCGGAGTGGACTGCAGAGTCCTGGTCGATGCCGTGGGAAGTGGCGGCTTTCTGCGGAGCAAACAATGCGCAGCTCTGCGCAGCGCCGGCGTACAGGTCCGGCGGGCCCTGCCGGTCGGATTGTTGCGGGCGTTCTTCTACCGCTTTGACCTGCGGTTGCACCGAAAAATTCTGGTCATCGATCACGAGGTGGCCTGGGTCGGCAGCCAGAACATTGCCGATCCGAAGATATTCAAAAAGGGAGCCGGCACCGGCGAGTGGATCGATGCCATGGCCAGGGTCTCAGGTCCAGCCGTCGATCCGGTCTCGCTGGTCTTTCTGGAAGACTGGCAACTGGAGTCGATGTCCCATGAGGAGATTTCCCGAACTTCACTGGGAGATAACGATATTCCGGCAGCAACCGGAAATACAGTCGTTCAGGTCATCCCCTCAGGACCGGAAACCCATAGCCAGGCGATGGAACGGATCGTGCTGAACGCCGTCTACATGGCCGACCGGAATTTGAGCATCACGACTCCCTATCTGGTCCCCAGCGAAGCAATGCAAACGGCACTTCTTTCTGCAACTGGTCGCGGCGTTCAGGTCCGTATCATTATTCCCGCGCGCGTGGACAGCGGACTGGTCGAGCTGGCCAGCCGTCCATTCCTCCGCGAGCTGGCCGCAGCCGGAGTAACCATCGCCCGCTGCCATGCCGGAATGTTGCACACCAAATCGATCATTATTGACGATGACACCAGCCTGTTTGGTTCGCTCAACCTCGATCCCCGCAGCATGCATTTGAATTTCGAAATCACGTTGGCCGTTTACGACCGGAAATTCAGCAGCCAGCTTTCAAAACTGCACGAACAATACCTGTCAAAATCGCAAGTCGTCAACAAACAGCTGCTGGTTACTCCACCGCTCCCCCTCCGGTTCGCGGAAAACTGCGTCCGTCTGGTCTCGCCGTTGTTGTAACGGCAGGACGCGAGCCCTCCGGTAATGGCGCACAACACGCGCCCGACCGGGCAGCTCGCGCTGCTCCGCTACAAAAGCCAGGCCTGGTTTTCTCAACTTGCTGCCTGGCTGCTCCACAACCGCTTCAGAAATGGTCTGCGACGGGCCGCAACGCACTCCGGCGAGTAAAGCTTTTCCGCCAGCCAGTACATCCCGCGGCGAAGTTCGTCGACGGTCATTTCTGCCGGGCGAAAGTTGACGTCGAACAGCGTACAAAGGTCCCAACGTCCCGGTTCAATGATCCGGCCCTCCTGCAACAGGCGCTCGTACAGCGGGGTACCCGGAAAAGCCGTCATTACTGTGATCTGGACTTCGAACAGCGGAATCGCCATGGCGAAATCGAGAATCTGCCGGAAAATCTCCGGACCCTGATGATCGAGCCCCAATACAAAACAGCCGTTGACCGTCACGCCTGCATCCTGAATTCGCCGGACGGCATCGGCATAGTCTGCGGCCCGGCGACGTTTGAAATCGGTCCTTAACTCGATACCGGCCAGCTCCGCTGCTACGGGACTCTCCAGTCCGATCAAAACCTGGCGGCAGCGCGCCAGCCTGAGCAGCCGCAGCAGTTCCGGATCGTCGGCGACCGAGATATCGGTTTCGGTAAACCATTTGAGTCGTTCCGGGATCAACGCTTCGCACAATTCCCGTCCCCATTGGTGATCGACAAACGTGTTGTCATCAGCCAGTTCGATGAACGGTCGGCGGCGGAACTTTTTGATTTCCTGAATGTCGCGAATGACGTGGGCGACCGGGCGTTTTCTATAGGGCCGGTTGAGCATGATGCTGGACGCACAAAAGTCGCAACGCCAGGGACAACCGCGTGTGGACTGCACCGGAAACCGGTTCCACGGACCACCCTGCAGCAGGTCGTAACGCGGCACCGGCAGCCGGTCAAGTTGAACAGCAGGATAGTCGGCCGCCCGCCACAATCGTTGATCCGTTCCCTGTGCGATTTCCCCTAGCGCAACCGGCCACGTGATTTCCGCTTCACCCACGAAAACATAATCAAAATGTTCGAGCGCTTCGTCCGGGCATACCGTCGCGTGCAAACCGCCGATGACAGTCCGGATTCCCGCGTCTCGAAAGAGTTTTGCAGCCCGGTATGCTTCGAATGCCTGTGCAGTCAGCGCACTGATCGCCACCAGGTCGCAATCGAACAGCTCGCGGGGGATCACTTCGACATGGTCAGCCTCAAAATACTGTACCTCGTGTTCGGCCGGGGTCACCGCTGCCATCCACAAAAGTCCCAGGCAGGGCATCGATGTAACGATCCGGCCACGTTCGATTACTCCGGGCAAAGTCAGTCCCAGCCGCAGGAGCTCCGGGTCGTGAGCCCGCAGCCCGCTCATCGCCAGCAAACCGATTTTCATTGCGGCCCCGCCTTCAGGATCTCGACGGCTGCCGCGATCAGCGAAATAACGGGTACAAAGAACAGGTGCTGGAACCCCGGTCGCCAGGCACTCAGAAAACAGACGGCAGGCATCGAGATCCCGCCAACGATCAGCCCCCATTGGGCAACGGGTTTGGTTGGGGTTTGATATAATTGGTGATTTTGCGCGCGATTTCGCTTT
>Ga0163150_10004892_pt1 | contig 17571 bp, 13 predicted proteins | sample OliLakLV19P2IB_FD_148628 | JGI IMG/M metagenome (GOLD analysis project Ga0163150, IMG submission 148628) | Freshwater microbial mat bacterial communities from Lake Vanda, McMurdo Dry Valleys, Antarctica - Oligotrophic Lake LV.19.P2.IB | ecosystem: Environmental > Aquatic > Freshwater > Lake >...
GAGACCTGGTAGCGCCCTGACACGCGCAGGAGGGGCCGCGACGCCCGGTTCCCTGGCTTGATCGCGGGCGGGAAACCCCGGATGAGAGGCGGGCGATGGAACTCCGAGCGAAGGGCCGTCGCCGCCTGCCGTTCGCTGCCCTGGGCCGCGGGAGCAGAGCGAAGGCCCCGAACCGTCCCGCGGCACCGGGAGATGGAAGTCCGATTCGGCGCTCACGCCCGCCGCGAGCCGCCGTAGGTCGCCGGTGCGATGTCCCCCCGCTCGCGCCTGATCGCGCTGCTCGCTTTGGCCTTCCTGGTTGCTCTTGCCGCCTGGATCGCGCTGCCGCCGGCCGCCGTGCAAGCGAGCCTCGAGCTGCCGGGGATCGGACCGGGGCCGGACCGCGATCGTCAGCGGGCGCCGATCGAGCTCGCCACGGTTCCGCGTTCCGAAGCCGCACGCAGTCCTCTCGTCGCGCCCGACGAGGCGGAGTTCCCTTGTCTCGAGGAAGGCCACGCATCCGTGTCGGGCCGCGTCGTCGACGAGGAAGGCACGCCCGTGCCAGGAGCGCGCGTGGTCCTGCTCGCGGCGCCGCACGCCGCCGACGCGCTGGCCGTGCGCGGCTCCACTGTGGCCGACGAACGCGGTCGTTTCGACGTGCGCAGCGCGAACCCCGGCGACGTGTGGCTCACAGCGATCGCGCCGGGCCTGCGTCCGGGGACGCGGCCGCTCGCGATCGAAGAGGGCTTCGCCGACCTGGCGCAGCCGATCGTGGTGGAACGCGGCGTCGCGATCTCGGGACGCGTGCTCTCCGGCGCGGCACCGCTGGCGCGCGTCGAGCTCGAAGCGGTCGGTCCGCGCTCCGCGCGTCGCGCGCGCGTCGACGACCAGGAGCTCGCGGTCGTCGACGGCCGCGTCGAATGGGGCGCGCTGCTGGCCACGACGGGCGCCGATGGGGCGTGGTCGTTCCGCGGCCTCGCCCCCGGACGCTGGGTCGTGCGACCGCACGCGTTCCGCTGCCCGGGCGCCGTGTTTCCGCCCGGCGCCCTGCCGCCCGAGGCCGTCGACGCGCCGGCGGAAGGCGTCGACCTGCGCATCCCGGCCGCGCGGCTCGCGCTCGAGGTGCTCGACGACGGTCGACCGCTGCCGTGGGCCGAGATCGAGATCGAGTACGACGGCGCTCGCAGCACACGTCGCGCGGACGCGCACGGAAAGCTCGAGATCGACGTCTCGCCCGGCGAGGGTCTGGCCATCGTCGTGCACGCGCCGGGTCGCGTGCCGACGCGCAAGGTCGTCTCGGGGCCGGCTCGCGGAGAGCGGCTCGAGCTCCAGGTCAGCGCGGGCCCGCCCGCGCCGCCGAAGGAGAACATGCCTTGGCGCGTGGCCGGCGGCGCGAAGACGGCGGCCGGGAAATAGCGCGCGCGCCGTAATCTGGCGTGCATGCGATCCCTGCTCATCCTGGCCCTGGTCCTCGGCGCGTGTCGATCGGTCGAGAGCGCGCGCACGGCGCCGCTCTTCGCGGCGGACCGCGCTTTCTGCGCCGACACACAGACCCGACGGATCGAAGCCTGGGTCGCGGCGTTCGACGCGAACGGCTCGCAGTTCGACGACGAGTTCCGGCCCGTGACCGGCCACGCCGCGATCCGCGCGCGCATGACGGAGTTCTTCGCGGATCCTGCCAACCGGCTCGAATGGGAACCCGATGCGGCTGTGATCTCCGAGGCCGGCAACCTGGGCTCGACCTCGGGGCGCTTCGTCATGTCGCGACGCCGTGACGACGACACGCGGGAGACGCTGCTGACCGGATGCTACTTCGACGTGTGGCGGCGGCGGCCCGACGGCAGCTGGAAGCTCGTCGTCGACATGGGCGAGCTCGATGCGGAACCGGCTCCCGCACGCTGAACGCTCCTCATTCTCGGTCCCAGCACGAGCCACGGATTGCGTGCCGGTTTACGGCGCGCGCCCGGGGCCAGCTACTCTCTGCCACCCATGGACAAGGCCATCGCGCGCGACCCGATCCACTTCCTCTACCCCGTGCCCGAGCCGAACCGGACCGGGCGCTTGCGCGTGTCCGACATCCACGAGCTGTACTGGGAGGAATCCGGCAACCCGCGCGGGAAGCCGGTCGTGTTCCTGCACGGCGGGCCGGGTGGCGGGACGACGCCGCAGCACCGCCGGTTCTTCGATCCGCGGCGCTACCGCATCGTCCTGTTCGACCAGCGCGGCTGCGGGCAGAGCACGCCCTACGCCGAGATCCGCGAGAACACGACCTGGGATCTGGTCGCCGACATCGAGCGGCTGCGCGAGCACCTGAAGATCGAGCGCTGGCAGATCTTCGGTGGCTCGTGGGGCAGCACCCTGGCGCTGGCGTACGCGCAGAAGCACCCGGCGCGCGTCACGGAGCTCGTGTTGCGCGGCATCTTCCTGCTGCGTCGCTCCGAGATCGACTGGTTCTACCAGCAGGGCGCGAGCTGGATCTTCCCCGACGCGTGGGAGGGCTACCTCGCGGCGATTCCGCCGCCCGAGCGCGGTGACCTGGTCGCGGCCTACGCGAAGCGGCTCTTCAGCGAGAATCCGACCGTGAACTTGCCGGCTGCGAGGGCCTGGAGCCTGTGGGAGGGCGCGACGTCGAAGCTGCTGCCCGATCCGGGCTTCGCGGCCACGTTCGCGGCCGACACGACGACGCTGGCCTTCGCGCGCATCGAGTGCCACTACTTCGTGAACCGCGGCTGGTTCGATGCCGACGACCAGCTCCTGCGCGACGCGGCGCGCCTGCGCGACATCCCGGGAGTCATCGTGCAGGGCCGCTACGACTGCGTGTGTCCGATCCGCAGCGCGTACGACCTGACGAAGGCGTGGCCCGAGGCGGAGCTGTTCGTCGTGCCCGACGCCGGACACAGCGCGTTCGAGCCGGGCATTGCGCGGGCGCTCGTGGCGGCCACGGACCGGTACGCGTCTTCCTGAACCTGGTCCGGTGCCGCGCAGGCGGAAATAGTGCGCGCCCCGCCGGCCTCAGAACCGACGGGGCGCGCTCGCCTCATGGCAGGCGATTCTGCGTTCTCAGCGCGAGCCGCTCACTGAGAGTCGGGGTTGAAGATCGCGACGAGCTGACCGAACTCGACGAGCTCCGGATCGGGGTTCGCCAAGTGCGCCTGCACGTTGGCGATGAACCAGCCAGCGCCGAGGAAGTCGGTCGCGTCGATGATCCCCGACGTCTCCTCATCCTGCGTGAGGAAGTTTGCGCCACCCGTGACGAACCGTGAGGCGTCGTGCTCGACGAGCAGCTTCATCGTGTCCGTGGCGATCGTGTACTGCCAGATCTTGGCGAGGTACGCCTGATTGCCCGGGTCTTCCTGGAGCAGCAGGTTGCCGCGGCGGTCGATGGTCATGTTGTCCATCATCTGCTGGCCTTCCGTGCCGTCGAGCAGGATCGTGATGTCGCCGCCGAGCGTCACGTCGTTCACGTCGTCGAAGCGCAGGCGCCAGAGGCGGCTGCGGCCGACCGTCGTGTCCGTGTTGAAGCGGTCCGTCGTGACGAAGTAGAAGTCACCCGGGTTGGCTGCATCCCACGTGCCGTCCTCGGGGCGCAGGAATTCCGTGACGCCCGCGGCAACGCTGTTCGTCTGCAGTTGGGCGCCGGTGATGCCCGACACGTCGCCCAGCGGGGCCAGCTCGAAGCGCGTCACGCCACCGAGAGCCGTCGTGCGGTCCTCGAGCGGGACGCCCGGGACGCGGATGCCGTACTTCAGGCCGCCCGCGAGGCCGACCTGCTCGATGATCGATCCCGACGGCTGCTTGTCGCCGACGTAGACGTAGACCTGGCCGGGCGTGGAATCGTCAAGGCCGACCACGACCGTCTTCGGACTGGCGAGCGGACGAGCGAGGGCGTTTTCCCAGCTGTACTTGCCCAGCGCGGGCAGGTCGTAGCTGGTGCGTGCGTTCGTGCCGGTGACGACGTGCGCGAAGAGGCGGCCTTCGGCGCCGACTTCCTCGCCGCTCAGGTAGATGTAAGGCTCCGCGGTGAACGGCGTGGAGGACGGCCAGTACGCGCTGCGATCCGCCAAGTCGCCCGAGCACAGGCGTCCGATCGCGGGCGAGCCCGCGGTGACGACGGACGTGATGAGGTCGCGACCCAGGATGAAGGACATCGTTGCGCGGTTGATGCCCCAGAAGGAGACGAACGCGCCGGTCTGGCCGTGAGCGCGAACCGTGCCGGCCGTCGCCACGAGTTCATGGCTGACGAGGAGGGCGAAGCTGCGAGCGACGCCCGGAGCGCGCTTGTACGCGCCCATGCCGTCAGGGATTCCGACCATGCGGTAGCCGCCGACGGAGTCGCCTACGGTCAGCAGCGAGACGGTCTGCACGCCGGTCGCGTTCGGGACGGGGAGGAGATAGGGGCTCTGCGAACTCGACGGACCCGTGACCTGGGCCGACGCGACGACGGGGATGGACAGCACGGCCACATAGGCCGCCAACTGCATGTTCTTCATGGGATGCTCTTGTGCCTTGGTTGCTCGAAGTCGAGGCACGAGCTGGAGCGCGTGACCGACGCGGTCGACGGCTGAGTCCGGCTCGGCTTTCGAACCGGCAAGGTCGCCTCAGCGCACAAAGCGCTGCGAAAGGCATCGCAAGGAGGACCGCAAGGCCCAGTACGTTCTCGCGTGTGAATTGACGAACGGTTCGCGCGAAGTTCGTCGTGCGATTGCGAGCGCTAACTCGCGAGCGCGCTCGAAGGCTCGGTTCGTTCTGCCATCCTGCGAGCGAAGAGGCCCGACGATGAGGACCACTCAAACGGGAAGCTGCTCGACTCGGGCACGTTCGGTGCGAACAAGAGGGTCGGCCGGTGGAAGGTCTGGTCGCCCAAGGGCGTGCTGACGGAGACCCAGGACCATCCGACCTGATGCCGCGCCCAGAGCGGCGGGGACGTGCAGAAGCGCGGACCCCCGGGTGATGGACGAGGCCGGCCCTCTCCTGCCTCCTCGTCCCGGTCCCCGCGTGTCCGCGCTTCGTTCGGAGTGCGCGCGTCTAGCGCGGGGATTTCCCGCGCTTCTCGGCCGCCAGCTGCTGCAGCTGCTGGCGTCGCTCGGGGTCGGTCTCGTGCGCAGCCAGTCCGTCCAGCGCGAGGGCCCAGGCCGCCTCGAGCGCGGCGTCCTCGGACACCTCGACGTCGGGCTTCACGCCGACGCCTTCCCAATTCGTCTTCGTGACCGGGTTCTCGGCGCGCGCGACGGGCAGCATCACCGAGAAGCCGTGTCCCAGGTCGCGCCGATCGACTGGGTGGGCACCGCCGCCGCTCGTCTGGCCGACGATCGTGGCGCGCTGCAGGCTCTGCAGGTTGTAGGCGCACTCTTCGGCGGCCGAGAACGTGTGGCTGCCGATCAGCACGAACACGGGCTTGTCGAGGTAGCGCGGGACGGGCAGCTCGCGCAGCGTCCAGTACTCGTCGCTCGTCTTCATCTCGCGGTTCACGAGCGTGTTCAGGTGCACCGGCTCGGACCCGAAGAACCACGAGCACAGGTAGCGCACCGCTTCCGGGTCGCCGCCGCCGTTGCGGCGCAGGTCGATCACGAGCGCGTCGGTGTTCTGCAGGAACGCCATCGCGGCCGCGGCCGTCGGGGTGAAGAGGTCCGCTTGCGGGAACCCGCGCACGTCGAGGTAGCCCACGTTGCCTTGCATCCGCTCGGCGCGCTCGAACCCGTTGTTGCGCTGGAAAGTCTGGCGCTTCTCCGCTTGGGGATCGCGAGAGCCCGGCACGCGCATGCGCGGCCCGCTGTCCGACCGTTCGTGACCCACGTTCAGGTGCTTGTCGTGCGTGATCGCCTGGCACTCCTCGGTCAGCGCGCGCGCGAGCACGTCGCCCTCGAGGTCCTTCCACGCGCCCGATTCGGCCTTCGTGCGCAGCGCCGCGGCCATCGTGCAGCCCTTGTCCGCGAACACGTAGCTCTGCTCGAGGGCCGCAGCGAGCTTCGTGGCGACGTCCTTGGCCGGGGAGGGCGCGGGCTTGTCCGCGCCTCCCGCGATGAAAAGGGCCAGAGAGGCGGCAAGGGGACGCAGGTCGATCGGGGGGAACATGGGAACCTCCAGGGAAATCAGACGCGTTTCTTCGTGCGCGCAGGGACGCGCAGGCCGTTCACGAGCAGGTCGACGACGCGCGCGAGCGTGCGCTCGATCTCGCGGCGCGAGCCGAGCTCCTTCGTCGAGAGCGAGTAGGGGATCAGCGCGTTCGTGGCTGCGATCAGGGCGCGTGCGGTCTCGTTCGCGTCCTCGAACGCGACGAGGCCCTGCTCGCGACCCTGCTCGAGCACGCGCGACAAGATCGTGGCCTCGGCCGCGGACCAGCTCGCGCGCCGCTCCAGGTACGGAGCGCGCAGCGCGGCGAAGATCTCGTCCAGGCTCTTCGTGTAGTCCTTGACGACGTCGAGCCGGTACTGGACGCGCAGCACGATGATGCGCTGCAGCCGCTCGAGCGCGTCGCCCTCGCCGTCGGCCACGCGACGCTCTTCCGCCAACAGTCGCTCGACGACGCGGTCGATGCGCGCGAGGAAGATGTCGTCCTTGCAGCGGAAGTGCAGGTACAGCGTCCGTCGCGCGATGCCGGCCTCCGTGGCCAGATCGTCCATCGTCGTCTTGTGGTAGCCGTAGCGACCGAGCAGCACGCCGGCCGCGTCGAGGATGGCGTCACGCGTGTTCGTCGGGACGGTGGAAGAGGGTCGGATCATCGGGGGAGCTCCTGTACGAATGCACACTTTCTGTGTTTGTGTGCAGTGCGCTTCCAGTGTGCCCCGGATCCTTCCATCGGGCTGTCCCGCCTCCGTAAGTCTCCATCCTCGTTCGTGTTAGGCTGTTCACCTCGCGTCGAGACCAAGTCTCAGGAATGAGCCCCGAGCCCAAACCCGCCACTGACGCCGCCGATACAAGCGGCTCCACCGACACACGCCTGGACGACCTCCTGGTCGAGTTCCTCGACCGGCGGGAGTCCGAGGGGGTGACGGTCCTGGAGGATCTGTGCCGCCGAGCGCCCGATCAGGCGACGCGGCTGCGCTCACGGGTCGCGGCCCTGCAGCGCGCCGGGCTCCTCGACGCGCGCGTCGCCGACGGCGCACCCGAGCGCCTCGGCGACTTCCGCGTGCTGGAACGCCTGGGCGGCGGAGGGATGGGGGTCGTCTACCTGGCCGAGCAGGTCTCGCTGGGCCGGCGCGTCGCGCTCAAGGTCCTGCGGCCCGAGCATCTCTGGTTCGACGGCGCGCGCCAGCGCTTCCGGCGCGAGGCCGAGGCGGTCGCCCGCCTGTCGCACCCGGCGATCGTGCCGCTCTTCAGCGTGGGCGAGGAGACGGGCGTCCCGTTCCTGGCCATGGAGTACGTGCAGGGCGCCGCGCTCTCGACCTTGCTGGCCGACCTGCGCGCGCGTCCCCCGGCGTCGCTCACGGGCCAGGACCTGAAACAAGCGCTGGAGGCCCGGCTGGGCCCGCACGAGACGGTGCGCGCCGATCCGCTCCGGCTGTTCGCCGGGACGTGGAGCGAAGCCTGTGCACGGATCGCGCGCGTCGTTGCCGAGGGGCTCGAGCACGCGCACCAGCGCGGCGTTCTGCACCGCGACGTGAAGCCCAGCAACGTGATGCTGGCCGCCGACGGGCGCGTGCTGCTCGTCGACTTCGGGCTGGCCGCGCGCGCGGGCGCCGACAGGCTGACGCGCACGGGCTCGCAGCTGGGCTCGCTGCCCTACATGGCGCCCGAGCAGGTCGACGGCCGCGCCGACGCGATCGGCGCGCGCACCGACGTGTACGGGCTGGGCGTGTCGCTCTACGAGATGCTCGCGCTGCGCCTGCCCTTCGAGGGCCCGTCGATGCACGAGCTGCTGCGACAGATCTCCGGTGGCGGGGCCGTGCCCGTGAGGCGCTGGAACGCGCGCGTATCGCGCGACCTCGAGACCGTCGTGGCCACCGCGATGGATCCGCTGCCGGCGCAGCGCTACGCGACGACGGACGCTCTGGCGCAAGACCTGCGCAACGTCGTCGAGCACCGGCCGATCGATGCTCATCGGGCCGGACCGACGCGGCGCGCGCTGCGCTGGACGCAGCGGCATCCGGCCGCGACAGTCGCGATCGCGCTGGCGACGCTGCTCGCGATCGGCGGTCCGCTGGGGTACGCGGTCCAGCAGAAGCGCGCGCTCGACGACCTGACCGCGGAGGCGCAGCGCACCGCGCAGGCGAACACGGCGCTGTCCGCCGCGTTGGAACGGGCCGAATCGAACTTCACGCAGGCTCTCGACGCGGTCGCTCTGATGACGCGCGTCGGCCAGGAGCCGCTCGCCGAAGTGCCCGAAGCCGAGGAAGCCCGCCGCGAGCTGCTCGAGGGCGCGCTGGCCTTCCAGCGGCGCCTGGCCGAGCAGCGCCGCGGCGATCCGGCCTTCGCGGCCGAGGTGGCGCGCACGGAGCTGCGCGTCGGCGAGATCCTGGCCGCGCTGGGACGCCACGACGAGGCCGAGATCGTCTTCGCCAGCGCGGAGCAGACGACGGACGGCCTGCCCTCCGTGCTCGTCGGCACGGCGGAGGACCTGACGGGCGCGACCGCGAGCTTGCGACGTGGCGCCTCCCTGGCGTCGCTGGGCCGACGCGAGGAGGCAGCCAAATCCTTCGAGAGCACGATCGAGCGCCTCACGCCGTTCTCCGGCGCGGGCCATCCCCCGATGGCGCGCGAAGTGCTGGCGGAGGCTTGGTCGCGGCTGGCCGAGGAGCGCCGAGTCGCCGGCGACGAGGACGGCTCCATGGCCGCCATCGAGGAGCGCGGGCGCATCGTCGACCTGCTGCACAACGAGTTCCTCGACGAGCCGCGCTACGCGGTCGAGGTGGCGGAGGCCATCGGGCTGTTCACGTCCCAGAGCAACCAGTTCACGCTGCGCGCCAAGGAGTCCACGGAAGCCGAGGTCAGTGGCAACCGCATCCTGGAGCTGATCGACGGAGTCCTCCCGGCGTTGCGGGCTGCGAGCGGCGACGGCGAAGCCGAAGCCGACCTCCTCGCGCGCGCCCTCGAGACCCGCACCAAGGCGCTCCTCGACCTGCGCCGCGACGCGGAGGCGATCGGCGCGATGCGCGAGTGCGTCGAGCTCCGCCGCGAGGCGGCCGCGCGCCATCCGGGCGTGCCGCGGCGGCGCAACGAGCTGCTGACGAGCCTGGCTACGCTGGGCGCGTCCCTGCGCGCGAGCGGTGATCCGCGCGGGTCGGTCGAGGCGTTGCAGGAGGCCGCGAGCCTGCGCGCGATCGCGATCGCACGCGAGCCCGACAACAAGAAGCTCCAGGCCGGCCTGGGCATCGTCTTCAACAACATGTCGCTCGCGCACCACGATCTGCACGACGACGAGCAGTTCCTGGCGACGTCGGCGCGGGCGCTCGCGTCGTACCGGACCTACCTCGAGGCGCAACCGCGCGACCCGTTCGTCAAGGAGCGCGTGGCCCTCATGACGAACGTGCGGGCCACGCGCCTGCTCGACCTGGGCCGCGTGGAGGAGGCGCAGGCCGACCTCGAGGCGGTCGCCGAGATCGACCCGGGCCTGCGCCTGCACATGGCGCGTCTGTGGGCGCGCGTCGCCGGTGCGTCGGGCAGCACAGAGGCGCGTGAACGCTGCTTCGTCCTGCTCGAGACCACATGGGGCGGTCCGAAAGCCGGCGAGCACCTCGATTCCGGCGATTTCGAGGGGCTCGGCGACGATCCGCGCTTCGTCGCCGCTGCGACGCGCTTGCGGCAGTAGTCCTCTGCACCCGGCGCAGGGGCGTCCGGCGCGCGGTCGGTGACGGGATCGAGCGGGCCAACGCTACTCTCTACGGCTCGAAATGGCCTCCGCGATCCCCACATTGCCCCCCCTGCGCTTCCGGCGCCGCGCCCTGGAAAAGGTGTGGGGCGGACGTCGACTCGAGCGCGTGCCGGGCATCGCGCTGCCCGCGGAACGGCCGATCGGCGAGACGTGGGAGCTCTCCGACCGCGACGATGAGCCGTCCATCGTGGCCGAGGGTCCGTACGAGGGCGCGCATCTGGGCGAGCTCGTGCGCGAGCGCCGCGCGGAGCTGCTCGGGCGTGCGCGCGCGACGCCCGCGGGACGCTTCCCGCTTCTCGTGAAATACCTCGACGCGTCGCAACCGTTGAGCGTCCAGGTCCACCCGCTGCGCAGCGACGCGACTCGCGGTGAAGAAGCCAAGACCGAAGCCTGGCTGTTCCTCGACGCGGAACCCGGCAGCCGCATCTGGCTCGGCCTCGCGCCGGGCGCGGACCGCGCGGCGTTCACAGCCGCGGCCGGCACGCGCGCGATCGTGTCGCTCGTGCAGGAGTGGCCCGCGCGCGCGGGCGAGTGCGTGTTCGTGCGCGGCGGCACCGTGCACGCGATCGGCGCCGGCATCGCGCTGCTCGAGGTGCAGGAGAACTCCGACACGACGCACCGGCTCTACGACTGGGACCGCGTCGGGCTCGACGGAGAGCCGCGGCCGATCCACGTCGAGTCGGCGCTGCGCTCGATCGAGTGGGACGAGCGCGCCGAAGGTCCGCGCGCGCCGGTGTGGCGCGACGTCGCCGGCGGACGGCGCGCGCTGCTGATCGACTGTCCCCTGTTCACTCTGGAGCGCGCCGAGGTCGCGAGCGACGCGGCATCGCTGTCGGACGACACGCTCGGTTTCGCCGTAGCCTGGACCGTCCTGAGCGGCCGCGGGCGCTTGACGTGCGCCGCGGGCGCATTCCAGCTCACTCCCGGCGACGTGTGGCTCGTGCCGGCCTGCGTCGGCGCCCACCGCATCGAGACGACCGGCGGACCGCTCTCCGCCGTGCGCATCGGGACACGACCATGAAGAAGCCCACCAAGGCGCAGGCGCGCGCATCGTCGTCGCGGGCCCGCACGGCCGCGCGGCCGGCGCGTGCGGGCCAGCGAGCATCTAGCGAGCGGCCCACCAGCCCGCGTGCGGGCCAGCGAGCATCTAGCGAGCGGCCCACCAGCCCGCGTGCGGGCCAGCGAGCATCTAGCGAGCGGCCCACCAGCCCGCGCGCGGGCCAGCGAGCATCTAGCGAGCGGCCCACCAGCCCGCGCGCGGGCCAGCGAGCATCTAGCGAGCGGCCCACCAGCCCGCGCGCCAAGCCGGATGCCGCCGTCGCGGAGACCCCGACGGAATCGTGGGAGCCGCGGCTCGTGCGCCTGAACAAGTACCTGGCCGACCACGGCGTCGCGTCGCGCCGTCGTTGCGACGAGTTGATCGCCGACGGCAAGGTCACCGTCGACGGACAGATCCAGCGCGAGTTGGGCCTCAAGGTCGATCCGGCGCGCCAGGTCGTCGAGACCGACGGCTACGTGCTCAAGGCGAACGACACGCGGCGGCGCTACTACTTGCTGAACAAGCCCTCGGGCGTCGTCTGCACGAACGAGGGGCGCGAGACGCGGCCGCGCGCGGTCGACCTGATCACCGACCCGTTCAAGGGCCGTATCTACACGGTCGGCCGCCTCGACAGCGACAGCAAGGGCCTGATCGTGCTGACGAACGACGGCGAGTTCGCGCACCAGATCATGCACCCGCGCTACGGCATCCAGAAGACGTACCTGGTCAAGGTCGCGGGCGAGATCGACGACGGCACGCTGACGCAGATCCGCGACGGCGTGTACTTGTCCGAAGGCCGCACGGCCGGCGCGCGCATCCTCGTGCACGACCGCGGACGCGGTTCCTCGCTGCTCTCGATCACGATCCGCGAAGGCATGAACCGCGAGATCCGACGCGTGTTCGCGCGTTTCGGGTTCAAGGTGACGGAGCTCAAGCGCGTGCAGATCGGCCCGCTGACGGACCGCGGCCTGAAGCCCGGACGCTGGCGCGATCTGCTGCCGGGCGAGGTGGCGGCGCTCCTGGCCGGCGATCCCGCGACGGCGCCGGAAGGGCGCGCCACGAGCGGCAAGGGCGGCCGGCCGCGCGGCGCCGCTCCGCTCGGGCGTCCCAAGAAGCGCAGCTACGCGCGCCACCTCGTGCAGGGCGGGCGCGCGGTCGAGCGCCGTCCGGACGCGCCGCCGCGCTTCGAGAAACCGCCCGAGGAATCGCGTATCCGCCATCCGATGGATCGCAGCTTCGTGGAACCCGCCGAGCAGGATTTCCCCGTGCGATCGGATCGCTCGGACGGACCGCCGGCGCGCCGCTTCGGCGGTGCATCGCCGCGCCGCGCGGGCGGCAAGCCCGCCTTCGCACCGGCGCAAGGACACGGTGCCGGAGCTCCGTCGGTTCCTCGCGGCGGCCCGCGCGAAGGACAACGCGGTCGCCCGATGGGGGCTGCACGCGGTCCGGCGCGCAAGCCCGCCGGTCGCCCGAGCACGGGTCGCACGCAGCGCGGTGCTCCGCCGCGCGCGCGCGGTGCCGCGCGCCAGACGCAAGGCGGACAACGCGGAGGTCGTCGATGAGCACCACGCTCCCCATCCTGGCCACGAAGGCCGGCGCGACGATCCGCGAGCACCGCCTGTCGAACGGATTGCGCGTCCTGCTGGCAGAGCGCCACCTGGATCCGGTCGTCGCCGTGATCCTGTGGTACCGCGTCGGCTCGCGCGACGAGGACGAGCGCACGGCCGGCGTCTCGCACTTCCTCGAGCACATGATGTTCAAGGGCAGCCAGGCCTACGGGAAGGGCGAGGTCGACCGCGTCACGACGCTGCTCGGCGGCAGCAACAACGCGTTCACGACGAACGACCACACGGGCTACTGGTTCGAGCTGGCCTCGGACCGCTGGGAAGCCGCGCTGGAGATCGAGGCCGACCGCATGCGCGGGCTCCTGCTCGACGCGACCGAGTTCGTGGCCGAGAAGGCCGTCGTGCTCGAGGAGCTCGCGATGGGCCTCGACGATCCGTGGCGGCGGCTGACCGAGCTCGTTCAGGAGGCCGTTTTCGGCCGCCATCCCTACCGCCGCCCGATCATCGGGCACGCCGACGCGCTGCAGCGGCTGACCGTCGACGACATGCGCGCCCACTACGCGCGCCACTACCGGCCCGACAACGCGGTGCTGGTGGTGTGCGGCGACTTCGATCCCGAGCGCGCGCTGGCGCTGGTCGAGCAGCACATGGGCGGCATCGAGCCGGCGTCGGCCGTGGTGGACGTGCCTTTCCGTCCGCTGCCCGGCGATCCGCCCGGCGAACGACGGCTCTCGATGCGCTGGGACGACGAGGGGAAGCGCCTGTGCATGGCCTGGCCCAGCGGCGCGGTCGGCTCCGACGAGGACTGGGCGCTCGATCTGGTGACGACGGTGTTGACTGGCGGGCGCCTGTCGCGCTTGCACCGGCGTCTGGTGCTGGAGCAGGGCCTGGCCACGAGCGTCTCGACGCAGAACGACACGCGCGTGGACTGCGGAGCGTTCTGGCTGTTCGCCGAGTGCGCGCAGGGCGTCGACGCGGCCACGCTCGAAGCGGCGGTCGACGCCGAGATCGAGACGTTGCGGCGCGAGCTCGTGCCGGCGAAGGAGCTCGAGCGCGGCAAGCGCATCCTCGCGTCGGGCGAAGCCTACGAGAGCGAGACGGTCAGCGACCTGGCCGAGGAGATCGGCGAGTTCGCGATCGACGCCGACTGGCGCCTGGCGCTGCACACGATCGAGAAGATCCGCGCCGTGACGCCGGCGATGCTGCGCGACTTCGCGCGGCGCGTGCTGGCGCCCGAGCGGCGCGTCGTCGCATGGAGCCTGCCCAAGTCCGAGAAGCAGGGCCAGAAGAAGCCGAAGGTCGCGCGAGCCAAGAGCGCCGCGAAAAAGGGGCAGCGCCGATGAACCTCGACCTCGCGCTACCGCGCACGATCCCGACGCTGACCATCCCGTCCGAGCGCCACGTGCTCTCGTGCGGCGCCGTGCTGATCGTCTCGCCGCGACCCGGCGCGCCGGTGTGCGCGATCCAGGCGCACATGCGCGGCGGACCGGCGCTCGATCCGGTGGGCCTCGAAGGCACGGCGTGGCTGACGGGCGCGCTGGCTGAACAGGGGACGAAAAGGCGTTCGGAGGAGACGATCGCCGACCTGCTCGAGCCGGCCGGCGGCGAGCTGTCGGGCGACGCGTCGGGGCTCGCGGGAACGATCGTGAACGAGGAGTGGGAGCTCCTGGCCGACCTGCTGTGCGACTCGCTGACCGGAGCCACGTATCCGACCGAGCAGGTACGGCGCCAGAAGACGCGCGTGCTCGACCGCCTGTTGCTGGAGCGCGACGAGCCGCGCCAACAGGGCGGCCTGCGCTTCCGGAAGCTCGTGTTCGGCGACCACTGGCTCGGTCGCGCGGCCTACGGGAACCTGGCCAGCGTGACACGCATCACGCCCGCCCATTTGCGCGCGCACCGCGCGGCGAACTGGGTCGGACGGCGCGCGACCATCTCCGTCTGTGGCGACGTCGATCCGGCGCGAGTGCGCCGCGCGTTCGAGCGCCACCTGGCGTCGTGGAAGTCGGGCACGCTGCTGGCGACAACGCCGCCGACGTTCCCGCCGCTCGCGCCGCGCATCGACGTGTTCAAGGCCGACCGCAAGCAGGTGCACCTCTATGTCGGCCACCTGGGCATCCGGCGCAGCAACCCCGACTATGCGGCGCTCGTGCTGATGGACCACGTGCTCGGCACGGGCCCGGGGTTCACGAACCGCATCTCGCGTCGGTTGCGCGACGAGCTCGGCCTGGCCTACACCGTGCACGCCTCGATCCACTCTTCCGCCGGGATCCTGCCCGGCACGTTCACGGCCTACATCGGCACGTCGCCGCAGAACGCGCGCACGGCCGTCGAGGGTTTCCGCGAGGAGATCCTGCGCATCCAGCGCGAGGCGCCGGGCGCGGACGAGCTCGAACTGGTGAAGAGCTACCTGCTTGGATCGTTCCCGATCGGCTTCGAGCGCGCATCGCGCCGAGCCGGCTACCTCGTCGCGGCCGAGCTGCACGGCTTCGCGACGGATCACCTGACGCGGCTCCTGCAGGAGTTCGCGGCGGTGACGCCCGAGGACGTGCGGCGTGTCGCGGCACAGCACCTGCACCCCGACGCGAGCTGCGTCGCCGCCGCCGGTCCGCTGGAAAAGGACGAGCTGGCCGCGATCGCGGGCGTACCGCGCGTCGGCTCACGGAAGGCGGCCCGGCGACCGTCGTGAATGACGGCCACGCGCGAATCGCGCGGGGTCGGTCGAGGCGCCGACGCTCGGTGGCGTTTGTCTGTGGGGTTCCATCCGACGCTCCACTGCGCGCACGCAGATGGACCTGCTACCTGAGGGCATCGAGAAGCACGGTGAGGCCACACCGCCTTGCGCTGGGGATGCCTACAAGGGCGCGCTCGCCGAGGCCTCGGTCTCGCAACAGTTCCACGATCTGTTCGCTTGCCAGTGCCCGGTGAAGCGCGAGGGCTCGTGTTGGTTTCGAACGCTTCCCTGCTGAGGGGCTTCGATGTCAGCGGGTGTCGGATGTGGATCGCCCGCACGTGCACACGCTGTGGCCTGCGGCGCGCGCGCAGGGCATCGGCGTCGGCTGGGTGTCGATCCTCGACCCGCGCCGCGTAGAGCGAATCCTAGACGTGCCCCCCGCCTGGGAGCTCGTCGCCTGGCTCTGCATCGGCAGGCCGGCTGCCGAAACGGACGAGCCCGAGCTGCGTCGCCTGGGTTGGGAGGGAGCCCTACCCCAGCGCCGGGACCGTGCATCGACGATGACGTGACGCTGGCGCGCTCTTTGCTTGGCCAGAGGAACGCGGGCCGAATACTGGACGGCTCACCCCCCGGATCCCTGGACGATTCGGGGCGCGGGTGAGCGCCGGAGCTGCCTTCCGCGGATGATGTCGCGGCCTTCCAGAACGCCCAGACAGAGACAGACGGATGAAAACGATGCGCACCCTGACACTCGAAGACCTGCGCGCGCTGATCACGCACGAATCGATGCCGTGCGTTTCGATGTACATGCCCACGCGCCGGGGTGGCTCAGCCGAGGACAAGACGCGCTACAACAGCCTGCTCAACCGCGCGCGCGACCTGGTGCGGCCGACCTGCAAGCCGCAGCAGCTCGAGCACCTGATGGCGCCGCTCGAAGAGCTCAGCCAGGACGAGATCTGGTCGAACGCGCTGGACGGCATGGCGATCTTCCGCGCCGAGGGGTTCGTCGCGGTCTACCCCGTGCCGCTGGCGGTCGAGGAGCTGTGCCTCGTCGCGAACAGCTTCCACATCCGGCCGTTGCTGCGGTACCTGCAGTCGAATGAGCCCTACTTCCTGCTCAACCTGAGCCAGAATCGCGTCAGCCTCTTCAAGGGCAGCGCGTACGGTCTCGGGCCGGTCGAGCTGCCGACGCTCCCGCGCTCGATGTCGGATGCACTGGGCGCCGCGCAGCGCGACAACCCGCCCAGCCTCCATCCCGGGAAGCAGACGCCGAGCCCCGCGCCGGTCGCGCACGGGAACGGCAAGGACGACTCGGTGCGCGACGAGGACCTGCACCACTTCCTGCGCCAGGTCGACAAGGCGCTGTACGAGTTCCTGCGCGACGAGACCGCGCCGCTCGTCGTGGCTGCGACCGAGCGCATCGCGGCGGCGTTCGAGCGCGTGAGCCGCTACCCGCACCTCTTGCACGAGCACGTCGGCGGCAGCTTCGCCAACGCGCGCATCGAGGACCTGCAGGCTCGAGCCTGGCCGCTCGTCCAGAAGTTCGCGGAAGCACGCCTGACGGAAGCCAAGGGCCGCTATGGCGACCTGATCTCGCGCAAGCGTGCGGTCGACGAGCTGTCCGCGATCGCGAGCTTCGCGGTCCAGGGTCGCGTGCGCGACCTCCTGGTCGACCGGGATGCGCACTTGTGGGGGCGCATGGACCGCGCGACGGGGATGGTCGAGATCCACCCCGGGAAGCCGGGCCCGCTCGACGACGACGTCCTGGACGACATCGCCGAGGCGGTCCTCCTGCGGGGCGGCCAGGTCCTGACCCTGGCCAAGGACCAGATGCCGACCCGGTCGCCCGTCGCCGCGTGCCTGCGCTGGTAGACAAGGGTGTCAGACACCGCACCCGCGCCTCCTGACGCTCAGGCGGGGGTGGGGGCCCCATTTCGTCCGGCCGGCTTGCGGCAACCGGGTCCTTCTCTGCTATTCTCTCCGCCCAATTCCAGCGCCCCCGAGCCTGACCCCGCCATGTCCCGCACCTGCATCGTCACCGGCCGCCGCACCCGCGTCGGCAACGCCGTCGCCCGCCGTGGTCTCGCCAAGGCGAAAGGCGGCGTCGGCCTGCGCTGCACCGGCCGCACGAAGCGCAAGTTCAAGGCGAACATCCAGAAGATCCGCGTCGTCATGCCCGACGGCACCGTCAAGCGCGTGAAGCTCTCGACGAAGGCGATCAAGAGCGGCAAGGTCGGCATCCAGCGCGGCGACCGCGTCCAGATCATCCCGCTGATCAAGGCCGCTCACGGCCGCGCCAAGGCCGGCTGAGTCCGGTCGAGGGGGGGCGCGGACCTCATCCGGCCGCGAACGATCCGGCCGCGAACCCTCCGGCCGCGAACGATCCGGCCGCGAACCCTCCGGCAGCGAACTCTCGGCAGCGAACCCTCCGGCAGCGAACTCTCGGCAGCGATCGCGTTCGGACGTCCGCGGCCCGGCCCTTGGACCTGCGCACGCCGCGCGGGGTCCC
>Ga0163150_10004893_pt1 | contig 17570 bp, 7 predicted proteins | sample OliLakLV19P2IB_FD_148628 | JGI IMG/M metagenome (GOLD analysis project Ga0163150, IMG submission 148628) | Freshwater microbial mat bacterial communities from Lake Vanda, McMurdo Dry Valleys, Antarctica - Oligotrophic Lake LV.19.P2.IB | ecosystem: Environmental > Aquatic > Freshwater > Lake >...
GTTGTTTTTGTTCCTATAGGTCTCAATTATCTTTTGGGGAAAGATGGAAGACATTTTTTTGAAATAGGTGGAGGGGTCACCCCGGTCTTCGGAAATGATGGAAGTGATGGAGCCTTTGCGGGAACATTTGGTCACCTGTTGTTTGGATACAGACTGCAACCTCAAGATGGGGGCTTTTCCTTCCGGGCATTTATCAATCCAATCTTTGGAAATGGGTTTTTTATACCTTATTACCTCGGATTGTCTTTCGGGTATAAGTTTTAGTCAGCCAAATCAAATAAAGTTGCTCAACAAAAAATGCATGGAGGTTACACCATGCATTTTTTGTTGAAATTCATACTTGAGCCGGATGCTTCAATGCAATTCAAAACGTAGCAGTGCGTGTTCATCTCCAAGGGATGAAGTGGTCAGAATCAAACCGACGCCATTGGCATAGTAATATTGCGTAAAAAACTGGGTGCTGATCAGGTTTCCATTCATATTGATTTTGCTTTCAGCTTCCAGCATCACCACATCGGAATATGTTTTTCCTTCCACCTCCTTATGGATGCCAATTTCTTTGACGGTAAAGGCCATGATGCTGTTCAATCCATTGGCCGTAAAAGGGGCATCCCAGGTTTCTCCTTGTTGCAGATCATCTTTTAGCCAAAGCTGAAAATTGTCTTTGTCCACCATTTCATTATACATGGTATGGCCTTCAATCTTTACTCGAGATGGTGTCGGTACAGTACTGTTTTGCATCGTGACCATGTTACCGGAGATGCTCACGACGGCATTGGTGTATGTGCTATCGTCTTTCTGTTTGTACGCCCATGAGTTTCCAGGGGCAAGGGGATAATACTGCATCATCGTTATGTAGGTTTAAGGTATGTGTATGTTATTTTATGGTAGTAAGACTTCAACACGATTCAGAGGGAATGTCTAAGCTCTGGTTGTGCATACGGCTGTAAAAATATTTCACCCTGGGGCTGCGGTCCCCATTTTCTATTGAGTGGTGATTCTAAACGATTGGAAGGAATAAGGTTAAGATATATCGTGAAGATTCCCCTTTCTCCCTTTACGAAATGTCGTTGGAGGGTTCTATTGTATATGGGCTACAAACCAGGTGGAAAATAGCTCACCTTAGAGGGAGTGAATCCAAACACCAAACTCTATATTATTGATAGTCAGCCGAATAGCTGATACTATTGTAGTCCCGACAGGGATCGAACCTGTATCTTAGGTTTCGGAAACCTACATACTATCCATTGTACTACGGGACCAGGGAGCGCAAAAGTAAGATACTTCTTTAAAACATCAATTAACAGCCAAGCAAGCATTTCCTGGCACTATACTGAGAATGGATAGGGTGTGGAAGAATGTAAATGAAGGGATATATTGTCATGTAGCTTCCCTTTCCTACATTGGGCCCCATTCTATTGCATAAAGTCGAGGTGCTAACCAATTCCATTTTATAACTTTAGAGAAGCGCGGGCATTACTTTCCGTGTCTATACTGCAAAACTGACCAATATGGCCAACCCCAAAATTGCTTTTTACAGATGGCTGATGTTGCTTGGCAGCATTGTCTGGCATCATACTCTATATGGGACAAGTTTAACCCCGCCGCCACCGGCCAATGACAACTGTGCCAATGCCATACCAATTCCTATCAGCGGCGCCGGGTTTGATTATGGAACCTTTACTTCCGAGACATCGGACCTTTCAATGGCAACCGGACAGGCAGGCGAGTATTTTGCTGAATCCGGCCACACCCGATCTGTCTGGTATGAATTTGCAGTGCCTACCCACCGAAGTCTGGGTGTAAATATGGGTGGGAGTAACCTTGAAAATGTTGCTGTCACGGTCTTTGAACCCACCAGCTGCCTGCCGCAATCCAATTTTCTCACGGGTACACTATTAGCAAATGGAGGCGGAGATATAACCAACTCTTGCTCTAAGGTTGGCTTATATCGTGTCCAGGTTACGGGACCGGCCAACAGCATAGCTTCTGTCTTTATTATTTTGACCCTGGCTTGTCCCAGCTCAATTACCTCTCTCTATGATTGTCCAGCGGATGCTTTTGAATTCAATGCCGGAAATCCGCTTACCCAATTTCAAGTGTCATCCGGCAACCATGATATAGAATGCCAGAGCCTGGATGAGCCAGGTGAAAACAACTGCCTTCCGATTGCGAACAGAGCAGACTACCTGCAAAGCTCTTGGTACGTATTTACAACAGGCAGTTCTGTCGATCTGCTGATTTTTTATTTTGGTATAGGTTCCAATACTGACAGAGCAGGCTATCGGCTTTTGGAGGGAAACGTACGCAATACAACTCCGGGAACGCTACCACTCATCGATTGCGGAATGGCGACACCTGACAATCATACACGGCATATCGAATTTCCTTGTTTGCTCAAACCAAATACTACGTATAGCCTCTCCCTTATTTTTCATAAGGATTTTAACCGGGTTATCAATCTGAGTGCCCAGCAAAGAGGCGTGTCTGCTACAGGATGGCCTATGCCTGTATTACCTCCGGTATTGGCATCGAATCAACTCGGGGCATTGCCGGAAAGTGTTGCCGGCACTACTACTGTCTGGACGGATCGGTACGATTGCTCGTCATTTATCATTGACAATGTGTGTCCGCCCGCCAATCCGAATTCCGGAATTGTGACCATTGGAACCGGCATTGATGCCAGGAGATTTGACCTGGCCACCTGGGCTACCTTTACCATCACCGAAGATGCCCATGTAGAATTTGAAATCAATTCCGGTATTTTCTGGGGCGATTTTCACACAAGGATATTTAGTTCAACCCTTGGTAATACATGCCCCTCTCCCAGTCCGGTCACGGATTTACTATTTGAATTTTCAGGACGAAATATTGAATATAAATGTATGCCGGCAGGCGAATACGCCATCCAGATATTGTCCAGCTCCGTTGATCCGAATACACTGATGGGAGGATTTGATGAGGCATGGACCTATGGCTGTCTTGGGACTCAGTTTACCATGGATTTCACTGTTTTTGCACTTCCGTCGGTTGGCTTGTTCAGACTTAATGCGCCGGACAGTGTCAATGCTATAAACAATATGACTCCACTCCAGGAAAACATCCTGTACCCTTCTATACCCGCAGTCTTCATTTGTGACAACACGGTCATTCCTGACAATGTAACGTGTCCCAATGTGGAGAAGGCGATCTATCGGGAGGCAGTCATAGGCGATGCCAATGCGGATGGTACAGATGACTCAGGCCTCCTATCCATCAACCGTTTGCGCACAGACACCACAACTCAGGGTAAGATCGTCTATTCCTTTACGGAGGGTGATGCCAACCAACTGGCTACTGCTGCGGGCACACATGCAGCTGGCCAGGAAATACCCGGATTGGTTGATTATCCAGGATTTTGCATTGATCAGGATGACAATACGCTATTCCCTAAAGGGATAGATAGATTCTGTGTTTGTGTCACACCGGGGACCTATACGCTGGCCAGCCTTGGGAATGAAGATCATGTAGGCATGGGCGATAATCCGGGATTCGTATTTAATGTTCATAAAACAATTCATGACAGCAGGCCTAATGCAGAATTGATCAATGTGGGCGTCAATCTTCCTGCGTCCTATACAAGCGGACCTGATGTATTTTCTTGTGATGATAATCTCGGCAATATGCCTCCATGCGGAAGACGCAAGAAATTAGTCTTCCGTGAATTCTACTTACCAGTACCAGCCTTAGTTACGGTTTCAGAAACAGGCAACACAACCAGCGTCATCAGCTTGTTTAGTGGACAGGCCTCGCATCCTGATTCTATCCTCACATTATTAGGGGGCTGTGCACCCAGTTTTGTGCAATTGTATGATCCATGTAACCCGCTGCCAGCCGGTTGGTATACAGTCGTCTCTTATGGTGAGGGGCCAAACTACACAGACAACAGAGTATGGAATCCTCCTGCCAACCTCATCACAGAATATCAGGGAGATCCGAGAGACGTGGGTAAAACAACCAGAATCGTCCTTACGCTCGAACCTCCCATCATACCAAACTATAACCGTCCGGAAAAGGCGTGGCAGGCGGGAACTACGGATTGGTCAACACCACCAGTGTCAACACCAAACCTTACTACCTGGAATGTTTATTCATTTCCGCGAGATACCTTTTGTCAGCCTGATACGCCCTTCATTTCTGACAGTCTTTTACCCTGTGCACCCGGATACAACCGTGTCTCCTTTTATGTTTTTGAAATCACCAAACCTTCATTTGTACAGATCCGAAATATAGATCCAACCTATTATACAGAAGTATTTCCATTCGATGTCAATGCTCAACCGGAATCCCTTTTAACTGTGCCTCCTGTATATCAGTGTCTGAGTGCCGGAGTTTACTATCGACAAATATGTGACCTCCCACCGGGGAAATATACGATCGCCATTTTTGCAAACGACACTCACGAAGGAGCGTCCATTGGACCTGCTATCTACGTGGATGAAGCTGAACAGTCCAGATTTGATCATGTATGGAATGCGTATGATTTTGATCAGATACCACGCACCAATGTGTTTGTGAATGGAAGAGCAAATGATGTAAACCCGATTCCTAACCAGGCACCTAGCCGGGACAAATTCTACTGCACCACCGGGGCTACAACAAGCGATCCTGTAGAAACGCGTTGTGCGTTACAATTTAATCCACTGATCTATGGTCAGCCGCCAGGGGTGCCCAAACCACAATTTTTAACCGGGCAACCTCCAGCCCCTGTCTCCCAACCATGGCGAAACCTATGGTATACGTTTGAGCTTTCAGGCTCCGGTATATGCACCATTCAAACCCAGGTATTGAGTGGTGTCAACCGCCAGCCGCTGATAGCCGTGTACGAGAGCGAGGCAGATGCAAGTATTTCATGGGCAAGCCTGCAAGCTCATCTCATAACTCCACAGGATTCTATTTTGCCAGGATTGAAACTGATCAGAGAGAATGTAGATATTTTTTGTGATGCCGATCTCCCTCAAATGATTTTTACCAAGAGCGGATGTCTTCGTGATAGTGTTCGGTATTATATCGTTGTCAGTTTCGATGCAGACGATACGCCCAATCCCCCTGCTTATCCGAACCAGGCCATTTCTGTTTCCATCAAATACGATCCAAGACCAACATTCATTGCATTGTATGATGAACGTACAACGGCCAATGTGGTCAATGGATTTGTAGAGACCGTGCCTCCCTACACGGACCAACCACTCGCCACCGGCAATACATTTTTTAGCACTGATTTTTCACTTCTCTGCTACACACGAAACTTCACAGATCCTTCGCCTGCATTACCATGTCTTGAGACCGGCAAATCAGCATGGTTTAAGTTTGAGGTAGCCGATGAAGGACAATTTTACACTGCGTTGGAAAAAACAGGAGGATTCACTGGTTGGCATACAGATGCAAGAGATATTTCTGTTTGGCGGGAAAATGCACCCGGGTTTCCTCTGTTACAGGACCTCGAACTCACAGCACAGTTTGTAGCAGCCGACAATCATTCATGGTTGAGAAGCTGTATAGAGCCAGGCACCTATTTCCTGGTGGTTCGACATTGCGGATTGTCGATAGATACCATTCAATCTTACAGAGTGGTCATGAAACTGACAGAAACCCCAGGTGATTTTTGTAAAAATGCAATACCATTGGTAGTACCGAATTTTACGCCGGTATCTGCTACGGTTATTCCTGATTGCCATACGATCGGGACTGATTATGGAGAGACAACGGTCCAGGGGATGGGATGCTTGCATGAACCCATACCACAAAAGACCTCCTGGTTTCGCGTAGCAGTGAATGCTTCACCCGAAATGGACATCACGTTTGAGCTGACTGAAAATCTTGCACTCGTGGACATGGACCAGTTGTCGTATCGTGTTTTCTCCGGTTCGTGTGGCGCGCTCACACCGATTTCCTGTAGTTCTATAGGCAGTAATATCATCACCCAACGATGTCTCTCTCCCGGAGATTACTATGTTCAGGTGGCACTGCCTGACAGAGTCGGTAATGAATCTGTAACCGGCACGATTGTATTAACGATTACTACCGCAAACAATACAGATCCGGATTGCATACCGGTTGATGTAACCCAGCCACTAGCTGATTTTACCTATACAACCGATTGTGAAATCGTCACGTTCAATAATATCTCAACAGCAGGTGAAGACATCACCTATCTCTGGGAGTTTCCAGATAGCACAAGTACGGATCCCAATCCGACATGGATTCCATCAACGGGGGTAGGTACTTTTCCGGTCACACTAACCGTGACCAACACAGCACTCAATACATCCACATCGCTTACAATCAATGTAACGATCAATAACGCCTTTGGCAATTATACGCCGTTACAAGATGCTTCTATTTGTAATGAAGATGGTCCGGTTACTATAGATGCTACACTGCCCGGACCTGGAATTGTAACCTATCGTTGGGATAATAATTCCACTAATCCGGTCCGGACGATCATCACAGCAGGGTCGTATTGGGTGAGCATCACCAAAGACGGATGTGAACTTTTGGATACAGTCATTGTAACTGCCGTCAATGCCAAGAGAGATATTGCTACCACTATTTGTGCTGATGAAAGTATAGTTGTCTCCGGTCAGTTATTTGATAAAGACAATCCTTCGGGAAGCATCATTCTACCCAATGCCCATCCGAGTGGCTGTGACAGTATACTCACCGTGAACCTTAGTTTTTACCCAGTGTCAGGCAGCCAGTATGCCGAAACTATATGCGATGGCGACAGCTATTTATTCGGTGGGCAGCCATTGACGACCTCAGGTAATTACAGCGATATCCTGATTAATATAATAGGCTGTGATAGCGTGGTGACCCTTTCGCTTTGGGTCACGCCTCAAGAAATACATGATCATGATATCAGGGGATGTATTGGAGAATCGATAACAATACAACCAGCTGTCATAGGGTCAGATTTCATTTGGAATACAGGATCTCCGGATGATTTCCTGATGGTGAGCATTCCGGGAACCTATGAGGTTACCATAAGTGATGCCTCCGGATGTATCATCAGCATAGAGACATTTATTGTTTCTTTTGGATTGCTGGCATCGCCTGTTGTAGCCGTACCAGATCCTGTTTGTGCCGGCGAAGAAGTGATACTGATAGCCAGTGGCTCTGCCTATGAATACAGATGGTTTGACGCAGCAACGGGAGGTAATCAGTTGGGAATTGGAGCGACCTTGTTAGTGAGTAATATCTTCATGGATAGTACGATCTATGTAGAGACATTTCATACAACCATTGATGGATGCGTCAGTGAGCGGGAACCTGTGTTCATCGAGGTCATTGAAGAGATGATACTGACAGCGACTTTGGATACGCTGATTTGTTTTGGAAATTCAGTTGAATTGCCTTGGGGTGAAATAGTGACGCCTGCTGTTAATTCCAGCTATTCCTTCACATGGCAGTCTGCACAGACCGGTTGTGATAGTCTCATCCTGACTGTTAATGTTGATCTTGAAGATAAACCATCGTTGGTTCTTCCTGCTGAACATACATTGTTCCTCGGAGATAGTATCCTGTTGATACCGCAACTTGACTTCCAACCTGACTCTATTGAATGGACCCCGGCACAAGGATTGAATTGCACAGATTGTCTGCAACCATGGGCCCAGCCTGTACGAAACACAGATTATGTGCTCACGCTATGGACACAGGAAGGGTGTATCGTAACCGCTACTGTTCACATTGAAGTGAATAAAGACGTAAGAGTCTACTTCCCAAATGTGTTCTCGCCTAATGGTGATGATGTCAACGATAAGTTTACCGTCAGCGGCATACGCGATCTGATTTTGGTGAAGACCCTGGTGATCTATGATCGTTGGGGTGGAGCATTGTGGCAGGGAACGGATTTTGTTGCTGATGGAACCAATGGCTGGGATGGATATTCTCGTGGGCAGCCTGCAGCTTCAGGGGTATATGTCTGGACGTGTGAAATCGAGTTGATTGATGGGAGCCGTGAAGTGTTTTCGGGAGATGTGACGTTGATCAGATAGCAATGAAAGGATTGTAATAATAGGTCGTTACAATCCTGTATCCCGCATTTTAATAAAGAGTTGTTCCGCTAGCGTCTTCCCGGATTTATCAATCATTTTAATGGTATAATTTCCGTGAGGTAAATGGCTGATCGCAGCGGTAATCACATGGCATCCTTTTGAATATCGTGCTGATTTGACCAATACCAAATCAAGTGAGGCCTGGTCCCTGATTTGTATTTCGGCGAAATACGTTTTACCCAATGCCACCTTGATTTTCAGGCTGTCCTCACTACCTACCGGATCGGTCACCATCATTACCTTGGGCGAAGGGGTATTGGCTGCTTTAAATTCAAAATGCATAAAAAACAATTCACTAAACAAATGGGCACCCCAGCCAAAGTCTACCGGTTTATCAGCAGGATTGCAAGGGTTATCAAGCGTGTTATCATACTGGGCCAAGGCATGGATCTCCGTTCCTTCGGGAAGGAATAAAGGCGTTTCAAAATGAAAGGTTTGCTTCCAGTTAAAGTTCCAATCGTTTATTTTTAGAAGTTTCAAAGCGCTTGATTGCCCAGGAAGTTTTGCATAGACTTCCCATGACCGGCAAAGAAGATTTGCCTGGGGCGTGAGACTCATCACTTCCATATCATAAGGGACTGTATAGATAGCATGATATGTCTTTTTTGTTTCAGCAGGTATAAACAAAGAGTCTGTAGTGAGGGTATATGGATTGATTAGTGGTGCAGAGAAGATAATATGGTCAGGGTTAATCGGGGGATAATATAAGCGGATAACGGAAGAGTCTTTTTGAGGCCGTCCGGTAGGTCCATAGTGTACATGCACAATGAGTTTACTTCCTCGTGGCAGAAACTTTGCAGCCCCCTTTTCGAAGAAAGTTGTTTTTTGTTGCGGAGACCAGGTGTACCAGAAAGGTTGATCAGGTGTCTTTCCCAGACCACCAAAACTGAAATATCCATATCGCGGATCCCATTGATCTGATGACTCAAATTTGTCCGAAGTCTCCACGGAGATACTCACGAATCGTACAATTTTTTTATTGCCGGGAACAAATTCAATACCATCCACCCAGATATCCTCCCGGAGACCGGTTGGCAAAACAAAAACCTGGTATTGATCAAGATAAATACCATATTGTTCAAAGGACTCAGCCATGGGGATCACAAGATCAGCGGTTCGTTGTGTGAGGCCATTGAAGATCGAATCCTGCAATGGTTTTTCCTGCATCTCATTTCCTTCAGCCATTTCAGCATTTACCCAATCACTGATTTTTTTAATCTCGAGATCAGTCAAGATTCTTTCATTGGCAAAATGACTGTACGTAGCATCAGCATACCATGGCGGCATCAGTTTTGACGCGGTGACGTATTGAATCATCTTGCCGTAGGCAGAAACCTGTTCATAGGTCGTTAAAGGCATGGCCCCAATTTCATTCACCTGGTGACAACTGACACAATGCCGATCCAGAATGGGTTTAACATCTCCGAAATAGGTTATCTCCTGCCCTTTACTGTGTATGTAGAGGACAGAGAATAAAAGCATTGAAATGAATCTAGCGGGATGCATCCATGGTGATATAACAACCAACAGGTGTCGGCCATGGTTTTGGAACCAATCCACCACTCAGCAAGACGGCAAGGGCCTCATCAAGATCATTTTTGACCGCACTGTGTTTCATTTTGCCTGGAGCATAATACGCGCTATTGATTCGTCCGCGATAATAGACCTCCCCGGTATCATCTGTAATCACCACCTCCGGGGTTACCGAAGCACCTAATTGTTTTGTGAGTCGATGATCTTTATCTAGCAGTGTTTCAAAGGCCAGTATTTCATATTGTTCCTTGAAAAGTTGGGACGTTTTATAATTACTATTTTTGAAAGGAAAAACAGCATGGAAATCAACCCGGTCTACATACTTCGCGGCAATGGTGCTCAATGGTTTTCCCATATAATTACAGACCGGACATTCTTCTGCCAGGAATACATATACATGCCAGGATTTCTGGGCCATGCCCTGAATTGATAAAGCCAGAAATATTAAAAAACTGAATACCGATTTGGTCATATGTTCTAAAGTTAAAAAACTCAGGACAAATCTACCAGGGATAAGCCCCTTTTATGCCAACAAGTATGATGAATGGGGCATATATCGGTACAACCACGCCGCTTAAGCAAACGGATCAAATCCACCTTGATTTCAAAACACCGAAGAAAGGTGAATTGAACAGCCATGACAGAACCTTCTGGCCTGCTGCTCAGCCTTTTCTCCCGTTCGTCATAACTTTTGGCTGGTTCGGCACGAGCCATTAGATAATACACGTCTTCGTTTGTTGTTTTGTAGCCATCAAACCAAAAATGGTAAATGAAAGTAATCTGGACACTATTTATACTTATCCTTCTTACCACAGCAGCAATCTCCCAAACTTGCGAGGCCCGGTTCACGTTTGACAACACCAATCTGACCATCCATTTTATGGATCAGTCTACTCATGCGACAGGCGATCCGATAATAGCCTGGGATTGGAATTTTGATGATGGAGGTACATCAACCCAGCAGAACCCAACGCATACTTTTCCCGAACCTGATAGGTATGATGTCAATCTTTCGATTGAGACGCAGAGTGGATGTGTATCAAACTTTGAGATCAGGATCGAAACCTGTGATTTTGGAATAGACTATAGTATTGGAGCCTGCAATGGACAGGCAGAAATTCCAATAACGCTTAACATTACAGACATCTTCGACAATGCTATAGATATTGATGTACTCCTTGATGGACAGAGTGTTCCGGGGAGTCCGTTTTCTATTGATGGTCAGTCTCCCGTTAACCTGACAGTGAATGTTCCTGGCAATGGATTTCAACACACTATTGTGGTTCAATCGCTGGATATTGAAACCTGCGGCAGAACTATTTCCTTTGCGGTTGATGATTGTTTATCCGATTGCTTTTTATCAGCGCTGAATGTCAATTATACACCAGGGATTACGCATACTGTAATCGTCGACGATAATTTCTTTTCACCACAGAGCATTGCGATCGTGTTGGGGGATATCGTTCATTTTACATGGGCAGGCGGAGGACATAGCAGCACCTCAGATGCTACCAGTGGAACTGATGCCTGGAATTCAGGTGTCATCGGAGCCGGCTCTTCATTTGATGTCAACATTCACAATCCTGGCACGCACCCTTATTATTGCATTCCACATGGAGGCCAGGGTGGCGTAGGCATGAGCGGACAGATTTTATCCAATTGTCCGACTGGTACAACAACTGATCTTCAGATCAAATTCAATACCACTATAGCCAATGGACAAGGGTACAATATCCTGTGGGACAATGTAGCCGTTCCGGGAAGTCCGTTCAACTATAATGGAATAGGTCAACAAAGTGTCAACATCAACATAGCCGGTGATGGTATGCCGCACGAGCTGGTGGTACGCGATGTGGCAGATCCGACCTGTGACCTGACGATGACTTATAACGCTCCCGATTGCGGACAAGGAGGAGGAGAACCTGTTTGCAGCATATCCGGTAATCTTGGAAACTATAGTACATGTGTGAATATGAATGTTACGGCAAATCTGACCGTGAATGGCACTAATGGTGGTGCCGGATTTCAAGTAAGCATTGATGGAGGTGCGGGTACCTTTTACGCTTACACAGGAAGCACCACAAATGTCACCATAACCCTGCCCGGTGACGGGGGAAATCATACTCTGGAAATAACTGACGATGTAGACCCGGCATGTACTGTAGTCGTCAATACAGTAACTCCTGATTGTAATCTTCCTTGCTCCATCACAAATCTTACCGCTGTTACTTCGAGCGGCAACGGCGGACCAAGCGGTATTATTCATATCGTCAATGTCGAAGATTTTCAGTTTAATCCTAACACGGTTAATATAACAGTGGGCGATGTAGTGCAGTGGAATTGGACAGGGGCCATCGCCCACACATCTACTTCTGATGTTTCAGGCAGCGTCAATAGTTGGAACAGTGGACTGTTGAACAATGGAGCTACCTACACGAGCCCGCTGTTAGAAGAGGGGACGCATCCCTACTACTGCCTTCCTCACGGAGCGCCGGGTGGTGTAGGTATGTCAGGCGTTGTGGAGGTTCTTCCGTCATGCAACTCGTTTGGACAGACAACCGTGCTTGTCCAGTTTACAATTACAAACGGCGGCTCTTCGGGATACATGATCCTGGTGGATGGCAACAATACCGGTACCTTTTCTTATGTGCCGGGTACGGCGCAATCAGCATCCATCCTTGTAGCGGGAGATGGAGCTAGTCACAATATCATCGTACAGGACATACTTGATATGGCCTGTGCTGCAAACGTGGGTGTGGTAACTCCGGATTGCAGTGGCGGCGGGAATCCTTGTTTGGTTTCCTTAAGCCCTGCAATTATCGGAGGATGTATAAATAATATGGTTCCGGTTTTGTTGAATGTTACCGGCATGAATACTGACTCCATATACACGGTTACCGTGGATGGTCAGCCTGCCGGTACATTCCATTATTCCAATTCAAACGCCCAGGTCAATATCACTGGCGATGGACTGAGCCATACAATAATAGTTACCGATGGTATTGATTCTGTCTGCAAAGACACATCCATGCTTATTGTTCCCGATTGTACTTTGCCATGCAGTATTACGATCGATCAGCTTAGTTTTGGTAACAACGTTTCGCATATCGTTGAAGTCCAGGATTTCCAGTTTTCACCATCGTTGATCACCATCAATCTTGGAGACACACTTCTTTTCCAATGGACTGGAGCCATTCCGCACACCGTTACATCAGATGCCTCATCAGGTCCGAATGCATTTAATTCAGGTTTGCTCGGACAAGGTTCTTCATGGCAATTGATATTGAATTCAACAGGCAGTTTTCCATATTACTGCCTTCCTCACGGTGCTCCGGGAGGTGTAGGCATGTCAGGTATCATTGAAGTAACTTCTTCCTGCAATGAAGGGATGGCCAACGGGACGCTTGCCATCAGCTATATCAATTCTACTTCGCAGGGATTTAATGTGACGGAAGACGGGAACCCAGTAATGGGTTCGCCATTTTCTTTTTCTCCTTTAGGTCAGCTTACCCTTCCACTTATTGTCAACGGAGATGGAGGCACACATACCTTCACGGTTTCAGATGTTGGAAATCCAGGATGCAGTGCCCAACAGGCAGCCAACGTGCCTGCATGTGGCGGTGTTTGCACAATTGACATCACGGAAGCAACGGTCTCACCATGCACGGATAACAATGTTGCCCTATCCGTAATTTTTGTTTCAAACCAAACCACGGCTACCTATAATATATACAAGGATGGCCTGAAACTGAATGATACAGCATTGACTACAGATGTAGCAGGAAATGGATCGTACACCAGATTGGTGGCCGGTAACAATATTACAGCATCTATATCTGTACAGTTTGTTGAAACCGGGTCGTGTTCAGATACCATAAGTGTAGTCATACCATCATGCGGTGTGCCATGCCTGATTTCAGATTTTAATGTTGGTCAGCGAGGCGTGCTCCACACCGTCGAGGTGAAAGACTTTTCATTTGTACCCGCGCAAATAGATGTATTGATAGGAGATACAGTTAGGTTTGTCTGGACCGGTTTGATTCCACATACTACGACATCTGATGCTTCTATGGGTACGGATACGTGGAGTAGTGGCCTTCTGGGGCAAGGTGCAGCATATGATGTTGTGATCAGTTCCACGGGCGTATTCCCATATTATTGCCAGCCGCATGGTGGACCGGGTGGAATAGGGATGTCAGGGAGCATACAAGTGCTGGATACCTGTAATGCGGATAAATGGCTTTCGAACATGTCCTTCAATGTTTCAGCAGGCAGCCCGCTTGGCTATAATGTATTTGTCGATGGCGTCAAGATCACCGCCAACCCACTACCTTATGACAACCCAATAGGTTTTAACGAAACTATTGTTGAATTGCCGGGCGATGGTGCATCGCATTTGGTTACCATCCAGGATATGGAGACTGGATTTTGTGCTTTTACGATGCCGGTTCAAACCAGCATCTGCGGTGCAGGTTGTACAGTAATAAATCTTATAGCCAATACCGGAACTAATATCCTCCATACAATACAAGTGAGGGATTTTGATTATTTCCCGATACATTTAACGATAGGCGCGGGTGAAAAAATTAGATTCGTTTGGACCGGAGACATACCGCATACAGTGACGTCTGATGCGCTGACCGGACCTGAAGTCTGGAACAGTGGTTTATTAGGATCAGGTGCTACCTATGACCTGGTCATTGATACACCAGGCATCCATCCATATTTCTGTATTCCTCATGGAGGCCCCGGAGGCATTGGTATGTCAGGAACCATAACCGTATTGCCGGTATGCAACGACCACCAGGAAAATGTTCAGCTTTCGTTTGAGGTGACAAATGGCAGCCAGGCCGGATATAATCTCTTTGTGGATGGCTCGCTTTATGGACAGAATCCAAGATTATATGACAATCGCATGGGCGCTAATGAGGAAGTGATCAGTTACCCTGCAGATAACGGACAACATATTGTCACCATTCAAGATGTTAACAACATGGTATGTGCGGCCAGCGATTTTTTCACCACAGGCTCTTGTTCCGCAACTTGTCAAATAAGTGGTCTGGACTATTATCTGGGTAATGGCCGGGTCAAGTTAGTCGAGGTAAAAGACTTTAGTTTTGAGCCCGCAACGCTACTGGTTGATCTTGGGGATACCATACGTTTCAGCTGGACAGGAGCCATTCCTCATACAGTTACGTCCGATGCTGCATCCGGATCAAGTGTATTCAATTCAGGATTACTGGGTCAGGGATCAACGTATGATCTTGTTCTATCAGAGGTGGGGATGCATCCTTATTATTGTATTCCGCACGGTGCACCAGAAGGTATCGGTATGGCAGGCAATATCAATGTAGTGGAACCGTGTGACGATGGAAGTGTATTTGTGGATTTTGAATTTTTCTCTTCTGGGCCTGGTCAGTCATATGACGTGCTTAATCAGGGTAACCTCGTGATCAATGACAAGGCTTACATACCCGGAGGCATACAGCACTTTACCCTTGAGCTCCCCGCCCAGGGGCAGTCACATGACATTCAGGTGACAGACAACGGGGCTGAAAATTGTGTGGCATCTGTTTCGCTTGATTCATTCGATTGTAATGATCCTTGTTTCCTGGTCAGACCAGACTTTACCTACAACATCGATTATAGTACGTTAGCGGTTTCATTTGAGGATGATAGCCGTGGACACATTATCTCCTGGTCCTGGGATTTCGGAGATGGAGGAACATCAACACTTCAAAACCCGATTCATACATTTCAGGAAGCGATCTTGTATGAGGTTTGCTTAACGATAACTGCTGACAATGGATGTACGGATCAGATCTGTGATAAACTTCGTCTCGGAGCAGATGTGTGTAATGCATCTTTTACCTATATGCAGGATGGTTTAGAAATCGTTTTTAACAACACCTCAGATGTTTCTGATCCTGCTGTAGTGGCGACCTGGTTATTTGGAGACGGAGGTGGTTCGATGCAGTATGATTCCGTTGGACATACCTATGCATTGGGTCTCTATGAAGTATGCGTTACAGTCTCTTCTTCGGGTTGTGTCAGCACCCAATGTCAAATGCTCGATCTGACAGACCCTTGTCTTGCATTACGGGCAAGGTATTCAGCAGATGTTGATGAGGGAAATCCCCTCATTTATCAGTTTTCTGACCAGAGCTCAGGCCCGATAGATTCGCGGTTATGGGGCTTTGGAGATGGTCAGATCAGCACACAGACTAATCCGGTTCATCTTTATGCAAGCACCGGAGTCTATACTGTTTGCCTTCTAACCATTGACGTAGATGGCAATTGCACCAACTCTGACTGCAGGTCACTCTATGTCGGAACAACGGGCACAGGACCAGTAGAAATACAGTTGAAGAAGCTCACTATAGCACCTAATCCGGTAAGTGCTCTGGAAGGATATGCACAGCTTAGTGGCTTCGATGACCAAGACATTGGAACCAGTGCGTCCATCCATATCATTGATGTCACCGGAGTGCTCGTAAAGGATCAAAGGTTAACGATTGAAGAATCCATGAAAATTTCAACACCTGAATCTACCGGCTTGTACTACTTACAGGTCGTTTCAGGTACAAACAGGTATGGGGCAATGATCGTGGTTCAATAACTTTATGATTATAATCGTTTTAACCACACCATATGCAAAAACAGAACATTCATACCATCAGCTACCGCGACCACAAAGCAAGTCTTTACATGCTCTGGATGTTGCTGATAGCTGGAATGATCATGTTATTGTTGCCAGCTTGTGAACATGAGCCCTTTGCACCGGTCGACCCTGATCCGATAGATACGATGGGGATGGACACCATGGATATAGATACAATGGACGAGGATACGCTTGGGGTGCCCTGTGATCCTGATGTAATATACTTTGATCGTGATTTGTTACCGATTCTTAAATCAAACTGTGCAAAAAGTGGATGTCATGATGCGATCACCCATGAAAAGGATATCATTCTTGACAATTTTGAAAATGTCATAGCTAGTGGAATCGTGAAACCCTATGACCTGAATGGCTCGGATCTGTATGAGGTCATCACCGAAACGGATCCGGATAAACGTATGCCGCAGCCGCCGAACCAGAAATTAACGGCAGAACAGATAACACTGATCTCTAAGTGGATTCTCCAAGGTGCCAAAGATCTGACCTGTGATGAACTGGCAGGTCAGTGTGATACAACGAATGTTACCTATTCAGGCTTTGTAGCGCCATTGCTGACCACCTATTGTGTAGGCTGTCATTCAGGAGGTGCTCCTTCTGGAAATATCGTCCTAAATTCGCACGCCGGTGTTCAAACCGTAGCCCTCAATGGAAGGCTTACAGGAGCGATCACTTGGGCAAACGGATACCAACAGATGCCAAAAGGATCTGGCAAACTGTCGGAATGTAACATTAACAAAATAAAAGCCTGGATAAACAATGGAGCGCTTAATAATTAGTGGAATTGTAATTGGAATGGTGGCCATCTCATCTTGTTATTATGACGTGGAAGAGGAGCTGTATCCCCCGACTACTTGTCAGACAACCAATATGAGTTTACAAAACAACATCGCACCGATACTTGAACTGAACTGTTATGTATGTCATAGTACTGCAGCCGGAGTGGGAAATGGCAATGTCATACTACAAGGGTACACAGAGCTGATCAATTATGTCAATAACGGCAAGTTAGTCGGTGCAATAAACCACGGTTCAGGTTTTGCTCCAATGCCGCAAAATGCACCAAAACTGTCCGATTGTAATATCGACAAAATAGAACAATGGGTCGCGGATGGGGCACTTAACAATTAATAAAATCCTATGTGAAGACAGTATCTTTTTTAACTGCGACACATAAACAAAAACATCTTAGCCATGAGAAAAGTAATTCTATTTTTATTGGTTCTGGGCGTCATCGGCTTAGGAATCGGATACATATACTA
>Ga0163150_10004894_pt1 | contig 17565 bp, 10 predicted proteins | sample OliLakLV19P2IB_FD_148628 | JGI IMG/M metagenome (GOLD analysis project Ga0163150, IMG submission 148628) | Freshwater microbial mat bacterial communities from Lake Vanda, McMurdo Dry Valleys, Antarctica - Oligotrophic Lake LV.19.P2.IB | ecosystem: Environmental > Aquatic > Freshwater > Lake >...
TCTCCAGATGCTGCGGTTCGGTTTGCATCAGCTCCAACGAGGCCTGTGCGCACGCCGCCTGGCTCGGACCGATGGCGGCGGAGAAAATCGTCTGTTTGGAATTCGTCCGCAGGTACTCGATGATTTCCGTCGAGGCCGCGACAAATCCGCCCGTGCTCGCAAGCGATTTCGACATGCTGCCGCAGACGATATCGACCTTGTCGTTGAGGCCAAAATGGTCCGCGGTGCCACGACCCTGACGGCCCAGCACGCCAAATCCGTGAGCGTCATCCAAGACGAGGAAGCAGCCGTTGTCCTCCGCCACCTCGGCGATTTCCGGCAGGCGCGCAATGTGCCCTTCCATGGAGTACACGCCTTCGATCACGAGCATTTTGGGCGTCTCGGGATTCACGGCCGTGATCACCTCGCGGAGATCGTCGGGGTTGTTGTGCGAGAAGCGCTCCACCGTGGCCATCGAGAGGCGAATGCCGTCCCACAGACAGGAGTGAATGTTTTTGTCGGCCAAAATGACGTCTCCTTTTTGGGCAAACGACGCGACACTCGAGAGACAGGAAAGATAGCCGGCGGCGTGGATGTGACACGCCTCGCGGCCGAGAAAGGCGGCGAGTTTTTCCTCGAGTTCGACGTGATAGGCGCGGGAACCATTGGAGGTGCGTGCGCCGGTCGGACTCGTGCCCCATTTCAGCATCGCGGCTCGTCCCGCTTCGATGACCTTCGGGTGAAAGGAAAGACCGAGATAATCGTTGCTCGACAACATGATCATATCCCGCCCGTCGAGCCGCACCGTCGTGCCATTCTGCGCCTCCATGGCGTGATAGTACGGCGCGTACTTCAGGCGCATCTTGGTCGGGTAATCATCGCGACAGCGCGTCAGGAGAGCCTTTTTGTTTCGCGTGAAGAATGATAACGCCATGTGGGGCGGCAAGCTGAGCAGCCGCCATGCCTATTGCAAATGCAAAGGCGGCGCGAGCGGCCGTTGCGGCGCTTACGTCAGCGACGTCGCAAAAGTTTCATCCACGCTCTCAGTTCGGACGTGTAATCCCACCACGTGCGGAACGTTCTCCCATGCGCCGCGGTCGCCAGCTGGTCAACGCGTTCCGGTGAGTGCAGCAACGAGGCCATGGCGTGCGCGAGGGTCGGCGCGTCGACCGTTTCCAGCGCAATGCATCCACCCCCGTACGCCGATTCGCCGAGGGCTCCCCACGCGGAACAGATGCACGGTTTGGCGTGCCGTAAACTCTCTAGCACCGGCAAACCAAATCCTTCCATCAGTGACGGGTAAACCGTGAACGTGCTCCGTGCGTAGGCCGCGCCAACCGCCGCATCGCTTACGGGACCATCATAGCGGAGCGGCCTGCCCTGAGCTTGCAACGCGTGAATCCGCTCCAGCGCCGCCGCACCGGTTTGCGGGTGCGCCAAGCCGATCAGGTGCAACTCGAACTGATCGCCGCTGCTCCAGAGCTGTTCGCACGCCTCCAAAAGCGCCAGATGGTTTTTACGGCCTTCAATACTTCCGATCGAAAGAACCACCGGTTTGGCCCCGTCTGGCGGCGGGGAATCTTCACCAGGGTCGGTTGCGGGCTGGGCGTCTATACCCAACGGAATCGTTTGAACCGGCGGCGGATTTTTCACCCCGAGCCATTGCCAATAATCAATCAACGCATCCCGGGAATCTTCCGAAACCGCGGCGATGCCGTCGAACCCGAGAAGTTCAACGAGGTAAGCGGGAAAGCGCGCCACCGTTTTCGTGGGCGTGAGTTCCGGATAGACGAGCGCAATGGCGTCGTGGAAAAGCGCCACGCGCGGACCTGGCGTGGCCGCGAAAACGACCGGTAGCGCCCGCGCCACCCGCGGCGAGAAGACCTCTGGCACCAGGACTCCGGAATTTGCGGGCAGTGGTGCGTTGGTGCTCCCGACCAGGCGATGCGTTCGCCCCCGCAGTCGGGCCAGCAGCGGCCACTGCGCACCGCGTTTCGGAGCGGCGGCATCGACGGTTAAGTTTTCCTGTTCCCACGGCTCCAGTTCCCGCCAGCACGCTCGATGCGGATCGTGAGTAATCACAACCGCTTCCTCCGCCAGCGCCGCTCGCAATGAGCGGGCGACGCGTTGAATACCCGTGCGCGCCCGCGTGTGGCAGGTGTGCGACAGATCGAGCAGCAACGGAGCAGGCATGGCAGAGCTCACGGTTGTGGCAGCTCCAGCCGCACATCATAAAGCGCAAATGCAAGTTCACGCGCACTTGCGCCGGTATGTTCGCGGACCGGCGGCGTGTCCGAGGTAAACGTCAGTTTGCCCCGTCCCGCCGGCATGGATACGACGACGCGATGAGCGGTGAGCGCCGGGCCGATCTCGCCGCGCCACAGCTCCCGGCTGGCTTGGCTTACGCTGACCGTTCGCGGGGTCACGCTGCGCAGGCCAAACGTCATCGTCACATCCGCGACCGCATGCGGCAGCGTTTCGATCGTTACGGTCGCCTCTTGCCGGCTCCACAGCCAGCGATGTTTTTTATCCTGCTCGCGGTTAAACCAGCCGTCCTCGAACCGCGCGACCGCGACCAAGCCGTCCAGCCGTTGAGCCGTGAGTTCATTCCGATCCTGCGGAACATCCCGGATCGCCACAAATCCGGCTAGCACGGAGAGGTTGCCAAGAATGAGCCAGAGGAAGGCCGCGCGCGTGCGGTGCACGAGCACGTTGAAGGCAAGCTGGAGCGGCAGCAGCACCCGCGTCGCGGCACCCGGATGGCCTTCCCACACCGCCGTGCCCAAAAACAAAAGCAGCACGGCATACGCGGCTCCGATGCGCCACCACCCGTCGTCGAGCCGCGGCCGCAGCGCGATGAACCCCAGCTGAACGGTCAATCCCACGGTGGCGAGCAACGTCGTCCAAACCAGAGGGGCATCGTTCACAGTGCTCAATGCCGTTACAACTTCGCGCCATTTTCCCATCAACCCGGAGCCGGGGATCGAGAGATTTGCCCAACCCGCATCGGCGGGGCCAAGCCGCCAGCGCACATAGCCCAACCACGCGGCGAGAGGCGCGGCAACGATCAGCGCCAGCATGACATTTCGCGCGGAAAACCAGGGTCTCGTCAGCCGTCCCGCGAAAGCCAGCAACGCCGTTTCCCGCCCCAAGCCCGACGCGGCCAGCAACGCGGTGCCGGACCGACCGTATCCGTTTTCCTGAGCCAGCATCGCCGCGGCGATCAGCGTGAGTGCCGGCAAATCCGTCAACGCGAGCCGCACGCTGCTCAACGTTCCGGCTGAAAACAGTACGCCCGCCCACAGCAGCCAGCTGCGCCCGTCGGCCACGCGGAATAGGCGCCAGAGCAACGCGGCCAGCACCAGCCAGGCGATGACGTTGATCAGTGAATACGTGTGGATGATCCACGCCGGTTGCCCGGCGCCGAGGAGCCACGCCAGCGCGGGCGGCAGGATCCGGCGGGCGCGGTAAGAGAAGTTGTCCATGGCGCGCGGCAGTTCGGGGCTGCGCAGCGTCGGATCGTGCGCGATTTGCGCGTAGTAAAGCCCGTCGTAGCCGCCCGTGTCGCGATGCACGTACACCGGCAGCTCGCGGAACGCGCCGATTTTCAGTTCATCGTTCGGCGCGTCGAGCTGGTAGAAGGCGGTGAAGCCAAAAAGCGGATGCCAGAAACGGGCGATCAATCCAAGGAAAACGACCACGGCCGCCAGTCCTGCCAGTTGGGCACCACGGGACCGGGAGAGGAAGGAGATTTTCATTCGCGAGCCGCCGCCGGGGCGGCCGAAAGTTGCCAGAGCGACGTGTTGCGCACGTTGCCAATCCGCTGCCAGTCGCCCGGACATTTCTCCTGCAGTGCGGCGCTTTCTTCTACGTCGAAGAGCACGGCGCAAATCGGGCGTTGCGCCTGCCGAGCCAGGCTGGCGAAGCGGGCGAACTCGCCGGGTTGCACCGCCTCCCAGCGGAGAACGGCGAACGGCGTGTAGTAATACAACGCACCGCTGTGCAGGCCGGCCACGACCAGCGCGTTCGCAGGAAACTGGGCGTTGGCCGCGGTCGCGGAATCAGCGTACGCCTGCTCGTACGTCTGGAGTAGCTGCAGATGAAATTTCTGCGACCAGAACCAGCCGAGCCCCACGGTCCACGCCGCCAGCGCGCCGGCGAGGATCGGGCGGATTCGCGCGGCTGGGACCAAGGGTCGTCGCTCCAGCCAGATTTGCAAACCGAGCAGCCCGGCCAGAATGAACGCCGGCGTGGCGGGCAGGATGAAACGCAGATCCCACCAGACCTCGCGCGAGATTTCATAGAAGGCGTAGAACCCGGCAAAGGGCAGGAACCACGCGGCCAGCGCCAGGACAATCCAGCCCCGGCCCCCGGCCCGGAACAGGCTGAGTCCGGCCAGGGGAAACAAGACGGCGGGGAGCATGCCGCCCAGCCACAGCGCGAAGTGCAGCAGGGTCGGTGGACCGTGCGACCAAGCGAAAGCTTCCCCGAGATTGATGTAGCCGGAGCTCAGGGCGCTCCCGTACAGGGTGTGATTATAATACCCAAGCCAGACCGCTCCCGGGAGCCCGCCGAGGGTTGCGAGTCCCAGGCGCCGCCAGTCCCAACCGAGCAGGATCACCAGCGCGGGCAGCAGCAGTACGTTCGTGGCGCGGACCAACCCGGCGAGGGCCATCGCGACGCCGCACGCGACGGCCCAGGCCCGCTGGTGGCGAGCGCGCAACGCCGCGTACACCGCGGCCAGGCACCACGCCGTCGCCAGGGTATCGCTGAGCGGTTGAAACGACGTGAACAGGAAAACCGGATACGCACCCAGGATGACGACGCTGCTCGCGGCCAGCGAAACGTCCAAACCGAACTCCCGGCCCGTGACGTACATCAGTATCAAGGCGGCCAGGGCCGCGGCAATGCCAACTCCCGGGGCGGCCCACGCCCAGCCCATCAGTTTGCTTGCGAGCGCGAGATGCAGCGGCAGCCCCGGCGCATAGGTCGGGACGAGCCCGGGTAGACGGCCAAAAGGGAGGAGCCCGTGAGGATGAAATAACTGGGGGCGCAACTCGGACTTCGGCCCAAACTCGGGGGGCGTGCGCATTTCGGTGGCGAATTGGCCGGCCGCAAACAGGCGCGCGCTGTTGAAGTAGCCGGATGAGTCGGCGCCACCGGCCACGTTCGCAAAATTCCGCCCGATAAAAACACCGTAGAGCGCCAGCACCAGCAGTCCGAGTCCAAGGTAGGCTCCGCGGAGCCGGACGGTGGGGGCTGGGGGATTCGCGTTTGACATGGGCCGCTTGCGTTCTGTGATGCCGCAAACTGTTCGTGACAAATTTGGAAGACAAGCGCCCGCATGGAGCCTTTTATTCCGCGGGACACCGCGTAGTGGGCCCGCGCGGATGAGAACCTCCGGCTTCACTCCTCGCGGGGGATTGCTCCTCCGGCTGTTCAGTTCGCCCGTACGGGCGATGGGGGTCGTCGCGGTCGTGATCTTCCTCTTGGGTGTCGCTCGCTTCTATGACCGGGATACCGGTTTCTCGAGTCTCATCTCGATCGGCGATCTACTGACGGAGAGCAAAGTCACCGCGCTGCGTCAGGTGCCGCATTACGTTTACGAGAGCTCGGCGGGCTACGACGGCGCCTACTACGTGCAGCTCGCGATGCATCCGACGTTGGACAATCCGGAGCTGACGAAGGCGATTGATAACCTGCCTTACCGCGCCAAAAGAATCTTGTTCTGCTGGACCGCTTGGGCGGCTGGGCTGGGCAGACCTGCGTGGATTGTGCAGGCGCATGCCCTGCTGAATGTCGCAGCCTGGCTCGGGCTTGCGGTCGTGCTGCTGCGGTGGTTTCCGCTTAATTCGTGGGACAACCTGTTTCGCTGGGCCGCGGTGTTGTTCTCCCACGGCGTGTGCATGAGCGTGCGTCATTCCCTCGTCGATGCGCCGAGCCTTCTGCTGGTCGCCCTGGCGATGCGCTGGCTGGAGGATGGCCGGAGTCGGGCCGGAGCGGTGACCCTGGCGCTGGCTGGTTTGGGAAAGGAAACGAGTTTGCTGGCCACGGCCGGAGTAAACTTCGACTGGCGCGCGCCCCGCACGTGGCTGCGAACCGCTGCAGTGGTCGGACTGATCACGCTTCCGTTGTTGGGCTGGAGCGGATACGTCCGCTGGAAATTCGGCCCAGCGGATGATCCCGGTCTGGGCAACTTCACCTGGCCGCTTGCCGGCTACGCGGAGAAGCTGGTCGCGGCGTGGCGGGACGTTGCGCCTCCCGGATCGGCTTTGCTGCATTGGGCGGTTTTCGCGACAGTGTTGTCGCTGACGGCGCAGTGGCTGTTCTTCGTCCTCCGCTGGCGGCCAACGGAGCGGTGGTGGCGGGTCGGGGTGGCGTTTGCCGTGATGATGGCGTTTCTCTCCACGCCGGTTTGGGAAGGCTATCCGGGCGCGGCGACGCGCGTCCTGCTGCCGATGACGCTGGCCTTCAATGTGCTCGTGCCGCGCGGCCGGCGCTGGCTGCCGTTGCTGCTCGTGGGGAATTTGTCGGTCGCCGCGAGCGTATTCGAATTTTCACCACCCAATGAATTCTACACCGTGCGCGGTGACTCGACGCTGGCGACGTCCGTTCGCGTCGTGCCCGAGGGCTGGCATGGTCCGGAGCGTCATCTGCAGCAACAATGGCGCTGGAGCTCGGGCCCGGCCAAGGTGCGGCTGGTGAATGAAGGGAACGTCCCGGTCAGTGTCGCCGTGCGCGGCTTTACCAGTTCGGTGGAAGGGTTTCGCTCGGTGCGGGTGATGGCGGGCGAAAAGCTGCTGTGGGGTGATAACGTCGGGCAGGGCCAGGCGGAATTTCGGTTCGGGGTGACCCTGCCGCCGGGCGAAACGGTGCTGGATTTTGTCACGGATGCCCCGGCGACGAAGGTCGGAACCGATCCGCGCCAACTTGCCTTTCAGGTTTCAAATTTGGAAATCGTCGTCGGCCCCACTCGCGCCTCACGTTAAATCCCATGGGTTTTAGCCTTCGTCCTTTTTTGCGGCTCTTCCCTGAATTTTCCCGGCTGGAGAAACGGGAGTCGCGGGTGCGGGCGGAGTTCGAGGCGTTGCGCGCCGGCCAGGCCGAATGGGCGCGGTTTTTTCCGCCCGGGCACTTCTATTCGCCGCTGCCGTCACGGGCGGAAATTGACGAGGCGTTTGCGCGTGGGGGATTCGGTCCGCCCTTTCCCGCGATCGACTTGAATGAAGCGGGGCAGTTTCAGCGGCTTGAGCAATTTGCCGAGTGGTATTCCGAGCAGCCGTTTCCCGAAAAGGAAACATCCGGCCGACGCTACTATTTGGATAACCCGTCGTACGGGCATTACGACGCGATCATGCTGTACGGAATGTTGCGGGAAGCGCGCCCGCGACGAGTGATCGAGGTCGGCTCCGGGTTTAGTTCCGCCGCGATGTTAGACCTCAACGACACCGTGCTGGGTGGCGGAGTTCAGTTCACGTTTATCGATCCCGATATGAAACGGCTGCGGCCATTGCTGCGGGCCGGGGATCAGGGACGAGTGACGCTGATCGAAAAGCGCGTCCAGGAAGTGCCGCTCGAAACCTTTGCCGCGCTGGGCGAGAACGATGTCCTCTTCATCGACTCGTCGCACGTGAGCAAGATCGGCAGTGACGTGAACCGCTTGTATTTCGATGTGCTGCCAACCCTCGCGCCGGGCGTGCTGATTCACATCCACGATGTGGCCGGTAATCTGGAGTATCCGCGAGACTGGCTCGAGGAAGGCCGCGCGTGGAACGAGCAGTATCTATTGCGGGCGTTTCTGATGAACAACCGGGCGTATCGCATCGAGCTGTTCACTGCCTGGCTGTGGAATCAGAAGCACGATCTGATTCGCGAACGGTTGCCGCGGTGCGCGCGCGGGGGCGGCGGCCAGATGTGGTTGCGCAAGTTGACGTATTAGTTCGGAAGCGTACGCACAGACAGGAACGTCGGTGTCACTCGCGGGGTGCCGGCTAAAACGTCGCGATGCTTTCGAGGCGCTGGCGATAGCGCGCACCGATCACCGCAGGCGAAAACCGATCGGCAATGGTCGCGCGCGCGGCAGCGCCCAGGCGGGCCGCGAGTTCGCGATCGTGAAAGAGCGTGCGCATGTACTCGGCTGCGTGCGCCACATCGGGTTCTGCCCAGGTTGAGCCTTTGGCGTAGGGTCCGTGGTTTTGCTCCAGCGTGATCAGGTGCGCGCGCACCGGACAGCCGTTCTCGGGCGTGACGAATTCCGCCGTGGCTGACCAGTCGGTGGAGATGACCGGCTTGCCCAGGTGCATGCATTCGGCGATCGCCAGGCCGAAGCCCTCGGAGCGATGGAGGGAAACGAAACTGTCGCACGCGGCCTCCAGCGCATACACGTCGGCGCGCGGCAGCGTCTCGGTCAGCAGGACGGTCCCGGGGAGATCCGCGACACTGGACTGAAGCGCGGCGAAATCGCTTTCGTTACCCGTGACGTTCTGGACTTTCACCACGAGCGCAGCCTTCGGCCCGCTCAGGCCCGAGCGACGAAATGCCTCGATGACGGCGCGGGGGTTTTTGCGGGCCGAATACGAGTTCAGGTCGAAGAGCGTGAGGAAGAGAAACGCATTCTTCGGCAGCGCGAAGCGGGCGCGCAGCTGGTCGGTCGACTCCGTGGGCGGCGCGAACGCGATTGCGTGCGGCATCGTCAGCACCGGGAGCGGGGACTTCATGGCGATCGCGGCTGCGGCGAAATCACTCGGGCACCAGACTTCGTCAAAGTAATCGAAGCTCGGCACCCACGCGTCGGGAAACTCCGGCAGCTCCCACGCGAAGTAAGCAATGTTGTATTTGCCGGTGCGAAACGCCGGGCCGTGATGATGATCGAGATCACGCGACGCCGGTGGATCCACGTGCACGATGTTAACGGCGTGCGGATTGTCCGCCTGCAGGCGGGCCGCGAACGTCTGATCCCCGAGCCGATTCTTGCAGTTGAGCTTGAGCGGGACCAGCGCGCTGGGGAGCTGGGCGGCATCGGCCGCTCGCACCATGCAGCGGGCGGATTCTCCGATGCCGAGATCGGCCGTGAGAAAGCCCGCGATGTTGATGCCCAGGTGCGTGTGGCGACGCGCGTACTCCGCGGAGTACGGAGCGTCGCAGCGCGAGAAGTCGAAAATGACTTCGCCGGCGTCGGTCGCTATCGAGATGATGCGCAGTTGCCGATTCTTGTTTTGGGCGCGGAAACGTTGCCAGGCGCCGACGCCCGTGGTGCGGCCGAGCCACGCCAGGACGTTGGTGAAGCCGACCTGCGTGAGCTTCAGACTTAAAGTAACCCTCTCGGCTTTCGGTACCGGTAGGGTGATTTCCCACGGACCCGGTTGCGTCGGATTCACGGCGCGGATCGGTCCGTCATTCAGCGAGAGTAGTAGTCCGGGGAAGTTCCGCTCGAGTTGAGTTGGACTCGCGTGGGGCCGGATTTCGCCGCGGATGACCAGTGCCTTGACGCCCTCGAGAGGCGGCAGTCGCACCACGCCGCGTTCCCGGATCCAAGCTGAGCTGGCGTGGAAGTCGTCGTGAAATAGTCCGGCGTAGGAAGCAAAGCGGCGGGAGAAGCCGCCACCTGCCGGCGGCATGCGAAATTCGGGACGCATGGAAGATCGCGAGGGAACGCGGCGATCTGAACGTTGGCAAAATCTTTCCGCGAGGGATCGGGAGTGGGAGCGATTGTCCTCAATCGATCGTGACACCGGCATTCCTGCCGGTGGTTCGAATCGGATGCACAGACAGGAATGTCTGTGTCACGCTGGGCGATCGGGGTCGAGGGGCTTGTCCCTAAGCCGCTGGATCGGAACAGTCGGACGAAAGACCTACTCCAGCTTCGCAGCGCGTTGGGGACAACACGCTCCACCTCGGATCGTGACACCGGCATTCCTGCCGGTGCAGGACGGTAGGGGACAACCGTCCCTACCGGCTGGCCGGGTATATGGCCGGTTACTTGCGAATGGGTTTGGGCTCACTCTGCACTTGCCACTCAGGGGCCTGAGGTTCTTCAACGACTGGTCGCTTCATCCCTTCTCTAAGCTTCGTGCGACTTCTGCTGCGAAAGTTTGCTTCTGCTTTGGCTGCGCGTTGGCGCGTCGGCTTGCTGGTGCTTGTCTCCACCTTGGTGTGGTGCGCGCACTACGATCGGTGGACGTTGGCGAGTTGGAACGTCCCGACGGAATATAACGGAGACACGCTCGAAATTTTAGCGCGGATTGCGGCGGCGGCCGAGGGAGACACCAAGCCGCTGCGCCCGCAGATTATTTCCCGGTTGGGCGCGCCGTTTGGCGCCAATTGGAGCGCGTATCCCGCTTCGGATATGCTGCTGGTGCTGCTCATCGGCCAGATCGCGAAAGTGGTCGGTGTCTTCACGGCCGCTAACATCGCTTTGTTGCTGGCGACGGTGACGTCGGCCCTCGCATTTTATGGTTGTGCCCGGTGGTTGCGGGGGCGGTGGGAGTGGGCGTTTGCGGGCGCGCTGCTGTTTGCGTTCACCTTTCAGACCTTTCACCGCGGGTTGTCGCATCTGTTTCTGGTCTTTTCTTGGACGGTGCCGATGGCCCTGCTGGCCTGCGGCTTTGTGGCGGAGAGCCGCCGGCTGCAGTGGTGGAGTTGGCGCGGCGGATTCTGTGTGGCAACGGCGGCTCTGATTGGAGTTGGGAATCCGTACATCTTGTTCCTCTTTCTCCAGCTGCTGGGGTGGGCAATGATCGCGCAATGGGTCGGACCGCGTCGGCGCGAAAACGTGATTGCGGGCGGTGCGGCCATGGTAACGGCGTTGCGGCCCTTTTTCGTCGTGGGGGCCCAAATGTGGCTTTTCACGAATGAGTCGGGCGCGGTTTCCCCGCTGGTCCGAAATTACGGCAGTACGGAGCGCTACGCGTTGAAACCCATCGAGCTTTTCCTGCCGCCGGCTTCGCATCGGTGGGACGCGCTCGCATTTTTTGGCAATCGCTACGAACGCTGGTCGGAATGGCGCAACGGCGAGTCGTTCGCGCCTTACCTGGGCATCATCGCCGGCATGGGTCTGGTCTGGCTCGCGGTGACGGTGCTGCGCGCGATCCTGCAACGCCGGCGCTTGCCTGGATACGCGTTACCGGCGGGCTGGGTGCTGGTGTTCTCGTCGGTGGGCGGACTGACCAACATCATGGCATTCTTCACCGGCCTCGTGGTGTTTCGCGCGACAAACCGCTTCAGCATTTTCATCTCGGCGATTGTCCTGTTGTTCATCGTTTCGCGGATGACGCGCTGGTGGGCCAACCGTTCGTCCTGGGTGAGTCTGGCGGCCGCCGCCGTGGTCGCGATGATCGGCGTGATCGAGCAATTGCCTGAGCCGCCGGGGATGGAAAAACAGGTGCAGATTGCGCAGCGGATTGAGGCCGATCGCGAGTTGGGCGCGATGCTCGAGGGCAGGCTCAAGCCCCACTCGATGGTCTTTCAGCTGCCGGTGGTTTCGTTTCCCGAGTCTTTGCCCACGCACCAGTTCGGCGACTACGAGCATTTCCGGATATACCTCGCGACGCAGTCACTTCGTTTCAGCTACGGTATCCTGCGCGGGCGAAGCCGGATGCGATGGCAGCGGGATGCGGAGACTCTGCCCACGGAAGAGCTGGTGAAAAAAATCGAGCGCTATGGTTTTTCCGCCCTGTACTTCAGCCGAAAGGGTTTCGCGGACGGCGCCGAGAAACTGCTGAGCGAGCTCGAAGCGATGGGGCGCACGGAGCGCGTCGAGGGCAAGCTGGGCGAACAGGTGGTCGTTTTCCTCAAGCCGGCTTCAAAGGCTGCGGCACCGTTTGCCAAAACTCTAACGTTTGGCCACGGCTGGCAAAGTGCGTCACCGGGAGAGCCGCGTTGGGCTTACGGTCCCGCTACATTCTCCTTCTACAACCCGTTTCCGGACCCCGTGTCGGCGTTGGTGCGACTGGTGGTCACTGCGGTGGACGAGCGTCATCTGACGTTTAGGATCAACCGGGCGGAGACGCCGGATCGCACCGTCCGCGGGGAACGCGTGGAGGTGACGTTGGAGGTCACTTTCCGACCGGGGTACAACCGGATTGACGTCGCTTCGCGTGAACCGGCTGTGCGGCTGAGTCAGGGCCGCGGTCAGTTGAAGACATTTGCGGTGCACGAAACGGCAGTGAAGCTCGACGTTTCGCCGGACGACGACGCCTAACCCGCCCGGGGTGATCGGACAGGCGCATCTGCCGGTTGGCGGTGGCAGCCGCCGCGGCGGCGAAGGGACTCGCCGCCCTACCCATCGGGACGTTTGGAAAAGGCGGCGAAGGGACTCGCCGCCCTACCGATCGGGACGTTCGGAACGGCGGCGAAGGGACTCGCCGCCCTACCCAACGTGACTTCCGAAGAAGGTAGGGCGCGGACTCCGCTCCGCGCCTGAGCCGGAACCGCCAAACGGCAGATGCGCCCTGATCGGACCCAGCGGTGAGCCTGCGCTTGCAGCCGACGCGGGAGTCTGCGACGCATCCCGCAGACCATGCAGAATGACGAATACCTGAAGCTGGCGGACGTTGAGGATCAGATGTGGTATTTCCGCTCTTTGCACCGGCATGTGCGACGGGAATTGGTGCAGGCATTCCCGGCGGGGCGGACCCCGGCTCCGCACGTTCTGGATGGCGGATGCGGCACAGGCGGATTGATCCTGCGGCTGCGCGACGCGGAACCCACGTGGACGTATGCTGGCATCGACTTCATGCCGATCGCCTGCGAGCTCGCGCGGCAACGGTGCGGTCCGGACGTGGATATTCGCGTGGCGTCGATCACGGAACTGCCGTTTGCCGACGCGAGTTTTGATGCGGTCGTGTCGGCCGACGTGGTTTGTCAAGTGGACAACCCCGAGGTGGCCGCGGCTGAATTCTTTCGCGTCCTGCGGCCCGGCGGCATCGTGGTCATCAACGTGCCAGCGTATATGTGGATGTGGTCCTACCACGACGACTCGTGTCAGACCAAGCACCGCTACACGCGCCCGGAGATCGAAACGCTGCTGCGTGGCGCGGGCTTTGCGGACCGCCGTACGACGCATTGGAATGCCCTGCCATTTCCGGCGGTGTGGGCGAAGCGCAAGCTGCTGCGGCGGGCCACGGACACCAGCGACGTCAAACGTTATCCGGCTCCGGTCGAGGCGGGTTTCAACGGCCTGATGGCGTTCGAACACGCGTGGCTGCGCGCGGGTGGACGCTGGGCGTGGGGCACCTCCGTGTTCGGCGTGGCGCGCAAGGCATGAAGCCGCGGTGCGTCGACGCGCAGGGGCTTGGGATCGGCGTTTGCTTGCGAGCCCGGGTAGAGCGGAGGGGCTGTCGCCGAGTCAGAGAGAGCGCGCTACCGAATCTGAATCCGTCGTCGCGGCGCAGTCGCGGAGACGCGAGTCGCTAAACCCGAACAGCCGTGGGTATGATGCATCATCTCGTCGCGTTTGCGCTGCTGTTGCACGTGCTGGTTTGGGGCGCGGGTGCGGCAATGCTCCTGATGCCGCGACCGTGGCGGCGCTTCTGGCCGGTGTTGGTCATGCCGGCCGGTTTGGCGCTGCAGTCGGCGGTCGTTTGGGCAGGGGCTTACGCGGGGTTTAGCGGCACGAATTCGTACGGGTATGCGAGTGAGCTGATTCCCGCGGCGCTTCTGGCTTGGGCCTTGCGGCGTCACGGCCCGCGTGCGGCGTGGACGGATGTCACGCGCATCGGCTTGGTGTGGGCGGCCATGGCGGGATGCCTGGTCGTTCTGGTTTTGCCGGTGGCGATTGCTTCGCGCGGGTTGACGACGATCTCGATGGGGAGTTGTGACGCGGCGGATTATGCGGCGGGAGCGCGGGTGTTGATGGAGTTTGCCCGCGCGGATCGCGATGGATTCATCGGGTTGGTGGAGGTGGTGCAGGTGCATTCCGTGGATAACTTTTTCGATTACTGGCTGCGACTGAATCATTTTACCCCGGCGGCGCTGATGGCGCTCAACGGCACGGTGTTGCGGTGCGCGCCGCATGAAATTGCGACCCTGTTTACGGCCGTGCTGCTGGCGGGGGCGGTGCCGGTGGTTTTTTGGACGTCGCGGATCTTGTTTCGCTATAGCGGCGGAGTGAGTCTCGTGATCGCGTCGCTGTTCGGTTTCAGTCCGGTGATGTGGTACGCGGTGGCGCATGTTTCGCCGGGGCAATTGCTCGCGGCGCCGGCGATCGCGTTACTCACCTGGTCGGGCATCGCGCTGTGGCGCGGGCGGATGACGTGGCGTCGTGCGGGCCTGTTCATGGGCGTGCAGGCGGTGGCGTACTGGCTGATTTTGGGCAGTTACAATTTCATCATTGTGGTGGGTCTGGTGCCCGTGGCCGTTTACGCGCTGGGCTTGGCCATTTGGCGGCGGCAGTGGCGACGGCTGGGGAAATGGGCGCTCATGATGGCGGTGCCGCTGGTCGCGTGCGCGGTGCTCTTTGCGCCGCGGGTGGCAGGGTTGGCCGAACGCTTCATGCTGCTGCAGGAGTATGATTTTGGCTGGCAGATTCCGGTGCTGACCGCGGAAGGGTGGCTCGGGATGGTGCAGGGGCCAAACCTGGAAGCGTGGACCTTTCTGGGCGTGCGCTGGGTGCTTTCCGCCATCGTCGTGGGCTTGCTGGTCTGGGCTTACATTCGTGCTGCGCAACAACGCCGACGCGCGGCGTGGGTCGCGCTGGCGGTATCGGTGCCCATCCTGTTCGGTTATCTTTACCTGCAGGCTCGGGGCGCGAGGCTGGGCACGAACGCGAGCTATGATGCGTACAAGTTGTTCTCGGTGTTTTATCCGCTCCTGTTGCCGGCGTTTTGCTGGTGGGTGACGCTGCGCCGCAGCGGGCGTTTGCACGAGTGGCTGCTGGTCGCGGCGGTGGCGGGTATCGTGACGGCTTTCAACCTGCTCGGCTGTGGGATGTTCATTTGGAAGCTCAGTCGCCCGCCTTTGATCGTGGACGGAGAATTGCGGCAGTTGCGGCAGATCGAGGCGATGCCGGATGTGAAATCGGTGAACCTGTTGGTGCCCGACATGTGGTCGCGCCTTTGGGCGCACTCGTTTCTCTTAAGGAAAGAACAGTATTTTCTGACGCACACGTACGAGGGTCGGTTGAACACGGAACTTCGGGGCGAGTGGGATCTAGAGGGCGGCCGAATCGCGGTGATGCTGCCCGACGGAGCGCGGCGTCAAATTACCCCGCGGTTTGCGTTGGTGGACACGCGCCATGCCGCGTTTGTCCGAGCGCTGGAGGTGGACGGCTGGCATCAGGAAGAGAGCGAGCCAGAAAGCGGGGCGCGGTGGCGGTGGACAACGGGGAGTGCGACGATCGCGGTCGAGAATCCCCAGGCGTATCCGTTAGAGGTGGGGGGAACACTCGATGGCTGGAGTCCGTTGCCGCGCACCGTGGCGCTGACCGGAGGCGACGCGGCACCGGGCGTGAAATTGATCGCACCGCTGGCGGTGCGTCAGGAACGGGCCAACGGGAGCCTGGCTCCGGTGGTGTTTCCTCCAGGCAAATCGAAATGGGAGCTGCGGACGCCGGAGCCGTTGTATCAAACGCCGGATGATCCACGACCGCTTGGGATTGCGGTATTCCGGCTGACGTTGGAACCGCAGTTGGTAAAGCCTTGAACGTGGGAGCGTGGAATCGTCGGGACGGCTGACGCATACCAATCGCCCGTATAATGTACCCCCGATTGTCATTGCGAGAGCTGGACCAACCCGACGTTGGGTGGAATCGCCAATGAATACCCCCCGATTGTCATTGCGAGCGAGGCTTGCCGAGCGCGGCAAGCCATTGGGACGCGTGGATTGCCGCAGTCGCTTAGGCTCCATCGCAATGACAAACGGTAGGTGTTTCCTAAAAGGTGCGCGAAGCGCGCCGGGGTGATCCAGCTCGATTGCTTCGTCGCTCCACTTCTCGCAATGACAGTCCAAATTTCAAGGGACGTTGGTATCAGCCGCGTGCACTATCATTCGGGGAGAGTGACTTTCGAGTTGGCGCACCTCCCCTGGCCCGTGTTTGCTGCGCACCCATGCCAGCTCTGTTGAATTTGCGGCACGCGTATTCCGGCAAGCGCGTTTTGATCACAGGTGGATTGGGCTTCATCGGCTCGAATCTCGCGCGGACCTTGGTTGACCTTGGCGCCCACGTTTCCGTCGTCGACAGTCTCGTGCCGGAGTACGGGGGTAATCGGCGCAACGTGGCCGGCATTGCTAAGCAGGTGAAGATTCATGTCGCGGATGTGCGGGACTGGCCGCGTTTGCCGAGCCTCGTGGAGGGACAGGATGTGTTGTTCAACCTGGCGGGACAGACGAGTCACATGGACTCGATGACGGATCCTCAGACAGACCTCGACATCAACGGTCGGGCGCAGCTCGCGATGCTCGAGGCGTGCCGGCTGCACAACCCCAAGATCCGTATCGTATTTGCCAGCACGCGTCAAATTTACGGGCGGCCCGACTACCTACCCGTGGATGAGAAACATCCGCTGCGCCCGGTGGACGTGAACGGTATCAACAAAATCGCGGGAGAGTCGTATCACCTGCTGTATTCGCGAGTGCATGGGATTGCGGCGACGGCGTTGCGACTTACGAATACCATTGGCCCGCGGATGCGGATCAAGGATGCGCGGCAGACGTTCGTGGGTGTGTGGGTGCGGCGGTTATTGCAGGACGAGCCCATCGAAGTTTGGGGAGGCACTCAGCTGCGGGATTTCACGTACGTGGACGATGCGGCGGAGGCGTTTCTGCTGGCGGGGGCGCACCCGAATGCGATCGGGGCCGCGTTTAATCTTGGGGGGCCGCCACCGGTGACCTTGCAGCAACTCGCGGAGTTGATGGTGGAAATCAATGGCGGCGGCACCCTGTCGATTCGCGAATTTCCGGGTGAGCGGAAGAAAATCGATATCGGCGATTACTACGCCGACGACCGACTAATAGGTCGGAAGTTAGGCTGGAAGCCGCGAACCAGCCTGCGTACCGCGCTGGCGCGCACGATTGAGTTTTATCGAACGGAGTTACGGCACTATTTGTAACTAGATTCGCGTGATTCGCGGGCCGCCCTTTTGGTTTGCCAAGGCAGAGAGCCCGCGAATTACGCGAATCGATCCGAATTACGGAACGGCAAAAATGCGGATCAAACCGGGTGCCCACGGAACACACGGAACACACGGAAGAGGAGGCTCGGCAGGAGCGTAAGGTCCAATTGTGCAAGGGCCGCTCGGAGATCGGCCCCTACCTTAAAACCGTTGCCCGCAAATCACGCGAATGCCCGCGAATTCGGGGCGCTTCCACACCCTGCCTGAAATTCGGTTCGATTCGCGTGATTCGCGGGCACCCCATTTGGCCTGATCGTTTTCCGTGGGTTCCGTGGGCCCTCTCCGAGTTTGCCAAGGCAGAGAGCCCGCGAATTACGCGAATCGATCCGAATTACGAAAAGCTCCATGGCACAACTCATTTTTGCATCAGTGGTCATCAGTGAAATCAGTGGTTCAACTGCGTTTTTTCGGGTAACGTCGCGAGGAGGGTGTTTCCTTCCGCCGTCTCCAGAATGCAGGCCGGGGGGGCCGCGGTCTG
>Ga0163150_10004895_pt1 | contig 17560 bp, 15 predicted proteins | sample OliLakLV19P2IB_FD_148628 | JGI IMG/M metagenome (GOLD analysis project Ga0163150, IMG submission 148628) | Freshwater microbial mat bacterial communities from Lake Vanda, McMurdo Dry Valleys, Antarctica - Oligotrophic Lake LV.19.P2.IB | ecosystem: Environmental > Aquatic > Freshwater > Lake >...
CCAGCGATGTTCAGGATCAGGTACAGGCCGCGATCAACCAACTCGGCGACGATTTCCGGTTGCCGATATTGCTGGTATCGATGGAGGGTATTCCGGTCGATGAGGCGGCAGAGATCCTGGGCGTTCTGCGTGGAACAGTCCTGTCCCGGCTGCACCGTGGGCGGGAGAAACTGAAAGCAATGTTGGAGCGAACAGGCGAATACAAATAAAACCCAATGAAACCTGACGACAAACAATTCGATGCCCTGCTCCGTGACGTTTCGGTTCCCGGCGAACTGAAACAGCGCCTGCGGCAGATTCCGGGCGAACAGCCGCTGGTGACCCGTTCGCCTGTTGTGTCGTTGCCGCCGAAATGGATTGCTGGCCTGGCGCTGGCGGCAGGATTGGCGGGAGTGGCAGTCTGGTTGAACTGGCCAGTCGACAATTCGCCGGGCCCAGGACTTGCGGCCGTTGAAGGTGCCCCGGAAGTTGCGACTGTCGATCCGCAAATTGCGATCGACCAGCTCAACCTGGAAATCGAACTTCTGACTGCGCGAATCCGCCTGCGGGAATCGGAAAAGCGGCTGGCCGAACTCCAAAGTGCCAACCCCATGTTGGAACTTTCAACCAATGACCAGCTGTCTCTGGCCCTCGCGTTGTCCGACCAGGCGGCGATGGAGTGGGGAGCGAATCCGGAAACCGTCCGGGCCGACATGCAAAAAACAATCGGGCGCTATCCGGATTCGGCCGGCGCAAAAATCGCCAGCCAGTTTCTGGCAGCTGCTGATTCACAAAACCCGCCAAATTCCATGAAACCCTGACAAGGAGAAAATCATGTCCATGTTCAAGAACACGATACTGTTCGCATTCCTTTTGACCGCGCTGGTCTATGCCGTTTCGTGTGAAACTGTGTCGGGAATTCAAAGTGTCGCCGAACCGCCACCTGCGGTACCAACCACGCCCCGCGCCGTTCCGCTGGAGCTGTTGCTGCGGAGCGCCATCGGCCGCAAGTCCCGGCTGGATGATGAACTCGCAGTCCTGAACAAAAAGATCCAGGAAGTTATTTCGGTTCGCGAGGACTTCATGGAAGTACAGGACAGGTTGGGGTTCTCGATGGAATCTTTCGCCGGGATGGTTGGATCACTGCAAACCCAGCGGGTCGAGCTGATGATCGACCTGGCGGGACTGGACGCACGTCGCGAGGCACTGCAAAAAGTTGCCGAATCAGGTTCGGCCGGCAACAACGACGGCGAGAAGGTCTCCCTGCTTCAAGAGATGGAAACGCTTTCCAAACTGAAATACGAACGGACGGAAGCACTGTTTCACAAGGCTAGCATAGCGGAATCCACGATGTTCGATGCGAAACGGGAGTACTTTGAAGCTCGATTGAGGTTGCTCGATGCGATTGGTTCAGGAGGGAAAAACGAAAATGCCATGGTCGCACCGGCTTTAGTGGCGATCTCACTGGACCGTGCCGAAAAACAGGCCCGCCTGGAAAAAATCACCATGCTGCTTGAGCAGTTAACTTCCGAACGGAGGCAGGTGTTTGCCCTGGAAGACTTGAGCCGCAAGCATGAGATGTACATCGACCGTGCGAATTCAGTCCAGAACGAAATCGACGGCGTTGAAGTCCAGATCTTGACGACGGAAAGCATGATCGAACAGCAGCAGATGCTGCAAAACAGGGACAAATAACCACGACGGGATTACAGTCCGGTTGAAAGTTACCTTGTCAGTTGAATCGACTGATGCGAACTCTCCGCTGGTTGGCTTCGGCAATGGTCCAATATTCAATCGTGTCCCAAGGAGTTCTTCGATGAAGTATCGGGTTTTCACCATCGCAATCGCGCTGATTGTCCAGATGGTCGCAACACATCCTGTTTCGTTCGCCCAGGATGGCGTTTCGTCGATGGCGATGGGAATGGCACGGGCGGGGTTGATACCGGCGTTTGGAGAAATCCGGGTCGAAGAGTTTATCAACTATCACCATCACGCGATTCCGCTCCCCAATGGCGATCAACGGGTCAGACTGGATCTGAAGTGGAACCGGATTGATGCAGAACGGGTTGTTGTCCAAGCCGGCCTGGCGACTCCGGAAATTGCGAGGGCCAGGGATCTGCCACCACTGAACGTGGTGATAGTGATTGACCGGAGTGGTTCGATGTCGGGGGACCGGATTGCCAATGTCAAAAAGTCGCTTCTGTCGTTTGTTGACAGGCTCAGACCGTCAGATTTGGTGACGATCGTCGGATTCAGCGATCAGGCCCAAGTCGAACTTTCGGCCTGCCACAAGACACGACAGAAGGAGATCCGCGAAGCGATTGAACGGATCGAAGCGGGTGGTTCGACCAATCTGCATGCCGGGTTGATGCTGGGTTACGAACGGGCAAAAGAACATTTTGATCCGGAACGGTCGAACCGGGTCATTTTGTTGAGTGATGGAGTTGCCAATCAGGGGGTGATTGATCCGGAACAGATTGCAAGTGCTTCAAAGGCCTTCAACAAACAGGGAATCGATCTTTCGACGATCGGCCTGGGGAATGATCTCAATCACGATCTGCTGCGCGAATTGACGAAGGCCGGCCGTGGACAAATCCATTTTGTTGGCGATGCAGCGGACATTGAAAAGACATTTATTGAGGAACTGGATAGCCTGCTGGCTCCTGCAGCACGAAAAGTGCGATTGACGATCGAATCCGCCGGTTCCAAACCAGCGAAAATCTACGGCTATGAACCAAAGTCAAAAGGAGACTCGAATACGTTTCGCCTGGACGACCTGAATCACGGAGCGACGCAGATTGTTTTGACCGGTTGGAACCTGAAGAACGAACCGGTTCGCGTTCGGGCAACACTGACCTATGTCGATGCGATTACCGGCCAGGAAATGGAAGTTGTTGAACAGGTAACGCTGGACCCGTCCCGGTCCACCGACGATGTACTGGCTGATGCCGATCTGCGAAAAAACTATTCTGTCGCGGTGATCGCCGACGCGATTCGCGAAGCTGCCAGGCTGGCTGGTGAAAAAGACTTGCAGGCGGCAGCCCGTTGTCTGGGCAAATCGATCCGGTTTGCCAAAGAAAACAGTCTGGAAGTCGATGCAGATGTTGAGCGGGTCGTGGAAATTGCCAGGGGTTATCGCCAGAAAATTCGCGATGCCGGAGCAACAAGCGTTCGCAAATGATTTGTTCAACCTGGAAAACGGAAAAATGTCAATGCATCCGGAAATGGTCGAGCCAAATGTAGTCATCACGCTCCGGCGTGATGTCGAGCCCAAATCGATTTTTAGTTGCGAAATCAACCGGGCTGGTTTTTCAGCACGATGGCATCGTCAATTGCGATCCTGATGTCATCACGGCGGAGCGTGATGACTACATTTCTTCCCCGTCAATTGCGATCCTGATGTCATCACGGCGGAGCGTGATGACTACATTTCTTCCCCATCTATCTGCCAGTCGTCGAAGGCGTCGTCTTCACCAACATCGACAAAGGACTGGCATTTCGGACAGACCTGGACCGTGCCGAACAGGACTGCCGGAAAGACTGTGACCTTTTCGCATTTCTCGCATTCGACCGATATCGGGTCGGCGTCTGCGGCCCGGGCCTGATCCAGTTTCCGCTGTTCGATCGCCATCTGCTCAAACTCTTCGACCAGTACACGGGCCGCAGCGAAACTTGCTTCCTCGACCCAGATTTGCGGGCTGGGCATTGGCCCAGCCGATCCGCCAAACAGGGTATCACCTTCGGAATGCCCCACAACGACTTCGGACTCGACATCGTGATGTTTCAGGAAAGCCTGGATCTGGCCGGCGTCCAGGCCCGACTCACCGTCGTAAACGATTACCGGATTTGTAAAATTCATGAATTCCCGGTCCAAAAAAGTCAATTTGCCAAAGTCAATGGCATGGGTCTACAGTCGCTGGATTGGGTAACTGCATGCGTTTAACTGCGAGCCGCTGCACCATGCGGGCGCGCTTCGCGGTTAAACATTGTGCCCGAAAACCGGGATCGAGACTAGCAATCAAAATGCTTCAGGACAATATCCTTGATCTGGATGTCATATAACTCCTGTTCAGGAACCAGGGCGACATTGGTTGACCACAGGATGCTTTGCGCTTCTGCCGCCGGGTGAATGACGCCGTGTGAGCCTCGAATCAGCGTTGCGTCGAGCGGAACTGAGCGGGTTTGCATGTCGAAGAACAGCTCGACCGGGTCATAGCCCGGTTTGCGGTGAATGTCCACCGTCCGGGCAAACGCCGGTGCCTTGGAATCGTCCACCCACCAGTAGTATGCCTGCCAGCTGTTGGCGTCACTAATGAGAATCACGTCACCGCTTCTCTCGTGATTCATACCGACCTGGCTACGGTCGTCCCCCACAAGCACCCGGTCGATTCCTTCGGCGTTGCTGAACAGTTCGGCAACGGCCGAAATGTTTTCCGGGTCGCGGTCCCTGACAAAAACATGGCTGAACTGGTGATCGACCATGGCCCAAGCCAGCGAATTTTCCAGATCCAGATGCTCGCCATCGTCCATCTGTTTGACTTTCAACAATCCTGCCTGGCGCAGGAACCGGTTTGGCCAGGAAACGTGCTCGACCGGCACGATGACATATTCGCTGGCTACAATCCAGGCAATTGCATCGTCGCTGGCCGGATCGGTCATGCCCTGGATCAACGCCCCGATTACGCCATTCATCTGGTCAACTGCGGCGGTCGCATGCGGACTGTCGGGGCCGTGTTTCTGCGCGGCATAATCGAGATGAGGCAGGTAGATGTACCAGAAATCGGGCGAGAATTTTTTGTGGGCGGCAATCGCCGAATCGGCAATCCACTGGCTGGACTGGATGCCGGCCAGCGGACCCCAGAAATGTTTCAACGGAAAATGGCCCAGCGAGCCGAGCAACTCGCCGTAAAACTCCTGGGGTTTGGTGTGGCACCAGAGGTCTTCGCTCCCATCAGGTTTGTGGATCGGCGCGGGCATGCAAACGTAATCGGCCTGGCAGCCCTTGCTGAGCATCGGGAACCAGGCAGCGGTCTTCAGCCCAGGACGTTTCTGTTTCAGCAAGTCCCAAATCTGCGGACGTTCGATGACCTTGTTCCAGGCTGTCCACATTTCAACCCGCTGTTCCTCCCGCCAGTAAAATCCGTTCGCGACAACGCCATGTTCCTCCGGTCCGCAACCGCAGAGCATGTTGGCCTGGGCCGGCCAGGTGACGGCTGGAAACGAATGTCTCAAGGGTGAAACAGCTGGTTCACCAGCGATTTGCTGCAGGGAAGTCAACTGGGCCAGGTCGCTGCGGCGAAGCCCGGGAATCGAAAGGAAAACAAGTTTTTTGGACATTGAAGTTGGAAGATTGAAGTTTGAAGTTTGAAGATTTGTAAATCAGCGGGATGTTTGCGAGTGGATCAGGGGCGCGAGGAAGTCCCAGGACTGTTGCACTGCGCGGGCGGCGTCGTGGCTGTGGCGGCTGAGTTCAACACAGACCGGGCCGGCGAATCCGGTCTCTTTCAGGGCCTCGATGACCGGGGGGAAATGGATCTGGCCTTCGCCAAACATCAGGTGATCATGCACACCGGCGCGCATGTCTTCGATATGGACGTTGACGATCCAGTCACCGGCACGGAGAATATGGTCGGCAATCGGGACTTCGCCCATACAAAACAAATGCCCAATATCCAGCGTCAACCGGAGTCGCGGATGCCCGATCCATTGTCGCAACCGCTCGAAGCCACCCAGCGTTTCCACAAACATTCCCGGTTCCGGCTCAAATCCAATATCAATTCCCAACTGGTCTGCGGTTTCCAGAACCGGTTGCAGGTTTCGGGCGAGATTGTCGAGCGATTGTTGTGGTGTCGAATCGTCCAGTGCCGCTCCGGACCAGATCGAAACGCAATGGCTTTGCAGTTCCGCAGCGACGTGCAGGGCATACCCGATGAAACCGACCCGGGACGCCGCCACTTCGCGCGATGCCGTCAAGGGCGGCCAGTGTTTCCGGCGCGGGTCCAGCAAAAAACGTGCGCCGGTTTCAATCACGGTGGACAGGCCGGCCTGTCGCAAAAGTTCGCCCATCCTCAAAAGGTCAGCTGATGCTGTCAGCGAACGGGGGCTGAGCCAGTGATGGTCGATCGTCAACCCAAGGATCTGGAATCCCGTTTCTGCGACCAGCGCGATGGCTTCTTCCGGCAGATGATGGGCAAGTCCGTTAGTGTTGTAACCGAGCTTCATCGAAAACGGCCGACGTTGTTGAATTCAGGTGGGACTGGTGAAGCGGGAAAACAGCATTCCCAGTCCAAGCAGCCCCAGAATCACCAGAGCATAAACCGGGTGGCCTCCACTGGCCAGCATCGCAATCGCCGCGTCCAGTGTGACCAGACTGAACAGTGCCGTGATAACTGCCGCCCGAATGCTCCGCTTGTCCGGCATAAGACAGGCAACAATTGCCCGTCGCATCACGGTAAAACCAATCACGCTAACCAGGATCAGATGCATCCGGACGTTGGCCGATGTCGCGTCCTGGAACCGTTCCATGACCGGGCCTACCATTGCGTAACCGGCCAGGCCGGCGAGCATAATCACGGCTGCCAGATTCAACAGCCATCGTCGGGGCGTCGCCGACGCCTCGTCCCGGGCCAGCAAGGTCAGTCCGGTAACGAAGCAGGTTATTGATGCAACAGCCAGCCATACATAGAGAGGAAGAAACTGTCCATCCGGGAATCCCGAAAAGTGATTGGCCACGGTCGCGCCGAGCAGCAGATTCAGTCCGCGACAGAGTCCCATCGCAACGGCGGATACCAGCCATCGCTTGAGCAGAAAGTTATAGGCAACAATCGAGGCGACCAGCAAAACGCCGACCGCGAGAATGCGACCACTCTTCGGATTCCAGAATTCCGATTCACCTTCCAGCACGCTGCAAAGGACCAGGCCAGCCGTCAGCAACGCGTACATTGCGATTGTGGCGGTCGATGCGCTGATCAGGCCGGACGGTAACGGGCGTTCGGGCCGGGTCTTAGCATCCGGGATCCGGTCATGCAAATCGTTGCCGATGACACCGCCGGCGTAAAACATCAGCGACGCGGAGATGGCAACAATCACACCCCAGAGCGGCTCCCAAACGGCTGCGACCAACAGGTAGCCAGCCAGAACGTTGCTGGCGGCCGAAGGGAGGTTGGACAATCGAATCAGTCGCGCCCAGGCGAGAATCATGGCGTGCAGGATCTGTTCATTTCGGGAGTTGGTGCTGGCGAAAGTCTGCTGTCACAGTTCCTTTCGATGAATCGAATGATACCAGAACCGGTGAGGCCGGCCTGGGGTTCCGAACTGCAATAAAAAAAGCCCGGAATTGGAACGAATTCCAACCCGGGCTTACCCCCCTGGGAATCTGAGGCGGTGAAGCCTCATTCCCGAATATTGACAAGAGTTTTCATCGGCAGGAGTCAGGCCATTACTTTGGTAAATCTGCCCGACCAGTAAAACAGTGCTGCTTGCAGAAGGATTGCGGGGAATAACGGTCGCGACGGTCAAAAAGACTGTGACGGCTCCCAAACGATGGTCGATCAAGAGAGTAAGGGGCAGACCAGACAGGCCACCGGTACAGTCCGGCACTTCCAATTCGATCACCAGATTCGACACAGCACAGGTTCCATGGACTCCAAAACACAACGCACCACGTGGCGCCCGCCGTCCCTCGTACAACCCGTAATTGGCGGCGCGTTTCTGTTTTTCATTTTCAATTCGCTTGCAGTCAACGGGCCGCTCCAGAGCCCGCTGGTTCAGCGATACATGGTTGGTCACGTCATCAACCGGATGACCACCGCCCTGTTTTTTGTCGGCGTGGCGGCGCTGTTGCTGGCGGCATGGGACGTCTACCGGCAACGTTCAACACTTGGACGGGTGAACCTGAGGGACCGCAAGAGTCCCGTTACCGGAGGCAAGGCTGTTTCTGCCACCGACGAACCTGCCTCGCCAGACAGTGACCGGGAACTGGCCACGACGCTGCTGGACGGATTGAAATCATTTGGTACCAGGGTGCGGCATCAATATATTTTCCAGCGGCTGGAAAAAGTGCTTTTGGCCATCGGGCGGGACGGTGCCGGCGCTGCAATCAACGACCGGCTGCGGACGTTGGCCGAAGGAGACGGCGACCGCCAGTCCCAGCGTTACGGTCTTCCACGAATTCTGGTCTGGGCAACCCCACTGCTGGGCTTTCTGGGGACGGTACTGGGAATCTCCGAAGCGATGGGGAGTTTGAGTGTCGGTGCCGAAAGCGATTTGCAGGCCATGATGGGCGGCTTGCAGACCAATTTGAACATGGCGTTCGACACGACGGCCCAGGCACTGGTCCTGTCGATCATGCTGATGTTTGCGGTATTCGCGACCGAGCGGCAGGAGACCCTGTTGCTGGAAGAAGTAACGGCCCGCACCGAGGAAGAAATCGGCAAATGGTTCGTGCTGACGGACAAAACGGAAGAAACCAAACCGCTGGAAATCAACGCGGTATTGAACCAGCAGGTCCGGGAACTTCTGGCTCAGGTCGCGGAACGGGCAACGGCCGCCTGGGACAAGGCGGCAGAGCAGCAGTTCGCGAAGCTGGCGGTTCAGCCGACCACATCCCGGAGAATCGAATCGGCACTGGTTGGCCTGACAACAGCATTGGGTGAATTGCAGCGCCAGTTGAACCTGCAACGCGAACGGGACGATGCGTCCCCTCGGATTTTGTCGATGAACAGACCATCTGACAACGATCGCAAGGCGGCATGACCAGGAAAAAAAGGAACTCCGTACCGGCACTCTCGCTGTTTCCGTTTCTTGCAGTTCTGCTCTGCACGATGGGAATCCTGGTCGTGTTTCTGTTCGTCTCGGTCCGGATAGCCGGCAACCGGGCCCAACTGGTCAGGTCAGACGTGGTGACCGAAAACGGAAAACTGATTCAGCAGGTTCAGGCCGACACGCAACTGGCTGGCATTCGCATCGAAGGCTGGGAAGAAATGCGGAAACAGCGGAACGCCGAGCTGCAAGACCAGCGAGTCAGGCATTCCCAGTTGCTGAACCAGATCGACGAGATCCGGGAGGAGAACGAGCGGCTGGTCGCGAGTTACCAGGACTTGGCGAATCGAAAAACGTTGACCGATGCCAATACTGCGGCTGAAATGAAATCAATCCGTGATCAATCCGGAGACATTGCCGGGAAGATCGAAAGAGTCCGAAGTGAACTCGACGAATCGGGCTCTGAAGACCGGCCGACCATGTACAGCCTGGTTCCCTGGTCAGGGTCCGGAGGCACCTTGCGACGGCCGATTTACGTGGAATGTACGCGGGACGCTGTGATACTTCAGCCCTCCGGAATCCGCCTCGGCCCGGACGACTTTGCCGAGCCCGATATGCCTGGGAATCCACTGGATGCAGCCCTGGGCGATATTCGTGAATACTGGCTCAGGAACCGGGTGGCGGGCGACAACGGGAAACCCTATCCATTGCTGGTGGTCCGTCCGGATGGTTCTGCAAGTTACGCCATTGCACGCCGGGCGATGAAAAACTGGAACGACGAGTTTGGGTATGAGCTGATCGCCCAGGACCTGGAACTGGATTTTGGCGAAAGCGATCCCGAACTGGACAGGCAACTTGCCCTGACGCTGGAACGAAGCCGTGAAGTGATGGCGAAATGGCATGAACGGATGGAGCAGCAACGACTGGCCGGGCAGCGAATGCAACAGGCCAGCCGCCAGCAACTGGCGTCGTCGGGAATGCGGGCCAGTCGTTCCGGCGGCGGCTTTGTGAATCAGGGCGGATCGGCTTTCGGAGACGCATCCAAAGGGACCGCCAACCGGGGATCGCATGCACCGTCGTCAACTGCCAAAGAAATGGCCGCCGGTCCGGAACAGAGCGCATCGGCCAGTTCTGTGAAACCGGATTCCCAATATGTCCGCTCTGACGGCGGAACGGGGAATGCGGCATCCGAATCGCCTGGCGACAAACCGGGGGGGCCAGGCGGACCGTCAGAGGTCATGGGATCGGGCTCGGGCCTGGCAAACGAATCCGGCGGAACAGCTTCAGATAAATCGGCCGCAGCAGAAAACACCGAATCGTCGGCTAACTGTGCGTGCATAGCTGACCATCGCGGCGAAGGGTGGGCTGTCTCCCGTACCCGGGCCCAGCGGACAGCGTACGTCAGACCCATTGTGGTCTGGTGCGACGCAGAAAAATTCCGGATTGATACCGGCCGCAGTTCGTGGCTGAATGTTCCCGATGTCCGGTTCGAAAAAAATGACACGTTGACTGCCGAGAACCTTGCCGTTGCTGTCAAACAGGTAACGGACAGCTGGGGAACGCCACCGGAATTCGGTTACTGGCGCCCGGAACTCCGCATGCGTGTGCTTTCGGGGGGCGAGACCCGGGCAAGCCAGATTGACCGGTTGATGGACCGGAGCGGAATACTGATTGCGGAGGGGGAAGGGAAATGAGCCGCAACCGGTCCCAGGATCTCACGGGTGGCGAAGACTCGCTGTTGGACGTAATCGCCAACCTGGTTGGTGTGCTGATCATCCTGGTCGCAATTGCCAGCGCCTGTTCCCATTCGGCGCTGGTTCACAATTCGGCTGACGTCGTCGACTCGGAAGCGGAACTGGTTGCCGCCGAGCAGGAACGGGATGAGGAACTCGTCCGAGCCGCCAGCATCAAGGATGGTCTGACGGAAATGGAAGACCGGCTGGGCCGCATTCAACAGGCAACCCAAATGCTTGAATCGACCCGCCACAAGTTGCTGGTCAATCAGGAATTGTTGCGACGAAAAATGGCGGAAGAGTCCCTGACCACGGATCCGGCCGCGACTGAACTGGTCGAGGCCCGATTGAATCTGGACCGGTTGCAGAGCCAGCTGGTCAAACTGGATCAGCGCCAGTCGGCTGCAAAAGCCGTCCAGCAGGAACGAAAGCAGATTGTTCATTACCCGGCGCCGATTGCGAGAACAGTTTTCTCCGACGAAATACATTTTCGGCTGGCCGGTGGCAGGATCGAATTTGTTCCACTCGATGAATTGCTGGACCAGATGAAAGCACGCTGGAAAAACGAAAGGGCTCCAATCCAGCCTGGACAGAACATTTCGGCGACCGCAGGGCCGGTTGGCGGATTCGTCATGGAATACTCACTGAGTTCCCAGGTCGTTGGCTCATCATCCAGCGCTGCCCAACAGGTCCAGGTGGAATTGCAGCATTTTTCAATCGTGCCGGAGTCATCCATCATCGGCGAACGGGTGGCGGATGCGGTTAGAAACGACTCCAGGTTCTTTACCCGTCTGCAACGTTTGAAGCCCGAACGGACCACGGTTTCGATCTGGGTATACCCCGACAGTTTTGCCGAGTACCAGTTATTGCGCGACCAACTGCGCCAACAGGGCTTCCAGACTGCGGCGTGGCCAGTCGAATTTGGCCAGCATATTTCCGGTGGCCCAAACGGAATGCGGACCAACGCACAGTAGCAGTTTGTCGAAACCGCCAGTCGAAGAACCGGTTTTCAGTATGTCCGGCCATCTATGTGCTGTGGAAACGGGGAGAAGCCGCGTATCTTCTTTCGCCAAAGAGCGATTCAATTCAGCATCTGCAGCTAAAAAGCACCGCCGTCGCCAATCTCCGGCAACTCTTCAGCTTGATCCGCCCGTATCAACTCTCGATAAAGGCGGCCTGAGTGCTTTCAGATTAAGCGTGTCGTTTTCGGCTTGCCGGTTGACGGGCCGGATCGGCTGGCCGCACCTCATCAACGAGGCCTGACCCCTGGTTTCGCCCAAAACAGAAGTCGAAAACCCATGATACCAACACAAAACCGCAATCGAAGAGGCCTGATCCCTGGAAGCGGCCTTGAGTTTTTTGGTGAAATCGCGGCTTGCTTTTGAAACTCCCGGATTGACCGAAAAATATTTTTTTTGATAAAAAAGCCAGTTCAAAACTTCAAGAAAACGCTTGTTTTCCACGTAATTTTCGTAGGTAGGTAGGTAGGTAGGTAGGTAGGTAGGTAGGTAGGTAAGTAGGTAGAAAAAAGTTGACACGGAGAAATTTTTTGTTCAATTCAAGCGTTCCTTCATTCCGCATTGTGAGGCGCAATTATTGCGACTTCGACAGGCTGAGTGGTTACCCCAGCCCTTTGAAGGTGTTGATCAAAATTCATCGAAAACGCCACGTTTTGGACGGTGACACGACTAGAATCTCAGTTGTCGAAGCGTGCTAGTAGGCCGGTTTGTGCGGTGATTGTTCAAACACCTTCAAAGGGGTGGTGGTTACCAGCCCTTTGAAGGTGTTGATCGAAAATCATCGAAAACGCCACGTTTTTGACGGTAACTCGACTAGAATCTCAGCTGGCGAAGCCTGCTAGCAGGCCGGTTTTTGCGGTTGTTGTGCAAACACCTTCAAAGGGGTGGTGGTGGTTACCCCCCGAGCGGAAACACTTTTTTAGGAGTGCCGTCATGTCTTCAGTTCGCATGAACGCCATCTGCGTTCTTGGTGCCGCAGCAAGTTGTTTTCTCGTCCTGCAGATTTTGCCTATATTTGAAACTCCAAACATCACCAACATTTCACCTCTGCGAGGTCGGGGCCTTACCATTCAAGAGCCGCCAAATGTAATTACAGCAGATGCGGGCTGTTACCAGGACCAAGCGTGTATCGGTACACAAGTTCTATGCGCTGGACTCCCGGAGGGGGCTTGTAATAACGTGTCGCAAAAACGGTATTTTGCCACTGAAAACGATACCAAATGCGTCACGAAACCTGAACACTCAGGACAAGATTGTCATGAATCCTTGAGCGGCCATACATGCTATATTCGGGAATCAAACTGTGTTTGGGACGGAACTATCATGGCATGTGTCCTTGAACAGGGCTACACGATCGTGATGCATGACGTACCAAATCAATGCTGGGTGGGAGTCATTGATCCATGACGACAGTTTTTGTCAGTTTGTTTACCAACATTTCCGCATCGGCCCACTACCAATTCATTTTCAAGGAGAGTATCCAGATGAATCAATGTATGAATGCTTTGACCACATCGATAATTGTGTCGTCGGGCTTATTAATTGTCTTGTTGACGAACGGATCTCTATACACGACAAATGACCTAGGCACTTTGCGAGGTGGCGGGATATCATTTCAAGAACCTCCCGGTCAGATCTCTTTTCCCGATGCGGATTGTTATGTCGATCAGAATTGTTTGGGATTTCAAGTTCTGTGTGCCAATTTGAATTACTATCAATGTGAAGGGCAAGATCAATGGCGCAATTTGCATACTGAGAACCTGGAGGAGTGCAAAACAGGGTATTTGGAGGATGAAGGCAAGACCTGTCTACAGTCACAGGCCACACATGCCTGTAGAATATGGGAGTCTGCTTGCAAAAAAGACTTGCAAAGCGGGACCTGTGTGTTGGACCCGCAAGACAATACAGTCTTCAGCGTTCCCGATCAGTGCTCCTCATTCTAGCCAGCATCCTCTAGCCAGCATTATGAATGATCTGAAATTCCGTTAGCTGATGTTTTAATGTTTTGCAATTAAAACTAATGAACAATTTGGACTGACCAATTCCTTTTCGCATCAGGAAATCAGTATGCTGTATAGCGAGTTCTATCGGTTGATTACAAATTCAATCGGCAGGTTTTGCTGTTTATTGGCAGGCTTGCTTTTGGCATTCGGATGGTATTTGGGTCTGGGAGTGGGTCAAGTTTCCGGTCAGGAAAAGATGCCTGTCCCGGTTATTGGTGACGCCACTGAACTTCGGCGACTGGCTGGGTTGCAAAAGGCATACGCTGACCAGTTAATATTCGGATCATGGGAAGCCGACGTAGCCATTCGAAACGCCAAGGCCCATTTTTCGCTCGAATGGAGCGGCGACAGCAAACGAGTCGAGTATTCTGTTGATTCCTGGGAAGGAGATTCTGATGGGAGTCGGGGTGTTGCCGTCAGGCACAATGGGCAACAATCGATCCTGAATCACGACTTGCTGTTACTGGTTCGAGCAGACGGGCTTGGACGGAACTTTCCTGACCCTCTTGAGTTAACGCCAGGCAACACCTGGTATTATTTGCATCGGCAAGTTCCGTGGCATGAAATGCTGGACGATCGAAATCCACGGGGAAATGTCATCGAGTTTCGGGTTCGTGAATCGCCTGGTAGAATTCTCGTTGACAGAATTCATGAAGGCGGTTCCATTTTGCATATCGAGTTTTCGAAAGCAGACGGGTACAACATTGTCAGCTACTCGTCATTGAAGCCGGACGCAACCACTGTCATCATGCGGGATGGCGAGATATCCTGGGCGAAAAACCAAAGTGGTTTTTATCCGGAGACTTTTCGTGCATGGGCGTATTCTCCCAAAGTTTCACGGCCGGCAATACCCGAAATCTCGATTCATACCACTGAATTTCAATTACAACAAATCCAGCCGTCCAGGTTTTCAATCCCGTTATCAGGGCTTCGCGTCGGAACAAAAGTATCCAACATGGCCGCCGATGGCCGCCGAATTGGGACGGAGTTTGTAGGAGGCCCGAAGGCGCGGATACAGCGCGACTTGTTGTTGCATGCCTTCGAGGTTCGCAAGTCCCTCGATTCCCGTTCAGCTGAAGGAAAAGAAACCCCATGAATCTTGTCGGCCAGTATTTTTTGGCTATTGCCATCGTTGTTTCTGTTCAGAACGGAACTGGTGAGACGAACCGATGCGGTGTGTATTCCGCATATATTGCTCATAATGCACTAAATGGTAACGACATCCGGTCAATTGTTGATCTTGACGAATTTACGCAAAAGCTTGGACATATTCCGGACGACGGTTCATCAATTGCAGAACTTCAGACGGTGTTGGAGTCTTTTGGATGTCACTGTCTTGCGGTGAAGACCAGCCTGAACGAGTTGCGCAAGCGGAAAGGGCGCTTTGTATGCATCTTGCTCGTTCATGACACGCATTTTGTCGTGTTGGGGTCAATCGCCATTGACAAACTTCGGGTATTCGATTTTCCAAAATCGTATTCGCTTACCGACAAAGAATTAAATGCACAATGGAACGGAGTGGCACTTCTGGTTAGCGATAAACCGGTTGAGCCAGAACCCCGAAGCGGCAATTTGGCTTTTCTTAAATGGATTTTGGTTGGCATGGTAGGCGTTCTGGCGTTCGCATTGGGTCAAAAGATTTTCAGGGGAGGCTCGCGATGAATTGTCATTTGGCTTTCTGCGTTTTTAAGGGGTTTTGTGCCTGGTCGGTGTTTCTTTGGACTTTGGAAGTTGTCGTTCGACAACCCGTTCATCAGATCGGCTCATCAGTTTGGGGCTCATCCACTTTTCAAAAGGCTGATTATACACATTTCCCGGAAGATTCGGTGGAAGTTGCTCAGGAACTGCAGCAGGGTTTAGGTGTAGACGCGCGGATTGTAACCAGTGAACGCAAGGTTTATTTGGGTCATTTTCTGGTCAATGAGATGCCGACAAAACATGTTTTTTCAATTTCCAACCAGGGTCCGGAGACGGTATCGTTTCTTGAAATGGCCAAATCATGTGGGTGTGCAGATGTTGCCTTGTCGTCCGATAATTTGAAGGCTGGCGAGCACGGAGATTTGACTGTCACGCTGGACTTGCGTGAAATTGGGGAGAAGGGTTCGACGATTGACCTTCGCACCAATAGCAGAAATACACCAGTGGTGCGTTTTCACGTTGCCTATGAAGTCTCCAGAGGCTTGATTGCCAAACGGTCTACGCTTGCTTACGACCGTGTGCTTCCGACACAATTGGAAAGATTTGACGTGATTCTTGAAAAGTGCGAGGGATGGAATCACGAAGAAGGATGGTTGAAACAGATCGCGGTTCATCCCAAAGAACTTGTTTCCGCCGTCATTGAAAAGGAAGGAGCGGAGTTTATTGTTTTACAGGTCGTTTTCCAACCGTTCTCGAATCAGGTTGCCCATTCCGGTACAGGAGACGTGACACTGATTGGGCAGGACGACAAGCCAATCGTGAATATCCCAATTCATTGGACAATTCGACCACGATATGAAGTTAGGCCGGCATCGATCGTGGCGATGGTTGGTGAGGGTGAGTCGGTAACTTCAACAATCGTTCTCGTTTCCAATCGCGAGGAACAGCTTTTGGTCGAAAAGGTTGAGGCAAGTGGCCTCAGGGAATTCAAATCCGAAATCACTCAAATTGCAAAGGGGCTGGTTTCCCTAAAGTTTACTGTTGGGAAACCGGCTGGTCAGTTGAAAGAAGTCCTGGAGCCTTTTATCGAAATCCGGATTTCCCTGCCCGAGCCCGCAATTATTCGGGTTCCGGTGTTTTTTGTTGGGGATGATCCATAAGTCTTGAAGGGAGATGGTTGTGGCTTGCTCAAACCAGAAATCATTGTCGATTCAGGCGTTTACTTTGGTCGAACTTGTGGTCTCACTTGTAATTATTGGTATCATCGTCGGGATTACGATTCCGGCAATTAACATGGTCAGGGAGTCGGGGCGGCGGATTGAGTGTCAATCGCGTTTGAAAAATATCGGGCTGGCGCTGCATTCTTATGAAAGTACGTACGGGCGTCTTCCGGATCCACATTCCGGAACCGGGAATTCGGGAGGCAATGCGAGGGTGTCCGATCATGGGCCGCTTGTGGAACTTTTGCCCTATCTGGAATTGGACGGCGCATTGGCAAGCCTGGATCTGCCTCGCGGAAGTCGCCGAGATCCACCTTTCGAACCACCCGTTGCCGCGTTTTTGTGCCCTTCGGACAAGGGAAAGGGGACGAATTATCGCGCTTGTATTGGTTCCAACCCGGTCGTTTACAACGGCGGAAAACTACCCACCGATGCAGGGGGTGGAGGCGCTTTTGAAGACTGGATTTTTGTTCGTTTGACAGATTTCAAAGATGGGACCAGCAACACGATCGCATTTTCCGAACGACGAGTCGGAGATGGTCGCCAGAATATTCAGGAAGACCTTTGGCTCTCCGGTTTTATCGGTCCTGGCTTCGATGTTAGGCGCGACAGGGTGAATCGGGTGAAAATGCGTGAAATTTGCCAGCAATATTCTTCAAAATGGGGCTTTTATCCCTACTGCGGAAATGACTGGCCGTCGATTGGGTTACAGCATTCGTGGTACAACCACATCGTAACACCGAACAGCCCGTTTCACGATTGCATGTTGGAATTGGGAATTGGGGCTGCCGCGTCCGGTGGTGGGTCAGTGAAGGCGAGCAGCTTTCATCCAGGCGGCGTGAATTCATGCGCTGCGGATGGAAGCGTGAAGTTTGTTGCCGACTCGGTTTCGACGATGGTTTGGGAAGCGGTAGGAACCAGAGCAGATGGAGACACCGGCTCCCTTGAATAACCGCCATGACAGGGTTGGGCTTTTGGTGGTGAATGTCGAATGTAAACAACGTCGGAGCCGGAATTTTGAGACCTTTCTTGTTATTTGCTCCGCAAAAATACCGAAGATCTGCTGTTCTTTGTAAAGTCAAAGGGGTCAGGCCCGAATGGCACTTGATGGGTTCACATCCTCTTGGTGGGCAAGGCTTTGCGCAATTCGTGTCTTGGTTTGTTCATTAGTTTGTAACCTTTGGGCCTTCGTTTGACCACTCTGGGTT
>Ga0163150_10004898_pt1 | contig 17553 bp, 7 predicted proteins | sample OliLakLV19P2IB_FD_148628 | JGI IMG/M metagenome (GOLD analysis project Ga0163150, IMG submission 148628) | Freshwater microbial mat bacterial communities from Lake Vanda, McMurdo Dry Valleys, Antarctica - Oligotrophic Lake LV.19.P2.IB | ecosystem: Environmental > Aquatic > Freshwater > Lake >...
TGTAAATCCATCCGCCAAACTCATTGCACCATCCAAACCATAGCAATTTTTTGGGTAAGCATTTCCGATCAGAAAGCGAACCTTGGTTTTTGCAATCACTCAGTCCAGTGTTTTCCTTGTATTTCACCGCTAAAATCGATTGCGGATCACGAAAACCACCCACAGTTTTTGCGGAAGAGCCCATTGTTATACGTTATACACAAATTACTTGATTCCCAAAGCTGTTTTAGGGCTGGTTGCCTGTGTCTTACCGCACGACAGCATAGCCGGAGACAACCATGAAACAAGTGCTAGATCGCCAATTGATTCTTCTATTGCACGACACCATTCGCGGATGTTCAGGTTCGTTCAAGCTTTATCATTACAGATCCGCCAAGGGCTTATCGGCGTCGCCAAGGTCACGAATGCGATAGTTGTACTCGGCGTTGTTCAGTCGCCGTACTAAAACAACACCAGGATCGCCCTCGTTCCGCAGCGCCTCCTGTTGCCGGAATGCTCGAATCCAGTCGGCGACACTCTGCTTCTCTTGCGACGATGGATTTACCTTAGCGAAGTTTCGTGCGGTGTAAAAAGTTTGTAAAAACGATCTGATTTGGAAACTCAACGACAGAAATAAACGTCTACCCAAGGTCGGACTGTTTATATTCGAACGTACACTCATTGCGATTACTTTTCTGGTTGGTGGAGGTTGGTATGAAGTTTTACAACGTCCGAAGGTGCCTTTTTGCTTTTCTAACACTCCTTTTTCTGTCCACTGCGAATCGGGTTCCGGCCCAGGATTCACAGCCAAATGATGGAAAGCCGGAGCGAGAGCAAACGATCTACGTTCCCTTTTCAAAGCTTCGTGACGTATTTGAAAAGGAAGGGCGAGGGGTCTTTCTTCCTTACGACCAATTCCAAAAGCTTTGGAATGCCGCTCGCGATGCTACTGTCACGCCGCCCCATCCTGGCCCGCCCGTCGATTCGATTATTACCGAAGCCAGCAATGAGGCGACGGTGCTCAAAGATGTTGTCCAGGTGGACGCTGCGCTGACCATTGAATTGCTCAAATCGGGTTGGAACTCGGTTCCGCTTCGCCTTAAAGGTGCGGCCATTCAATCGGCGACGATCGAAGGAAACCCTGCCCGGTTAACCGCGACTCCTGACGGCGGATACCAACTGCTCGTACAAAATGACGATAAACAGCCGCGAAGTATCATGCTCAAGATTACTTACGCTCGAGCCTTCGAAAAAACACCCGGTGAGAATGCCGTTACTTTCGAAGCCCCTCAAGCGCCGGTGAATCGATGGAAGATCCGAATTCCTCAGGCTGGCGTCAAAGTCAACGTCAGTCCGATGATCGCGGCCACCGAAGATACCGGTGACACAATCGAGAGCACCGACGACACGCCGTCGGTGGGCGATTCGAACAAGAAGGGGAAGCAACGACCTGCAAAAGATGAAACGGTCTTGCTCGCCTTTGTCGGATCAGCACCCGAAGTCGCCATTCGCTGGACGCCGAAGGCGGAAGGAGCGACGGGAATGGCAGCTCTTGTTTCCGTGCAAACTCAGCAAGAAGTTTTAGTCTCCGAAGGCGCGATGCGAACTCGCGTCGGATTGACTTATTCGATCAGCCGTTCGCAGCTTACGCAAATGCAGATCGATGTCCCACTCGATCACAAAGTCGTCAATGTCTTCGATCCGAACGTTCGCAAATGGGATGTCACCAAAGAGAAATCGAATAGCGTTGAGGTGCAGCGCATTTCCGTCGAACTTTTTGAGCCTGCCGATGCGACGCAACGCATTGCTGTCGAGCTTGAAAAGTTTCTGGATAGTAGCCATCTCGAATCACTTTCGGTCGCCACGGTTCGCGCCGTCGAAGTTGGTAGGCAACAAGGGATCGTTGTCGTGCAAGTCGATCCGGCATTGCGAGCCGAGTCGACGACTCGAAATGGTCTTCTGCAAATCGATGCGGCCGAGTTGCCAACCGGGCTTGCCAATCAAACCTGGACGTTCGCCTACCGCTATGCTGCCGTCCCATTTGAACTGACCATGTCGATCGAGAAAATCAATCCGCGCATCAATGTCGAGCAGTTAGTCGAGTGCTATTTAGAACCCGAGCAAATTTCGCTCGACGTTATGGCGATCTACTCGATCGAGCAAGCCGGCGTATTTCAGTTGGAATTGGACCTTCCCGAAGGATACCAACTATTGCAGGTCAAAGGACGAATCATGACCGACGTGCAAGCGGCCGCCGTCGATAGCTTTCATACCGAAGGTGATAATCCGCAGCGATTAATTGTCAATCTTGCAAGGAAAGCGATCGGGAAGAACGGATTATACATACAGCTTCAAAAGCGATTGAACGATCCTAACCTTCGTTCCCCAACAGGTACTTCCGCAAGCATTCCTCTCTCCTTTCCTGAAGCCAAGCAAGACTATCTCAACCAATTCTCAGGCAAATTCATTGTCTATGCACCAGAGAGTCTTCGGCTGACTCCGTCGAGTACAACTGGGATGAGAGCGATCGGATTCAGCGAAGCGTTCACCCTCATTCCGACTTGCCGTGATGGTCGATTTGAATCGACTCGACCGACGCTCGCGTATGCGTTCACCGATCAACCAAAAGAGTTGGAGCTCTCTGTCGAGCGACGAAGCCCTTATGTTACGGCACAGCAGACGATGGTGACGCGTGTCGATTCGGGGGTCGTCGTTTATGAAACCAACATCGTATTTGAAATCCGGTACAGCGGCGTCAAATCGCTGCGTATCGACGTCCCAAGCTCGATCGCCGCCGATGTTCGCAACATCAGCGGCAGCAATCCATTTTTACGAGACGCAGTGATCGAACCGACCCCGGACGACGTCCGCGAAGGATATGTCGCATGGAGTTTAACCGGCGAATCGGAATTGATCGGCTCGAAAACCGTTCGCCTTACCTGGGAACAGAAACTGGTCAATCTTGAAGTCGGGAGCAGTCAGAATATCGATGTCCCGCGAATCATTCCGATGAATGTCGATCGGTCGCTTGGACAACTGATCGTTACGAAAGCCGATGCGTTAGATGTGCAGCCAGCCGATGAGCCTGCGGGGCTTCGTTCGATCGATCCGATGTTTGATGTAGCTCCGAATGCAAGGGTCAATGACGCAGCGCTCGCCTTTGAATACGTTGACGATTGGACGTTGAAGCTCAAGGCCACCCGATATCAACTTGAAGAAGTCAAACGGACCAGCATCGAGCGGGCTCTTGTGAGAACCGTCGTCACTAGGAGCAATCAGCGTTCGGTCCAAGCTCTCTATCGAATGCGAAGCGCGCGGCAGCGTCTGGCGATTCAGTTGCCTAAGGACGCCGTTTTTGATTCGCAACCGGTTCGATTAAACGGTCGGCCCGTCTCACTCGAGCGAGGTGATCAAGATTCACTGTATGTTCCGCTGAACGGTCAGGATCCGAACAACCCCTTTGTGTTTGAACTAAGGTACACCGTTACAGGCAATTATCGCGAGATTGATGTTCCAATTTTTCCAGAGGACCCTGCCGTACAAAAGATTTATTTGGCCGTTTTTGTGCCTGATGAAATGCTGGTGTTAAATGTCTCTGGACCTTGGACGGAAGAGTACACGTGGCAAAAACAATCGCCATGGAGATCGATTCCGCTCGCAAATCGCTCCGACGATGATTTGCAGGCATGGTTATCCGAAGGAATCGCGACCACTCAAGGACCGGGTTTTCAAAAAGACGGAGTCCTGTACCTCTTCTCTGCTCTTCAGCCATCGCCGCCGCCCGATGGAACGTTACGACTTTTCGCTCTTCATGAAAAATGGTTGGCGGTGATTCTGATTGGCATACTGGCTGTGGTTGGAATCCTTTTCTTGCGAAGTCCGATTGCGACGAAATTCGTCGCCGTGACCGTTGTGCTTATTGCAGCGGTTGCGTGCGGAGTCTTCGCACCGACCTTGGGACGACAACTTGTCAATTTGCCAACCATTGCGGGGCTAGCGATCATTGGCATTGCCTGGGCTGCTTGGTCCCTGGTGAGTTGCCTCAAGCAGATTAGGTGGAAACAGAAAGAGTTGCTCATCGACGGTGCGTCGGCGATCGAAATGCGAGGTGCAGATCATGAATAAACGAAATTGGCGTTGCGATTGTTGGTTTTTCATTGTCCTAGCATTGTTCGGCTTCCGATTGAATACCCTCGATGCGCAAACCCAACGGTCCGAGCGGATCCGAGAACTTTTTGTTCCATTTGAAGACTTGGATGCCATTTTAGGGAGCGACGTGAAACGCGTTTTCATGACGCGCGACGAATTTGAGAAACTGAAGCTCGCAGCGGTTGCGCAGCCAAAAGCAAAACTCCCGCTCGAGATCGGACTGCTATCGGCGAATTACGATGCGATGATGAGCGATGGGAGGGCCTTGATGACGGGGAAGCTTGTCATCGAAGTTCTTTCTGAGGGACTGCATCCTCTACCGCTTACCTTCGCCGATGTCGGCATTCGTTCGGCGACGTTGGATGGCAAGCCAGCTCGGTTGGCAATGAACGAAGCGAAACAAATCGTGCTTTTCGTCGAAGGCATTGGGTTGCATGCATTCGAGCTGCTAATGGTCATGCCAGTATCGTCCAATGCGGCCCAGCAGACGCTGCATTTTCATGTGCCAAACGCCCCAGCCGGTCAGGTCACCTTTCAAGTTCCCGGCAATGTCGAGGTTCAATCGGGGGCTTCGGTTCTATCGAGGGAAGTTGACCCGAAAAGCGCGACTACAAAATTCCAGGTCGTGCCACCCAACGGCCCCGTATCGATCGTGATGAGTCTCAACAATCGTCAAAAACGAGAGCAAAACACGGTGATGGCACGAGGAGTTTTGGTGGACGAGTTAACGTCGGCCTACGAGCGCTTGCATGTCAATATGACGATGGAAGTGCTCAACGGTGCGACCGACGAGTTCCGATTCATCGTCGACGAAGATTTGGAGGTGAATAGTGTTGCCAGCGATTTGTTGAGTCGATGGGAAGTGATCACTACGGGAAAAGAAAAAGTACTCGTCGTCAAGATGCGAACACCGATCACCGAACGCGTCGACATCACAGCTCGATTGGATCGTAAAAACCTGACGCTTGAAAATTGGGAACTTCCGCAATTTCGCCCCGTGGGAGTCGAAGGCTTTACGGCATTTGTCGAATGGGTGACCGAAGAGCGATTGGAAGTTTCGGAAGTGAAGGCAGAAGGAATGATGCCGATTTCGAGTCAATCTTTAGGTGCCGTAAGATTCGAGAATTTGCAAAGCAAGGAATCGAGCGGACCACGCGTACAAACCACCGCAACATTTTATGCGATTTCTGCGGACCATCGTTTGACGGCCCGTTTGCGATTGCCGCCACCGGAATTGGCAACGATCGCTAACTCGCTTATCGCGGTTTCTGATAGCGGAATAGAAGTAACTGGAGGATTTTCGCTTTCTCCAGAAATCGACAAGCTATTCGAGTTCTCGTTTTTGGCACCGAAGAATTGGGATATCGAATCGATTCGCTCGAGCGATGCTGGCGAATTGAAGTTCCAACGCTTCGAAGACAAGCTTGGCACGAGAATTCGTGTGTTGATCCCACAGGGAGTTGTGCCTGGAACGCAGCAGTCGGTGATATTTCAAGCCCGTCATGTGCCGCCTGCATGGCTCGATAATTGGACGACGCAGACGATTGAACTTCCGGCTTTTCCGGCAGTTGGCGCGATAGCTCAATCCGGTGCGATGGCTTTGCAATTGAAAGATGATCTCGTTGCAATTCCTGATGTTACGCAAAATCTAATCGCGCTGAATGAAAGTGAGAAGGAAAAATATCGACTCGGCGGCATCCCAACGGCACTCGCCTATCGCTATAATTCGACGGATTGGTCAGCGAAGATTGGAGTGTCGCGAACGTCGCCACGTTTGGTTGCTCGCGCGATGTCGTTCTTTCGAGTCGAACAGGAATCTATTCGCGTTCATCAAGAGTTAATTTACTTGATCGACCAGGCTCGATCAAAGCAACTGAGCTTTTCACTACCCGAAGAGACACCGAGCGAGATTTCGATCCAAGGACTCGACGGGATCCAGATTAAGGAATCGACAAGCCGTGTCGCGAATGGAAGAAGGCTCTGGGTAGTCGACCTTGCGGAACGCCATGCAGGTAAAGTTCGCTTGTCCGTCGACTTTACTCAAAACGTTAACGACAGTGAACGTACTGGAATCGTATTACCGGTTGTTCGAGCCGAATTGGTCGACTATCAATCGGGCACAATGGCGATCGAGGGGCATCCAGAATTTGACACGCGCGTCGTTAAAAAACCTCGCTCCATCGATATTGGCGAATTGGTCGACGCTGAGTATCAAGCAGGTAGTCGGTTGCTCGGTGCGTTTGGTTATGCCGGAACCCAAGATGAGCTCTCGATCGATTTGACGCGTCGTACCATTTACGGGCTTCCAACGACAATCGTCGAGCGCGCGGAAATAGTAACATCGCTTTCCGCTACCGGCGTTGGCCAAACGGCAGCTCGATATCGATTGCGAACGAAAGCTTCGTATCTCGAATTGCAACTGCCGGAAGAGGCGACGCTTTGGTCAGTATTCCTGGATGGCAACCCGGCATTGCCGCAACGTATCGATAGCCGAGTATGGATTTCGATGCCTGCGTCCGCTACCGCTACCGTTCGTGACTTACAAGTTGTCTACACCATTCCAACCGAGTCGATGAGTCTGATGTGCAACGTCGATGTCGACGCGCCCGTTCTCTTCGAGCGTAAGGATCGCGATTCGAAAGGAGAAATCATTCCTGTTGCGGGACTCGATTGGCAACTTATTATGCCGAGCGGCTATCGTGTGGTTTCATCGGATGGGATCAGCGCAACACCGGCATTCGAATCGATCCTATCGCGATTGCTCGGCACGCTTTGGCGTCTCGGCGGCGGTAGTAACACTAATTTTCTAACGGTTACAAATGCGCGCGAATCCGCGCGCCGTAGTCCAAGCATGCTTGGCGGAACAGGTCTTGATTTCGAAGCTTCCTCGAATCAACCGATGGAAGAAAAGAGCGGACAAGCGACACGTGAGCTGTCGGCGCTAGCCGCAGATTCTTCCAGCAACGTTAGTCCATCGAAAACGCCCGCTAGCGCCCTTGAATTACCATCGACGACATCTACTCCAGCCGAGAATTCTCTAATGCAAACTCGGATCGATCAAGAAGGCGTGAAAATGGCGCAGCAAGGTCCGGCCAAAAATCGTAGCAATCTATGGGCGATGGAAGGCGTTCGAAGTTTGGCCATCGAGCTGAGTAATACCTCGCAATCCAACTCGACATTTGCATTAACAACGCTAGGGACACAAACTCGCACTCGGTTAACCATCGTCGATGCAACGAAATTGAATTGGCTGAGCTGGGTCATAGGATTGGTTGTCTTTGCCATCGGATTGAGAATCAACTCGCGATCGAATCGCATCTACTATCTGGCGATCGTCACCATCGCCGCCGTCCTTCTACCGATAGTCACCGGGTCGCATTTCGAGTTTGAGTCGATTCAAATCGCAACATTTAGTGCGGCCTTGGCGTTGGTCGCCTACTATCTGATGCAGCAACTTTGTTGCGGATGTAGCCGAGTTTTGCAGCGACGTAAGGTCCATCAACCCGTGCTGGATAAGTCGATCGTGGCGACGAGTGCGATGCTGATCGCGATAGGCCTGGCGATGATGCTCAGCTCCGGCTCGACGCTTGCTCAGACCACGACCGATGAAAAGCTGCAGAGTTCGAATCAGACAGTTCCGGCGACCGTAGGTAAGGTCGTCACGAACTTTCAAGAATTGGAAAATTTGCTCATTACATTGAGCCATTCCGGAACAGCTTCCATTCCCGAGAACGCAGTCGTCGTTCCGTACGACCCCAATTCCAAAGTCGAATCGACGCCATCTCAGAAATTGATGGTTCCTTATGCGACCTATGAACGACTATGGAATTTGGCGTATCCCAATAAACTTCTCGAAGCTGTCAAACCGCCCACCGAATTCGCTTGGGCAGGTGCTGAGTATACGACGACCTTGGATGGAAGCGCTTCGATGACGATGACAGGGAAGATTCGCATTGAGCAATATGTCGAGCGCGAACTGGCGATCCCGGTTCCGATAGCCGGTTGCGTTTTAGAAAGCGCGTTCGTCGACGGCAAGCCGGCTAAGCTGCAACACATTGCGTCGAATGCGAAGCAGGCAAAACCAGAACAGAGCGCCAGCAGACAAGCGGAACATCATAACTTGTTTGTGCTTTACTCGTCTGGCAAGGGTACGAAGGAGATTAGGCTGACCCTTCGATGGCAGGTCGCTAAGAGTGGTGGCTGGCGAGTTGTCGATGGACAAATTCCAGTTGGTCCTGCCTCGACATTAGAAATCGCCGTGGTACGAGAAAACACCGAAATTCGATTGTCGAAAGTCACCGATCGAGCAGTATACATGACCTCGCGAGCCAACGAAACGATCAAGACTGCGATGGGAACCGACGGCCGCCTCGCTATGCAGTGGCGCGATAAAATTTCAGAAGCCGTCGTCGATCAAGGGCTCACCGTAGAATCGCGAGCCGTGTTGGATGTCCAGACGGACTCGCTGCGCATGATTTGGCAAGCAGATTTTCAGTTCTTGCGTGGACGCCGCGAGTCGTTTTCGTTAAGAGTGCCGAAAGGATATTTGATCGAAAAAGTAGTCGGCGAAAACGTTCGCAGTTGGTCGACCAAGATGCTCGAATCCACGCAGCAGCTCGATATCGAACTATTAAAAGCCGCCGTTGATCGCGAGTCGCTGACGGTGTTGATCGCAAAGCAATCGGAGCTGCAAATCGTTCCACTACCCAATGCAAAACAAGAACATGTTGACGCATCGCATTTTTTGGTTCCCGAGATTTTAGTTCCTGATGCGATGTTGCACCAAGGACGACTGACCGTGCGTCGCAGCTCGATTTTAGATGTTCGAGCGGGCGATATTTCGGGCTTGAGTCGTATGGATCCACCGGATGAATCGCGGCTAGTCCAGCAATTGGGTTCAGCCTCTCCATTCGAGACAACGACCTATCAAGCGTATCATTTTTCGCAACCCGGCTTCCAACTATCGATCTCGGCTGTCGTATTCTCGCAAAAAACTTCGGTTGCATTGCAGTCGCTGATCAAGATTTCGCAGTTAGAAACGACGCTCGAAACGAGACTACTTTTCAACGCAACTCAACGTCCGATCCATCATGTTCGAGTTCGAATTCCACAAGGGATGAAAATCGATGCGCCGCAGGTACCAGGCAAACACGAATGGTCGGTCGTCAATTCAAGCGATGACCAAGATCGGAATTCGAAATTGATCGAGATTTTTCTCGTGGACGGACAACTTGGCGAATTTCCAATCATTCTGCGCGGTACGCTCGATGTCGGTGGTGGCGATGTAGTGACGCCTGCCTCGATCGAGCTTCCGCGTTTGCAAGTTCTCGACGTCGATAACCAACGCGGTGAAATGGTCGTGCAAGCCGATCCTGCTTACAATGTCACGACGCGCGCACTTCAAGAGTGCGAAGTCAAATTGCTCAATACAGTGAGCGACTGGCTTTCTCCGAATCAGCGTCGGCTAGCGCGGACGGTCGTCGCGTATTCCAATCCTGGCTACAGCGGCCAAATCGTACTGTCCCCACAGACGCCTCGCGTAAGCAGCCTTGCAGTCACCAATGTAAAGATTACCGATCGGGCTATCGAAGAGACTATCTATATCGAAGCTACCATCGTCTCGGCAGGTATTACCGAATTCGTCTTTCAACTCCCTGCGGTTTTGAAGAATGCAAGAATCCGCGCCCCATTCATACGGCAAAAAAGCGTCACTCCGATCAATTCAGACGCAGATTCGCCGGTTCAGGTCGTGATTAAGTTGCAGGACTCGATCATGGGGCAGTTTGCGATCTTCATCGAGCATGACCGATTGCATAATGCTGGACTTCAAATCGCACCATTTCCTGTCATTGAAACCGGAACGACCTCGATGCGCTTAATTACGCTTGAGAATGTCAGTCGCGATGAGCTGATCACCGGCGACTTGGTATCGATTGCGCCGCTCGACGCTGCCGAGTTGCAAAAGCAACGTCGGGTTCGCGATTTGGGCGGTAAGTCGGCGATCGTCTACAAGATCAACGAGAATCAAATCGGTGCTGGTTTTCCACGTTTGACTTTTGAAACCAAAGGGCGTTCGACGGTTGAGACATCGAGTGCCCGAATTGGACTATCGCAAACGCTGCTGGTTGTCGATGACCTCGGTGCCTATCGAGCGATTCAAGAGTATCGCGTTGAGAATCGGACCGAGCCATTTCTCGAAGTCGAAATTCCGAACGAATCAAGACTCTGGACAGTTCATGTGGCAGGCGAACCGGTGAAGCCAACGTCGGTTGCCGGTTCGAGCAACCTTGTCCGAATTCCGCTGATAAAAACAGCCGAAGGCGATCTTGATTACGCTGTCGTGCTCAAATACGGCGGCAGCTTACCGCGCACGGGTCGGATGCGTAAGACTGATTTTCCGCTGATGAAAACTCGCAATATTCATGTCGAGCTATCGCAAGTTCGCTTGCGGTTACCCGAGAACTTTCGCTGGTTTAATTTTGAAGGGAGCTTGGGACTGGTCAAGAATGAGAGTGAGATTCAAGCGGGCTGGTTATCGTTTCGCACTCGACAGATAGTTGAATTAACGGAGTTGCTTAGCTCGTCGAGCGATATGTACTCCCGAGTGCGAGCGCGGAGTAACCTCGATCAATTGGAAGCCGCTGTCGGAATCCAGAACTCGGCCTATTTCGATACGCAAGCTGCTAAGCCGTCGGATGAACTGCAACGTCAGATTAATCAAAACGCGTTCGCACTAGGCCTGGCCAAGCAGCAGGTCGTCGAACTACAAAAATCGGTGCCCAGCAAAGACAAGGCAATTGACAATCGCGAACTTCTTGGCGAGCTCTTTGAAACGCAAGTTAATGGCCGTTCATACAATGTCGTCGACGGTCTCGGGCTCAATTTCACGACCAAGGATTCGCCAGTTGGTGGGACAGTCGTAAAACAGATCGAACCGGGCAAAGCGTTGACGATTCCAGATTTGAAAAAGCTCGACGAATTCGAAGCTCGCAAAGAAGCGGACGCGAAACTCGGCATTCAACGCGATGGGCTTGGCGATACTCGAGAACAAGCCGAGAAATACTCGCAGCGATTGCAAGCACAGAATTTTGGCGGGATCGCTGCGAATGGACTCACTATGAACAACAGTGCGGTTAATAACTCTGGGATGACTCTTCAAAACGCAACTCCGCGAGGTTCTGCCGGTGCTTCAATCACACGGTATGCTGCTGATGATCTTGGACAAACCATGTCAGGATTCAATCGAGGCTTGCAAAGCGACCCTTTCTCCGCAGCCATTCAGCAGGAAACATCTAAAACACAAATATCTCAGCCGCAAACAACGATTCCTTTGCCGAGTCAGCCTCCAGTCGATTCGGATTTGCGACGCCGACGGGATGTCGAGCAGAAATCAATGGAAGGTTTCGATCAGAACGGATTGTTCAAGCGGAATGCTTTTATGGCAAGTCTCGATGTCGATATTCCGGTGCGAGGTCAGGAATTTCTGTTCACGACTCCGGGAGGCGAACTTGAGTTGGCAGCTCGAAGTCTTTCCCACCACATGATCGGTCGATTCTCGATGGCGGTTTGCTTGGTGATTGCAGCAGGTTTCGCGTATGTACTTTTAAAGTGGTTGCATTCGATGTTGGACCATCAGACCGGAAGACAAGTATTGGCCGCCACGTTACTTGTGCTTGGTTTGGTCAGTCTCGGATTTGGTTTGCTACCGATCTATGGAAGTCTCTCACTTCTGGCATCCTTAGCGTTGTTCTTCACAATGCTTCCGTCGGTTGAGGCCAGCGTGCCATGAGATAGCCAAGGCAATCTTGCCGGATTCCCTCGATGTTTCGCGTTAACATCGAGGGATTCGCGGCGACCGGCCAGATGCAGCAAAGTCGGCCGAGGACAAATGGCTTTAATTGCGCGAGCCGGGATGTCGAGCAACCCTTCGGGGATTCTGTCAAATTCGTCAAATAGCATGGCAGACAGTAGTGATCGTTATTCCCAAGTATGAATCGGATGTCCGGACGACTGATTTTGAATATAGGCTTGAGTGAGTTGCCTCACGTCGCCTTCAAAGTCGATAATCTTCCTTCGCTGCCAGGCCGCACCATTCTGCCGCGACTCGATTCTTCCGCGAAGAATCTCGACGGTATTGTCGATCAGCTCAGCATCGATGCCGAGCTGTACCATTCCTTCACTGGCCAATGGCAGCACCCGATCGCTTGCGAGAAAAGCCAACACATATTCTTTCCCGTCAAGCCATTGGTTCGGGGCTGCAAAGCCATGCTGTGCGGCCGCATAAAAATTACGTTTAACAGCTTCGAACGGCAACTGACTTTCTGGCTCTAACTTTGACGTGGCTAACGCATGTGTCAACCCGAGATAGAATACGATGTCGGCCGTCAAATCATTCAAACTGGGGCTTGCCGACATAGGCCGATGTTCGATCCGCAAATGCGGAGTGCCGTCAGATTCAAAGCCGATCAGTGGCCGATTCCAATGCCAGATCGTCCCATTGTGCATCCGAACGTGCGTCATCTGATCGGGCGATGTATTCTGAACCTCGGGCAAAAGGATTCGATGTCGAGAATGATTGCGTTCAAAGATCTCGAAAAGCGAATGGTGAATGTAGTCAGCGCCGAATGTAACTCGCGGCTCTGGACCGGCCGTATCGACCGCTTGCTCGAAAACCGAAATGCGCGTGTCATCCCAAAGGCGCTTTCCAAAAAGAATCGGTGCATTGGCTGCCAAGGCAACGGTGAAAGCCGACGCAATTACCGATGCGTTGTAGTACCGCTTGGATACAGCTGCCGGCACTTTAAGATGAACTTGAAGCGACGTTGCCGCCGCTTCGAGCATGAGATCATGATGCGAACTGACGAGTGTATCCAAGCCATCGATGCGGAGTTCGATGGCTCGACCGCCGCGCTGCCGCAAGACTTGTTCGGTCAACGCTGCATACCTTCGCAGCGACGACATATTCTTGACGCAGAGCATCGTATCGGTAACCGTCGGCAACGTGCCGATCGAAACGATGCGATGATCGAGTTGACTTGCGACTTCGTGACAATGCTCCCAAGTCGAGCGTATCTCAGAACGCATATCGACAAGTCCGGCCCCAGCGATGTATTGCGGTTTCACATTCAGTTCAAAATTGAACTTGGCGAGTTCCGGTACAACCCATTCGCGGTCGACTTTTTCTAAAAAAAGACGATTATCGGGAACTGGCTTACCATCGAGGTCGACCAACCACGCTTCGAGTTCCAAACCGCACTGCAATGCATCGACGCAGAACGTGCCGTTGGAAAACCACTTGCTCAGCAGTTTCATCTCTGAATCGAGGCACGTACGAAAGCGAGCAAAGTCTTCGTCGCTAAACTCCTTCGCAGTGATTTCCTGTCCCACTCAGCGTTCTCCAATGGCTTCGGTTTTTCGTCGCGCCGTTTAACCCCAGTACCGTTCAATGAAGGTATTGGAGTTTGTTAAACCTCCCCGTATCTAGGATCTTTAGCAAGATCCACTACTTCAATTCCTTGATTGAGATATTGCGGAACTGTACCAAGGCGGGCGGGCTTGTCCATTCACCGTTTTTCTTGCTGCCGTGATGCTGCAATCCGATCGGTCCGCGAGCGGGTAGGCCGGGAATCGTTGCGTTCGCGATGACCGTCTCACCATTGAGAATAACATTGACGGTTTCACCGCGAACGGTGATATCGAATCGATTCCATTGGCCAACGGGTTTATCGGCTTTCATTCGAGGCGTTACGGCGGCTCGAACTTCCGGCGGCATGCTCTTGTCGCGGCGAACACTATACATTTCTCCCGAGCCGACTGGCCAACACCATATGTTGAGCTGATGTTTGGCGCTGCCTCGCAATAAAATTCCCGAGTCCGAATCGGGGATCGACAACTTGATCGGTGTGCCATCCGCATCGACTGCCTCGGAGCCATCTGGGAGGATTTGCGCAGCTTTAGGATTGGTATAAGGCGTCTCTTTGATTCGCCAATCGACGATCAACTGAAAGTCACCATACTCGCGTCGCGTCCACAAGGATTTATCGCCGGGCGATTCGCTTAGGGCATCATAGTCGAGAACTTCCTTCAGGATTTTCCAGTGCCCGTTGTCCCCTTCCGGAACTTTCCAATTTTCAAAGTCGATTCCAGTGAACAAGGGAACGAAACCAACTCCCTCGACAGCGGTTTCTTCGGAAGTCGCTCCTGTCGATGGAAGTTCTTGAATACGAATGTTCCGAAAGTGGCATTCAGAGCCTTCCGACTCGAGGAAGATATATCCCTTTCGTGGCCAGCAGTCCTTACCGATCGTAACTTCTTTGCCATTAACGCTCAGTCGTACTTCGCCATGATTTGCGACTACTCGATAGTGATTCCACTCGGGTGAGCTTCGCGATAAGTCTTCGGTAGGAAAGCTTCGAGCTCCGTTTTTCGCGATCCGACCAATGGGCGTCATCTTAGCCCCGTGAATCGGGAAGATATCGCCGTGCGTTGTGAACCTCTCATTTTTCCCGGGCTTGTCGTATCCATTGTCGAGAATCTGAACTTCGATGCCTCGGGTGAATGGGATGCCGACCGATGGAGTGCCATCGCCCCACAAAAACAAGCCAGCGTTACCGCCTGGTCGCATGTGTCGCCAATCGAGTTCGACAATATAGTTCTCGTACATCCGGTCCGTTCTCATAACGCCAGTCGGCAATCCGGTCGAAACGATCATTCCATCCCGAACTGTAAACGTGTTGGGGGCGACGTTGACAGGCTTCCAGCCCGACAAGTCTGTGCCATTGAAGAGCGGCACCCAAGAAGGTGGGGCACTTCCCTTCTCCTCGCCGAAAAACGGAACTGGACAAGCAACGATTACTAAAAGCAATAGACACGATAAAGGTCGATGCATCATGAGACTCCAAAGGGAGAGTGAATGGGGTGAGAGCATGAGAAGCGTCCATTGTAATGCATTCTCGAACTTGAATGATATCTATTCAAAAATCGATCTTGGAACCGTTTTAGTGATCTGATACCCTTCCCGACGCGTTCCACGACGATTAATTATGAGGATGATCGCCTTGCGTCAAACGAAGCAACATACGACGTTTGTCATTCCCTGCTACAACGAACAATATCGATTGAACGTCGCTCAGTTTAGCGATTTTCTGCAAACTACGGCTGATGTCAGTTTTATATTTGTCGATGACGGCAGCCGAGATGGCACAGTGGAGATCTTAGAAAGTATCCGTCAATCGGTTGGGCCAAATCGAGTTGAGATTTTGAGGCTTCCCGAAAATCGCGGAAAGGCCGAAGCGATTCGTCAAGGAATGTTGCTAGCCCTCTCGCCAAACTATCGGCGTGATCGTGAAATTTCGTTGGTTGGTTATCTCGATGCAGATTTAGCGACACCGCTCAGCGAAGCGAAACGACTGATCGAGGTCGCCCACCGTCGCGAGGATATCGAAATCGTGATCGGCAGTCGGCTTGGGCTGAAGGGGCATCGAGTCAAACGAACCTTTTTGCGAAAGATCGTAGGTCGCATATTTTCTATTATCGCTTCTCGATTGATGGGGCTTCCCGTTCAGGATACACAATGCGGTGCCAAGCTTTTTCGCGTTCGCAATTGGCTTGCACCGGTCTTTCGCAATGAGTTCAAGGACCGCTGGCTATTCGACATCGAGATTTTAGCGCGAGTAAAGCAGTTGTTAGGTGCCGACGCAGCGTCCAAGCTCTTCGAGTACCCGCTTGAGGACTGGACCGAAGTCGGTGGTTCAAAACTCAAGCTGACCGACTTTATACGAGCGCCTCTAAAATTGATCCGCCTCGTTGTCGAATATCGAATGAAGAAAACGATCATGTTGAACGAAATGGAATCGGAATCGCCAGTCTTGTTGCCATTCTCAAATTCAAAAACAGAAGCTTCTCATTCCGAGAGCCAACGCAAAGCTTCGTAAAGGATGCAAGTTGAAAGCTTTCTCGATTTATGCCGCCACGCTCGTTATCGGATTGGCCGTCTTTTTAAGCACGCCAAAGCGTTCCGTTTCAATTAACTATGAAGCTGCTGCGAATATTTGGCTGAAAAGTAAATCCATCTACGAAACGTCCAAAGAAACTGGACATGGATTTCTCTACCTTCCACATGCCGCAATCTTGCACGTACCATTCGCTTTGATCTCGAAATGGACCGGGTTCGAACGATTGGGAGATGTCCTATGGCGCATTCTATCATGGACCATGTTTGCCGTTGGCTGTTACCGATTCGGGAAACTCGTTGATCGAGACGAAAAAAGAGTGCAATGGCGAATGGCCATGGTTGCGAGTTTGTTGGGGATGAATTGTTTGCGAATTGGCCAATCCACCCTTCTAATGACCGCATTGATGTTGCTCAGCATCGAAGCTTGGCGTTTGAACCGATTCAACTGGGCGACAGCCTTCGTCGTACTGGCAATCGCCGTGAAACCGTTGGCGTTGGTTTTGCTCTTGTTGTATTTTGCCATTTCAGCACCGATGCGAGGAAGGCTTGTCATCGGGAGTTTGATTCTGTTCGTTATCCCATTCTGCTTTCAGTACCCCGCATACGTTTGGAAGCAATATATCGATTGCTACACGATGCTGAACACGGCAGCCAATATAGGCAACGAATTTGATTGGTCGCAACTTTTTGGAATGCTTCATTTCTTTGGTTTTTCTGTGAATGGGCCGTTACAAACCGCGATTCGCATACTGGCTGCCATTGGAACACTTGGATTGGTATGGATCGCGACGCGAAAATTCGATCGTGATGGCCAGGCAATCTGGATCTTTGTATGGACGATCGTCTACTTGATGCTCTTTAATCCTCGAACGGAGAATAGCACGTATTGTATGATGGGACCGGTATTCGGATTCTTTATAAGCGAAAGCGTCGTTTCGACGAAGCGATTTTATATCACGATCGGACTTACGATCCTTGCCATCGGCACGGCGGGAAGCCATGAAATCGGCAAGTTCTTCACGCCTACGGGCGCAACTCCAATTTGGCTTGCACCGCTTTGCTGCTGTGTGTTCGTCGGCTTTCTTGCCTATGCATTTTGTAAACAAACCAGAAAAGCCAAGGGGCCGCCCATTTTATTGCGACTTAGATGACCAGTTATTAAAAGGCTCTTCCGCAGAATCTGTGGGGCAAAATTAACTATTTATCGTTACGAATAGAAAACCGAAGTTTCAACGGACACCCGTTTCGCATTGGATTTTTGAGGCATCACTCCGATGTCCAAAGTTGAAGATAAACAACCCACCAGACGATCAGTCCGGCGGGTTGCCGAGCGCCTTTGGCGCATCGGAGCCATCCCTTGTAAATCCATCCGCCAAACTCATTGCACCATCCAAACCATAGCAATTTTTTGGGTAAGCATTTCCGATCAGAAAGCGAACCTTGGTTTTTGCAATCACTCAGTCCAGTGTTTT
>Ga0163150_10004899_pt1 | contig 17550 bp, 14 predicted proteins | sample OliLakLV19P2IB_FD_148628 | JGI IMG/M metagenome (GOLD analysis project Ga0163150, IMG submission 148628) | Freshwater microbial mat bacterial communities from Lake Vanda, McMurdo Dry Valleys, Antarctica - Oligotrophic Lake LV.19.P2.IB | ecosystem: Environmental > Aquatic > Freshwater > Lake >...
GCTCTATCGCGACAAGATGGGAGCATTTTTTATTGTGGCTTTTCCGATCCTGATGGGGCTGTTCTTTGGGCTTGCCATGGGTGGGCCATCTTCCGGAACGACCAGCAGCAAAATGAAACTGTCGGTGGTGGACGAGGACGGCTCGGACATTTCCAAACGGTTCCGGGATATCCTCGGTGAAAACAGCAGCATCGAAATCATCACCGAGTCATTTGAAGACGCGAAAAACAATGTGAGGCTTGGCAAGCGGACTGGCTTGGTCCGGATTCCGCAGGGCTTTGGCAAGACTGCAGGAATTCTCTGGCAGGAACCTCCGGTACTGGACGTTGGCATGGACCCGTCGCGAACCGCTGAAGCGGGCATGATGGAAGGAATCCTGATGCAGTCGATGGGCAAAATCATCGGCACCGAAATGACGAACATGGACCGGCTGGTCCCGATGATCGATCAGCAGCGGGAGACTTTGAAGTCCCAATTGGCCGAGTCGCCGGTCCAGATGGCGACTGCAGAACTTTTCTTTGGCTCCCTCAAGCAGATGCTGGGCAGCGTCAAGGACCTGAACGAAATGCCCGGCGCCCCCGATTCGGAGGGTGACGGGGGTGATGCCCCGTTTGGCAACGGCATGCAACTGGTCAACATCAACAAGCTGGATGTGACCCGACAGATCGATCCCAACAGCATCGCCGGGCAAATGTCCAAAGTCCGTTCGTCGTGGGACATCAGTTTTCCCCAGGCCATGCTGTGGGGCGTGATGGCCTGTGCAGCCGGATTCGCGATTTCACTGGTGCGGGAAAAGACGATGGGGACCTTGCCCCGACTGCAGGTCGCACCGGTCGGCAAAATGACTTTGCTGTTTGGAAAAGCGCTGGCCTGTTTCCTTGCGATCCTGGCCGTCATCGCCATGCTGACCACGTTGGGAGTGATGCTGGGAATGAAGCCCGGAAATTATCTGATGCTGGGTGCAGTCAGCGTGTCCGTGGCTGTGGCCTTTGTGGGAATCATGATTGCCATCTCGACCTTGGGCAAAACCGAACAGGGTGTCAGCGGAGCCGGCTGGGGCATCAACATGATTATGGCCATGATTGGCGGAGCGATGATTCCGGCGATGTTTATGCCAAAGATTCTGCTGGATGCAAGCGTGATCAGCCCTGTCCGCTGGTCGATCTACGGGCTCGAAGGTGCGATCTGGCGGGGGTTTTCCTGGATGGAAGTGGCAATCCCTTGTCTCATTCTGGTTGCCGTAGGAGTGACAGGTTTTTCGGTTGGTTTTACAATCTGGATGCGCAGGTCGCTCGCGTGAAGGTTGAAGGAAGCATTTTCACGGAGTGAAAAGCTACGTGGCGCTACGTAGCCGTTCACTCCGTGAACGTGCTTGGCCCGTTACGCAGCCCGCTGAACTCCATTCGAATGAAGGTCGAAGAAAGCATTTTCACGGAGTGAAAAGCTACGTAGCGCTACGCGGCCCGTTGAACCTTAACTGCGGTTTCCGATTCCTTGCGGCGACTGCTGATCGCCTGAATCAGTTTCTCGCGTTCCAGTTTGCCTTGCATCAACCGTTGATTGAATTCGCGGTCCTGGCGACTATGACCAAACGCCAACACACGTCCAAGTCCTGAAGCAGGCTTTCCAAGCACTGCATCCAGCAAAATCCTCAGTGACATTCCACCTACGCCGTTTTCAGAATGCCGGCGATGTATGCGTTCATGCTCCAAACCGCCCAATTGCGATTTCTTCCATTGTCCCAGCAGCGAGGAATCGCAAGTGACCATCCAGTCGGCCAGGCCAACAGAACGATAGCCCAGGCATCTCAGCCCCGCCGTCAGTTCGATATCAAGCGAATCCGCCGACAGCCCGGTTTGTTCCAGTTCCAGCCAGCCGAAGGCGTCATTGCGAAAAACACCGGCCAGTCCCGTCGGTCCATCGATCTGTAAATCGCTTCGGCGTTTCGCTGCATGGACAATCCGCCGTGACTGACGTCGATCCAGCCGCATGCCCGATATCCCGCCCCGTGTCGGAAACCCGACCGTTGCCGAATCGGTTGGCAACAGAACCGGAGATACCGATCCAACCATCGAATCATCAAACCGGGGCGACACAATCTGGTTCCACCCATCGCTGATTTCTGTCCCCGGCAGAAACAAACACACCAGTTCCTTCCCGGCTTGCTGAACAGCAGCGCGAAACAACCGGGGCAAATCCGCTTTTTCCCCCGTCGGCAACCGGACCAGTTCTACTTCCCCTTCCAGCCCATGAGCGTCAACAAAATCTTCCGGACAGGGCACAATGACCTCCGACCCGGCGGGCACATACCTCAGTACAGACCCGAGAGTTTTTTCAAACTCAGGCTGACTGCCCAGGACGGGCACGATAATGGAAAACTGACGCATGGGGGGAGCGAGCAGTGAAGGCATATGGGTTTCTGGCCTGTCTGGTATTCTTGCCGGTGTCCAACAGGAAATGGGAAAGTCGAATAGCTCAGGACACCAACCGGTGTTTTTTCAGCAAGCAGACCATTTCTAATTTTCGGATGGAGAGCGGTTGATTATCCATCCATTCCGGCACTTTTCGCAGCCGGCAATTCTGTCAGAATTGGTGCAGTTTGACGGAAAAGTTTGACTCCCCGCCTGGTGATCCCCAATGCTTCCCCGATTTTGCAGAGTCCGGCAGAGTTTTGACGATCGCCACATCGGCGATATTTCGGGTGCTGTCATCAATCAGCTGGCTTCGCTTGAATTGGATCAGGTAATTGGTGAGGGGGATTCGGTCGCGGTGACGGCTGGCAGCCGTGGCATCGCCGACATCGCAACGATTACCCGGGCAACCGTCGGTTTCCTGCAACAGATTGGGGCCAAACCGTTTGTCGTACCGGCGATGGGGTCCCATGGAGGCGGAACGGCCGGGGGTCAAGTCAAAGTGCTGGCCAGCCTGGGAATGACTCCGGAAAGTCTCGGTTGTGAAATCCGCTCGTCGATGGAAACGGTCACGGTCTGTGAGCATCCCCTGGGTTTTCCGGTCCATTTCGATCGCCATGCGTGGGAGGCTGATCATGTCGTGGTCATCAATCGGATCAAGGCCCACACGGGTATTTCCGGTCCTCTGGAAAGTGGATTGATCAAGATGCTGCTGGTTGGTCTGGGGAAACACGAAGGGGCCAAACTGTATCACCGCGCCATGGAGGACCATTCCTTCCAGGAAATCGCCGAAATGTCAGTGGATCAGGTTATCCGGAAGTGCAGAATTGCCTGCGGACTGGGAATCGTCGAAAACGCCTTTGAGAAGACTGCAGTAATTCGCGGACTGGCTCCCCATGATTTTCTTACGGGTGAACCAAAACTGCTTGAGCTTGCAAAATCGCTGATGCCCCGGCTCCCCATGGACGACCTGGACATGTTGCTAGTCGACCAGATGGGCAAAAACATCAGCGGAACCGGGATGGATACAAACATCGTCGGCCGAAAATTCAACGACAACGCCGCCATGCCAGGCGAGACACCCCGAATCAAACGAATCTGCGTTCGCGACCTGACTGAAGCTACTGGGGGCAATGCGACCGGAATTGGAATCGCGGAATTTTGCCGAAGCCAGCTGGTCGAAAAAATCGACCACCGCATTACGGCCATCAATTGCATTACGGCCCTGCATCCGACCGGTGCGATGATTCCGATTCATTTCCCGACCGACAGGGAAATGCTGGAAGCGGCCGGTTCAACCTTAGGGCTGGTTCCACTCGACAAATGCCAGATGGCCTGGATCCAAAACACGCTCCATTTGAACGAGTTCGAATGTTCCGAACCGGCTGCGGAAATGCTGGCCAACCATTCCGGCCTCGAATTCATTGGCGATCCCCGGCAAATCCCTTTCGATGGTTTGGGCAACCTGCCCTGGTTTCCCAATCTCTGGAGTTGATGCGCAGAAAGTGGATTTGGCGATAGTCTGGTCGAACCGGATTCCATCGAAAACCGGGAGCGAAAGGACCTTCCAGAGCGCCAAAATGTGCCAAAAACAGTGATTTCTGGGTTCCCCTAGGCAAAAAACGGAGCTTTTAGGAAAAATTGGCTTTTTCGGCGGTTCGGTAGTAGAAACTGCCCAGAATTCCAATTATGCTGGCTATTCCAATCACCCACTTCAGGTTTGATGTGGATTTGAGATTGTCTTACAACCGAGTGTTTTCGCAGGGGTCTGGACATGAAAAAATTGGTATCGTGGATTGCCGCATCAGCCATGGCGATTGGCACCGTTGCTTTTGCACCGACTGTTGCAACGGCAGATTATTTTGACAACTTTGACAGTTACGCACTTGGTAACATTAACGGTCAAGGGCCGTGGGTCTACTTTGGCGGTGCGCTGCCAAGTCTCGTAAGCAACGCGCAAGCGTTCAGCGGGACACAGTCACTCGCCCTTTCGACGGTTGCCGCTACTGGCGGTTATGGTTCTGATACCTACATCGCCAACTGGAATGGCGCGCCCGTCACCTCAGGAATTTGGTCAGGAACTCTTCAATTGTACATTCCGGCCGCCTTTAATGGCCAGTTGCACATGTTCTTTTCGCAGGGTGCAATGCCTACCACGTTTGATGAAGGAGCGTGGGTGAGGGTAAACAACAACGCTGGCGCTGGAAACATCAACCGGTTTAACTTTGTGAACGGACCGACGCCTGCACCGCTGGTTTATGATCAGTGGGCTGGACTGGGTATTGTCATAAACCTGGACGCAAACACCTTGGACCTCGCATACAATAACGCTCCTTTTTACAGTGGTGCTTGGGACGTCCAGTTTCCCGGTGGATTTATTGGCCTCGGCGGGATTAATTTTTGGGTTGATGGGGGTTCTGCTCCAGGCGGTACCGTGTATATCGACAATTTTAACCTGACCCAAATTCCCGAGCCGACTTCGCTGGGACTTTCCGGCCTTGCCCTGCTGGGATTGGCAGGATTTCGCCGCAAACGCTAGAGAACGGTTCTAATCCCTGAAGAACATCGATTCTTAGAGGCCCTTTCGCTTGCGACAGGGCCTTTTTTTTTGGTTGGCCGGAAGCTACAACGCGGATGCGGGGCCACCACGACGTGAATTTTGACAAAGACGCAACCAGAATCGCCGAATCGGGCGGCAACTCCTGGCCTCTGGCAGCACATTTAAAGATATTCGGACATCGCAGGAACAAGGATTCCGGCATACAAAACTGGTAAGCCGCAATCAGGCTTTCACAAGCGATAATGCATGCACTACTTCTTTCCTGGCCTGCCCCAGACAACAGGCAAATGTCCATCCTGGATTGGTTTGGCATCGGTTCGCGGTTCCGAAATCGAGGTTCCTTATGGAATCGGTTACAACCTTTCACGGGTTGCGTCTGGCACCGCCACCAGTTCATTCCCACGCAAGAAATGGCCGGATTGACCGGTTTGGCACACAAGTGATGGATCGACGGCTTGTTGCAGTGATTCCGGAATCGCAGGGTGGAGAATTTTCAATTTCCCCATAACCGGGGATTCCGGGCTTCCGGACCATTCCGGTTTACTGAATCAGTGCCTATTTCCTGTCGCGATTTTGCCTGCATATCTGGGCAATTCCCAAATAGCACTTCTTTTTTTGGATCCCAGCCCTCAGGTGAGCTAAACCTTGATAGCGGTCGCCTGAATCGACACAAGTCCAAGCCGTGACGAATTGGGCCGATTGCAATCGCCCGACCGTTCCCAGGCACAATTTCTTCGCAACCACGTGGAGTACCAGCATGTTTTTCAGTAAATGCAGATTATCAAAACTGGCTACATGCAAGGCGTTTGTCCGGGCAAGCCGCCTGGCCATCGATGATTTTGGCGCAGCGGCAGTTGAATATGCCGTGATCACCGGCCTGGTAGTTGTTGTTTCGATTGCATCCATCCAGGCTATTGGCGACTCGGCAACCAATACATATAAAAGGGTTGTCTCGAATTCGGGTTCAGGATCGGACAGTACGGATTCCTCTGACCAGAATGACAACAGTTCCGACAGCTCGTCGGCCGACACCGACAACGGCAAAGACAAGAAGCCGAAAAAGGACAAGACCAAAAAATGACGGTCCAGTGAGCTTCAGCTCCTGACGGATGGACCTGAAGCTTCTGGACCCGTATCCAGGGGGATGTCGCAGTAACTCATCCAAACCAGTGAGTTTCCTACATCCCTCTGTCTTTTTCCCCAACTGTCTTTTTCCCCAATACAGTCAGGGTAATTCCGCCATCGAATGGTCCGGATCCAGGTGTTTTGCCGAAGATAGTTTTTCTCGCTGCCAGCGGCGGGGACCTGGTGTTTCCCGTCGCCGTGTTGTAAAACTGGGGACATGAAACAATACCTTGAATTGCTGCAGCATATCCTGCAAAACGGGACACAAAAGTCGGACCGGACCGGCACGGGAACGCTCAGCGTATTCGGATGGCAAATGCGGTTCTCCCTGGAAGACGGGTTTCCGCTGGTCACGACCAAAAAAATCCATACCCGCTCGATTATTCATGAGCTGTTGTGGTTCCTGCGTGGTGATACCAACATCGCCTACCTCAAGGAAAATGGCGTTTCGATCTGGGATGAGTGGGCCGACGAACACGGAGAACTGGGGCCGGTCTACGGTTCGCAGTGGCGATCGTGGCGTGGTGCTGATGGCCAGGTGATTGACCAGATTTCCCGGGTGATTGAACAGATTCGCAACAACCCGGATTCCAGACGCCTGATAGTCAGCGCCTGGAACGTCGCAGAAATCGACAAAATGGCTTTGCCACCCTGCCATTCGCTTTTCCAGTTCCATGTAGCCGAAGGGCGATTGAGTTGCCAACTGTACCAGCGAAGTGCAGACGTTTTTCTGGGTGTCCCATTCAACATCGCTTCGTATGCGCTGCTGACGCACATGGTGGCAGCGGTCACGGGGCTACTCCCTGGCGATTTTGTGCATACCCTCGGTGACGCCCATCTGTACAACAATCATCTGGAACAGTCACAACAGCAACTGGCACGGGAGGCCCGTCCCCTTCCAACGCTGAAAATTAACCGGATTCCCGGTTCGATCTTTGACTTTGTCTTTGACGATTTCGAAATCTGCAACTACGATCCCCATCCCCATATCAAGGCACCGATCGCGGTTTAGAGCCTGATCCATTTGGGCCGCATCCCAAAGCTCACGAGCCAGCTAAAAACCGCCCCATGCCGCTTTGCAACTATCGAACTGAATGGATCATCCTCACGAATTGCCCGGTCCGGTACAGCCGCGCCGCTATGCGGCTGTGGTCGCGGCCAGCGAAAACGACATCATCGGCCGCAGCGGGGGCATGCCCTGGCGGATGTCGGGAGACCTCAAACGATTCAAAGCAATCACGATGGGGCATCATCTGATCATGGGTCGAAAAACCCTCGAGTCGATCGGCCGGATCCTGCCTGGACGAACAACGATCGTGATTACCCGTAACAAGGGTTTTGAGTTCCCCGGCGCGATGGTTGCCGGTTCCAAAGAAGAAGTGGATCAGATTACCCGGCAGGATTCGCTACCAATGGTTGTTGGTGGTGGAGAAATCTACCGGATGTTCTGGCCGTTTGTAGCCGAACTGTTCCTGACCCGGATTCACACCCACATCGAAGGTGACACGTCGATGCCCGCGATCGACCCTTCCGTCTGGTCACAGATTGTTACCGAAGATTTTCCGGCAGATGAACGTAACGAATTCGCAAGCACATTCACGCGTTTCCGCAGAAGGTAAACGTCTTCCCGCCAGGTGGTCATTGCAATTCCGCAACAACTTCTCCATCGGCCCGGGTCGAAAGCGCCTGGAGCACGTGCGGTGAAACAGACCAGGAAATCATCCTGACCGAACCATCCGCATATGCAAAATTGACGCCTGACGGATGAAAACTCCAATGATGCAGCCAATCACAGGTGCTGCCTTGTGTTCCGCGCTGAAATCCGGTATTCGCCGGAAGGCAACCGTCCATTCCGTCTTCAATATTGGCCAGCAAGAAATAATAATCTTCATAAACGCCAATGGTAGCCGAAAGGCTGTTTTGGCTAGCCACCCATCTTCCAAAACCAAACCCGGCAGGTGATGGAGGTCGTTCTCCAAAACAAAGTGTGTTTGACAACCCGTCAATAATGTCACGTGGCCTGGTCCCATACAGTCGCTCTGGGTTTACGGAAGGGAAAAACCCAAAACCCCGATTGGACGCGATCCCGGCAACACCGCAATAGTCGGAAAAGGCAAAGTTGCCAATTTGGCTTGAAATGAGAAGCCCCTGATCCGGGTTGGACACACACTGTAACAGGGGCACGCTCTTCAATCCCGTGGGATGAAAAATAGGATATGGACCCAATTCATACCCAGCGTCAATTTCATCCGCCAAATTCTGTTCACCCGCGAATGCAATAATTTGTGATTGCCAGTGCTGCAAGCGGCGCCCAATCGCTGGTGGAAACGCTCCAGTCGCAGATTCGTAGTGATGGAGCGCCAAAATGATTTGCCGCTCGTTATTCATACAAGCCGTTTGACGGGAACTCTCGCGAATCATTTGAACAGCGGGAAGGGAAAGTCCGAGCAGTATGCTCATGATGGCGAAAACGGCTACCAATTCCACGAGTGTCATTCCAGCCGATTTTCGGAATCGATACATGTTCAACACCTCCGCCAAACAATAACACCTGCAATCAGCAGGCCGGCGAACAAGATGCCAATGACCCACCCCGAAAGCCATGAAGATCGACTTTCCGAAAACCGGGGCTCGGACAGTCCATAATATTCCAGAAAACACAAGCGGGAATCAAGAGTCTCTTTTGTCACCAAAAACGTGTCGCTTTCCAGAGCCGGCCCGGTAATGGTCATTGTTCTGATCAACGTACCAGTTTCATCATACTGTTCAGTAACATAGGACTTATGAACAGGCAGTCGAACTTTGCCAACAGTTTGAAACCGTTCAGAACACATTCGATGAATCTGGGGGAATTTTCCACCCGATGTGAAAACTGCCGCAATTGGATAGGGTGATTCGTCAAAGGTCAACTGGAAGTTGCCATTCACGTTCAGCGTGCCAAGTATTCCTGTGCGCGATGGGTCGGTGTACTTCAGGCCAACTTTGGTCAAGTGGCCGACTTGTTCGAAACTGGTGACTTCAACCAGATTGTTTTCAATCAGGTCCGGCAAGTACTCCTTATCCATGGTATACGAAAAAGTGTCGAAGGTTCGCATGTTGGCAGCGCTGACGTCGAAGGCTGATCCAATGTGAACCAGCTCGTAACCAGTTGCCTCACTTTTCTTCTTGATGTTTGCCGAATAGCGGTTGTTGCAGATCCTGATCTCCTCATCTCCAATGGCAAAAGTGCAGGTTTGGAGTGCAAATCCGGGCTTGGCATGCCAAACAAGTGAATAGTCCTTCGTTTTCGAAAAATACTTGCACCAAATCGGCTTTCTGCCAAACGCCCGCCATGCAGGAAGGCGGGTATCCAAAAACTCTTTCCCTTGTTGCAAAGAGTAAATGGACTTTGAGCTGACGGAATCGGCCGTTTGAAAAATCCCGTCAAAAACAGGCCACCAAGCAATCGCAAATGCTGAAAGTAGCAAAGTAAGTTCACACTTCACTTGATTTCATCCCGTTCTTCATAAGGTCATCATACTTTTTACTGCCAGCAATCCGAAACAACGTTTCAGGTCCTGGTCAAATAATTCGGATATTTGGCCCCAGGCAGGTCTGCTGGATGGCCCAAGCAAAATTCCCTGATTCCAAAAATCAACTGGCATGCGTCAGCTTTAAGTATTGAGCCTGAAAGGGGTGCCAGCTTTGCCCGTCCAATCCCGAACGCGTCGATGCCTGAACGCGTCCAAAATGGAAAAGTGAATTGTTGCACCAGGATTTCTTGATTAGCCGGAATTCGCGGGCATTTGATTTACCACGGATAAACTGCGGTCAGCGTCTCCCGGCCAATTTTCAGAACTCCAATTCCAGGTTGTCACAGGGCTGCTATGCACTGACAGTACACATTTGATGAAGGTCCCCAAGATGGACTTGCATCGCAAGTACAACTGGTTGCGGGAGGAATTGGGGTACATGGTGTGCCGGTGACCGTACAAGCTGCTGTTGTCGGCGGTGCGCCAGTCGACGTCCAAACGACAAATGTCTGGCAGGCACCAGAATCCGTGCAATAGGCAATTTCAACCGGCGGCTCCTCCTGCGCGCTCAAACTCCCCGCAACGAGGCAGACAATTGCAATCGAGCATGCAAATACAACAAACGCGTTCAAACAAAAGTCTCTCATTTCATTTACTTTTTAACAAAACCAAGAACATCAACATTCACTCGAAGCTGCTTCGAGTGGTCCAGATACAGAACAACCCTCTGATGGAATGGGCCGCTCTTGATTGGTTCAAGTACAATTGAAAGTGAAGAGTTGGCGTTCGCAACAATCACTTCGGAGGCAGGGCTTTGCAGCAGTCGGACACAGCTACACGATCGCTCAACGCCGATAATCCTGGCAGGTTCCCCGGAACGATTGCTTAACTCGATTTGACCAACCGACTCGTGACCAAGCAGCAACTCCCCGCTGATTCGGGCTATTCCTTTAACCGGAGGTTCGCCCAACACCATCGCACGCAATTGAGCTGCATACGGAATTTGCAAAAAGATTACAAGAATCGCGGCCAATACAAGACCCGCTAAACGCCCTCGGTGTCCAGACGACCAGCCTTGCCACATGGACGACAACCGTTTGAAGCCTGCTAAAACCGGACGAATTCCACGCGTCATGACGACCAGGAGAACGACAATTCCTGCATCAAGCAGCACAAAGAACCAAACCGGCAACTCGACGCCGCCCGAACAGCCGCAGGACGAGTATCCCATCCACCAACGCACAGTACCGAAAACGCTGAAAGCAATAAATACAGACAGGTCAACGATCGTCAACAACAACATGTCCTTGCAAATGAAATTGAAGACCGCCAGCCATATCTCAAAACCAACGCTGACCCACAGTATCTCTTCGACCGTTCTGCACCGGTCCGGGCTCGTCACCCGACTCCGTTTTTCCTGGCCATCAAACACCGGAATCACGCAGTACGATTGAATCTAGCCGATGGGGGGGGGCGCTCGTCAATCAGTTTGTTCTAGGCGGAGGCAATATTTTCCATAATATTTTGTTAGCCTGTTTAGGTCAGGCGTGGAGTCGAGAATTGCTTGTGGTGTCCGATCATCCCAATAACAGAAACTGGTCTTTCCGATTTTAATCGTAGCCAGGAAGTGATATGCAGGGTGATCAGTAACCTGATTTGTTCGAGGCAGTTCAAACTGCCTGCAAATTCGCCAACTAGCCCCACGGCCCAATCGATAATCCATGTCCATTCGTGTTGATCCGTGGTTTGGAATTCCGTGCACGGAATCAGGTCCGTGGCATCGCCGGAAAACCATTGCCCGCCATGAGTGGCGAATTCTACATTCCGCGGCTGCGGGCCATCGCAGTTTCTGCCCGCTCAATATAGATCGGATCCTTGGTCCCTTCAAAGGCACGCTGGTACGTAACACTCAGTGCGGCGAAGTTGAAGGTGTCCCCCGGTTCCAGCTCACAGGCCCGTTCGGCATGTTTGCAAGCCAGTTCATACTCATTGGTGTGGTGATACAAAACCGCAAGTGACAGATGACCGCGAACGAATCCTTCGTCAATCGCGAGGGCCTGGGTGATCGTGTCGATCGCCGCAGTAAATTCCCCCTGCTGCCGCTGCTTGTCCGCTGTTCGTTCGAGTTCCAGTACTTTGGGATCGGGCATTTCGATTTTCCGTCAGTTCGTTGCAGGTCGATGGGTTGAAAATCCTGTGCCTCCCCAAAAGGACAAAACCAATGGGGAGAGACATTCATTGTTACTTTTTGGCTTTTCGGGCCCGCAGCGCTGCTTGGGCTGCGGCCAGTCTTGCGATCGGTACCCGGAACGGAGAACAGCTCACGTAGTCCAGTCCCACATTATGGCAAAACTCGACCGATGCGGGGTCTCCACCGTGTTCTCCACAGATTCCCAGCTTCAGGTCCTTCTTCGTCTGGCGACCTTTTTTGCAAGCCATCTCGACCAGCTGGCCCACGCCAGAGACGTCGAGGGACTGAAACGGATCCACCGTCAAGATATCCTGTCGCAGATAGTCGGGCAGGAACGAATTGATGTCGTCGCGACTGAATCCAAACGTCATCTGGGTCAGGTCATTGGTTCCAAAGCTGAAAAAATCGGCTTCGGTTGCAATTTCATCTGCAGTCAGTGCCGCACGGGGAACTTCGATCATCGTACCGATCAGGATATCCAGCTTGCCCTTGACCTGTTTCTCCTTTTTGACCAGTTCGATGGTTTCTTCGGTCTTTCTGCGAAGCAAGCTCAACTCGGTTTTTGTACCGACCAGGGGAATCATGATCTCCGGAAGCACGTCGATCTTTTTGTTCTTGCACTCGATCGCTGCCTCGACGATTGCCCGAACCTGCATTTCCAGGATCTCGGGGTAGGTAATGCTCAACCGGCAACCGCGATGACCGAGCATTGGATTGAATTCGTGCAACGATTCGACCCGGGATTTGATTTCGGCAGGCTTCAAGCCCATCTCCGTGGCAAGTTCCTTCTGCCCCTTTTCGTCGTGAGGGACGAATTCGTGTAACGGCGGATCGAGCAGGCGGATGGTTACCGGCAAGCCCTTCATCGCCGTGAAGATTCCGATAAAGTCGTCCCGCTGGTAAGGGAGCAGTTTGGCCAGGGCTTTTCGGCGGGACCCTTCGTCGCTGGACAAGATCATCTCGCGGATTGCACGGGTCCGTTCGCCGCCGAAAAACATGTGCTCGGTGCGGCAGAGGCCAATTCCCTGGGCGCCAAATTCCCTGGCCCGCTCGCTGTCTTCCGGCGAGTCGGCGTTGGTCCGGATTTTCATGGTCCGGTATTCATCGGCCCATTTCATGAGCTTGTTAAAATCGCCGGACAAGCTTGCGGGTTGGGTTTCGATTTCCCCTTCAGCCACTTCGCCAGTCGAACCGTTGATGCTGAACAGTGATTTTTCGTTATATGTTTTTCCGTTGATCGTGGCCTTTTTCGCTTTGGCATCAATTTTGACTTCACCTGCTCCGGCGACACAGCATCTTCCCCATCCCCGCGCGACCACTGCCGCGTGGCTGGTCATACCACCAGTACTGGTCAGAATCCCGGCTGCGGCGTGCATTCCGTCGACATCCTCGGGGCTGGTCTCTTTGCGAATCAGGATTACCTTCTCGCCTTTGACCGATCGCTCCTTGGCGTCCTCGGCAGTAAACGCCAGTCGGCCAACCGCTGCACCTGGGGACGCGGGCAATCCGCGGGCAATCTTCGTGGCCTTTTCCCAGGCCGACGGCTTGAAACTCGGCAGCAACAATTGGGTCAGATCTCCTGCCGGCACACGCAGAACCGCAGTCGGTTCGTCGATTAGCTTTTCCTTGACCATGTCGCAGGCAATTTTGACCGCAGCCATACCGGTCCGTTTGCCGGTGCGGGTTTGCAGCATGTACAGCTTTCCTTTTTCGATCGTAAACTCGATGTCCTGCATTTCCCTGTAATGCTTTTCCAGCGTGTCCTTGATCTCCATCAGCTGTTTGTAGGCAGCCTTGTTCCATTTGGGCATCTCTTCGGTTGGCTGTGGCGTACGGATGCCGGCCACCACGTCCTCCCCCTGGGCGTTGATCAAAAACTCGCCAAAGAATTTGTTTTCGCCGGTACTCGGATTCCGCGTAAAGGCAACGCCTGTGCCCGAATCGTCACCCATGTTGCCATAAACCATGGACTGGACGTTGACAGCTGTTCCGGCCAGTCCCCGGATGTTCTCAATCTCGCGGTACTTGACCGCCTTGTTTGCCATCCAGCTTTTGAAGACGGCCTCGATAGCTTTTTCCAGCTGTTTCATCGGGTCCTGGGGAAACGCTTCGCCCGTGTGCTTCTTGTAGATCGCCTTGTAGTCTTCGCAAAGCTGCTTCAGTCCTTCGGCCGGGACTTTGGTATCCATGTCGGTCTTGCACATCTTCTTGATTTTGTCGAACGCATGTTCGAAATGTTCGTGGTCGATTCCCATTACGACATCGCCAAACATGTTGATCAAGCGCCGATAGGCGTCGTAGGCGAACCGTTCATTGCCGGTCGCTGTGGCCAGACCTGCTGTGGAAACGTCATTCAGTCCCAGGTTCAGAATCGTATTCATCATGCCAGGCATGGAAACTGCCGCACCCGATCGAACCGAAACCAGCAACGGGTTCTGGTTGTCGCCAAATTTCTTGCCCAGCTCCTTTTCCAGCATCCGGACGTTTTTCGTGACATCGTCCATCAGGTTGGCCGGAAGCTTTTTTCCGAAACCATAGTATTCGGCACAGACTTCCGTGCTGATCGTGAACCCTGGCGGAACTGGCAATCCGATGCTGGTCATTTCAGCCAGGTTGATTCCCTTGCCGCCGAGCAGAATCTTGCCGAGTCCTTTGCCTTCGGTTTTTGTTTTGCCAAAGTAGTAGGTCAATTTGCCACTGGCTGGTTTCTTGGCCATGAAATTCTGCCTTCCTGGTCGTATGGTATTATTCTGCGGACGGAATCCGTATTTTGCTGTTTCGTTGTTTATCGAAGGCGGACTTCTACTTGGCAAATACCGGCCGGAAACCGGCCGAAGGGACTGCCAGACATTCCGGCTGTATTCCTGGAAAGCGACTTCCCTGACCGGGGTCGCAAACTTTCAGAGGCCGACGACCGGCTGAATTCCCGAATTCCACTGCAGAGTTCAAGTACACGCAACGTTGTAATTCTTCCACCTTCGATGGGGAAAAATTTAGCAGTGTTCCCCATTTTCGTCAATGAAACATGTCGGGGATGATCGCCACATACAGCCCAAAAACAAGCGGCAAATCGCACCGTTTGGAACTGCCTACAGGGCCTTTCACCGAACGATTGCGATTCGCAAATCGCCCACATTGGCTCCCGTCATTCCGGTTGCCAACAGCCCCTGATGACGCTCAAAAAAAGAATAGGCGTCATTGCGGGCCTGATAGGGGGACGGTTTTGCCCCCTGCTGAATCCAGGCACGCAACAACCCGTCATCGACAACCGCACCCGCCACCGATGTGGTTCCGTCTTCGCCGTCCGTACCGCCCGACAGGAAGCAAAATCCCGACTGCGGCCAGCCCTGTTCGATCAGCCGGCTGGCAACATCCAGTACCAGCTGCTGGTTTCTACCCCCCCGGCCAGGATTGGCAGCCAGTCGCAACGTCGGTTCGCCTCCGTCGATCAAAACCCTGGGCCCGGTTCCGAATTGCTTGATCCAGCCGACCAGCCGCTGTGCCGCTTCCGAAACCGATTCGCCAGGTTCGGTCTGAATCCGGGTTTGCACCTGGTAGCCCAATGCGCGAGCCGATTCCGCCGCCGCGTTGACCGCCGTTTGAATGCTGCCAATCGTGACGACATGCTGGACCGCCTGGGACTGGGGCAGGCCTAACTGACCCGCCTCATTCAGTTTTCTCTTCAAACATTCCCAAACCGGTTGCGGAACAGCACCTGCGTCCCCGTCGATGGAGCTATATTTCTTGAGCAGTCGCAAAGCGGTTTCCGGATCAGCGTCCACAGGTACCGTCGGACCGGAGGCGATCAATTCGACCGGGTCACCCAGGATATCGGAAATGACCAGTGTGATCATGGTCCCGGCAACCTGCATTCGGGCCAGCCGACCACCCTTGACCTGACTGAGTTCGCGGCGAATCCGGTTCCGGTCTTCGATTGGGGCGCCGCAGGAGTCCAGCCAGCGGATCAGCTGGCGTTTGTCGTCGAGTGTAATTCCTTCGGCAGGACTAGTCAGAAGGGCCGAACCGCCACCCGAAATCAGACAAATACACAGGTCGTCATTTCGAAGCCCCCGAACCAGGCTGATAATCCGGCCCGTTCCTTCGACGGCCTTTTCCGTTGGCAAGTTCTCACCAGCCGGTCGGCAACCGAAGACGGCAAGCGATGGCAGGTCCACGACGCAGTCATCCGGGACATTGATCCAGCCCGATAGTCGTTCCGGTCCGATCCCCGCATCCCGAAAAATTTCAATCAAGCCGGCCGCCATTTGACCGGATGCCTTGCCGGCACCAATCACCACCACGCGTGACCCGGATTGCATGGGCACGCGACATTGGCCGACCGCCAGATGACCGTCAGCAATTGTGACCGCGTTGCGAACCAGCAGATCACCACGAATTGCATCCAGGACCCCCTGGAAAATCGCGACGCAATCGCGACCGGCTTTGCTGGAGCAATCGGCGTGGGTCAAGGGTATTTCCTGGTTCTCGTTTCGCTGTCTCGCGCCCAACCGGCGATTCGCAGACTTGCCGGGATGGTTATCCCCGTTTGCCGTTTGGTGCAGCCAGCGTGTGGTCTTCCATTTCTTCCAGGGTTCGGCCAATCACGATGTCAAAACCAGCCTGCAATTCACCCAGTTTTGAATTTGGGACCGGAACATAATCAGTCAACACGGTATCCCTCAGTTTCGGATCGCGGATCGACTGTAAAGGTCCGTCGCGGTCATTGTCCGCATCGCCGCGAAACATCAATTGCGTCGCGATCATTTGCGTTTCGCCCCGGGTTACCTTGACATGAATGTGTGGCGTGCGAAAGGTTCCCCCGACGCTGTAGGGGACCGGCTTAATGGTCCGGAAGTAATAACGCCCTTCGAGGTCGGTCAGAAATCGTCCGTATCCCTGGAAATTCCCGTCGCGTCCGTTTCCACCATCTCCCTGTGAATGCAGATAGGATCCCTTACTGTCGACTTGCCAGATCTCCACCAGTGCATTTCGCATTGGCTGACCCGTTCGGGAGAGGACCCGCCCGGTCAGGTGAACAATCTCGCCGACTGCCGGTGTCAGTTTGTCGTTCAGAATCAACAGATCGTTGTCGGTATCGAGAGGAAGCTTGTCGGGAAAGAACGGCCCTTCGGTCATTCGAACCGTTGGGGTCAGTTCGTCGGCAAATCTGCCCGGCAAGGCAAAATACAGTCCCGAAGCCGCAGCAGCACCGAGGAACAGCCTCCGGCCGTCATTATCGATTTCCGGCATGGCCACCGATGGCAAAACAAGACGCGATGCAGTGCGGATCAAACGGCGCATGACTCAATCCTTTCGATTCCTGAACGATTGGGGGACCCGGGAAAGCCAGGGCCCGCTCGCCTGCTCATTGTCAAAGTCGCCGGAGCTATCGTCAAGCAGACATTTCATTGCCGGGCATTTTCCCGGATCGGAACGGCCAAACAGGGGCCGAATCATGCTGTCAGCGGGAACAGTTCAACCGTCGTCGTACTCCGAATCATCGTCTTCCGAATCGTCCTCTTTGAGGTCTTCATATTCGATCCCGTCGTCTTCGTCGTATTCGAGTTCCGCTTCTTCCAGCCCGGCGTCGTACTCTTCTTCCTCTTCTTCGTCGACGGGTTCGTCTTGATCCTCCGGTGGAGCAGGTTTCACCTTCTTTCGCGAACGGGCCGGAGTGGCTGATTCCGACGCCGCCAGTTGCGAAGTGCGACCTGCGCCGGGAAGCGGTACGATGCGGCCACTTTCCTGGGC
>Ga0163150_10004904_pt1 | contig 17536 bp, 17 predicted proteins | sample OliLakLV19P2IB_FD_148628 | JGI IMG/M metagenome (GOLD analysis project Ga0163150, IMG submission 148628) | Freshwater microbial mat bacterial communities from Lake Vanda, McMurdo Dry Valleys, Antarctica - Oligotrophic Lake LV.19.P2.IB | ecosystem: Environmental > Aquatic > Freshwater > Lake >...
CTCGTTTTGGCAGTCACCCATGGGGCTCCCCTGTCACGATGGCATGTTGAGCGTACAAACCGCTGTTTTTACAAGGTGTGGCGCAAATCGCGTGCCATTGTGCGGGAAGTCATCTGGGAAATCCGGGTCTATCCCATCTCTTGGTATTGTTTGGCATGGCCCGTGCGGCGCGACCGATGGCGGCAATTCTCGGGCAGCGAGGCCGCGAATTTATCGGTCGGCATTGGCGATCCTGGTGGTTTTGGCCAGTTGCTTGTTGGCGACGCCGGCATCGGCGGTGATCATACCGGGAATCGAAGCTGCAATTCCGGTGAGCCTGTTCGAACATCATTCGGGGCTGCGTTACCGCGCCTCGGGCAATGCAAAAGTCTTCGACCCCATCACCTTCGGCCAGCTTGCTGCAGACGCTTTTTCCGAACAGTCCACCGAATTTTCGAACGATGTTGGGGACACGCTGAATTTCAGTGATGCTGCAATTGCGACTGCCGCCAGTCAACAGTCGGTCGCCGGCGCGGACGCCAGCGCCGGAGACGGAAAACTGAGGGCAGGCGTCTTTGCAGAAGGCTCAACACCGTTTGCGGGTCCGGCCCAAGCGCGCGTTACAGTGGAATTCGTTGATCGACTCGTGGTCTCCGTGGGAGGTGACTTTGGCCTTACACACTCCGTTCGCGGCAGCTTATCCCAACCCCCCGTCGGTGAAGGTTCAGCGTTCGTAGTATCCGAAGTCTGGGTGTTTGACGGGTTTGCCCCCGACGATAACGAAATGATCGGTCATTTTTATAGCTTACACGCCCGCGGCCCGTTCACCCCGGTCAATCGGACGCTGGGCCTCTTTGGTAACTTTCCAACGGGCGCCGCTTTCTGGGTCTATGCCCGGGTGAGTGTCTTTGCAAGCCGGCTCGGGGGGGTTGGGTTTGCCGGGGCGGATTTTACTCAAACGATAGATATATACATCGACCCCAGTCCCGCAACGCCTGGGGCGTCGATCACTTCGGCAAGCGGCCACGACTATCGCACGCCGCCAGTTCCGGAGCCGTCCAGCATGGCACTGGCGTTTGGCGCGTTTCTGACAAGCTTTTCCGCCGTTCGAATTCGTAGCTGGCGACAGCGGTAAGCCCAGCCAGCCGACTGACGTGGGTGCCACTGGCTGGCTCGTCCAGAAGTGCTTTTTGCGATCCCTCACCGGGTTAACCCGCAGCCTTGTCCTGCTTTAGCTTGCACGTTGATCGCGTCCGTGCCAACACGAGTCGACGTCGTGAGACGAACACTCACTCGACGTGCAAGCTACGGGCAGAAATCGCACTGCTAACAAGTTAGCAGTGGCACCCCACCCAGGCATCCAAAAGTGTTCCTGACGGGCTGTCGGCTCCGGCATCGGGACGATGCCGGCTAACTCACTCCGTCGGTTTCTCTTCTTCCTTCGGTGGCATCTGCTTGCGATCCGCGCTCAAGGCTTTGGCCACGCCGGGGACGCCGTCCGCACCCACGGGGACGTGCCGGGCGTGGACAAGGCGCTGAGTGCTGACCGCAAGCAGATGCCGGTGAAAGAAGCAGCAGCGGAAAAGGTGGCTGAGTAAGCGAATGGGCGTGGAATTCCAGGTGATTGCAAAGTTCGCTTGAACAGACAAGGACACAAAGATCGTCAAGGAAGATTTTTTTACCATGATTCCATACGAATAACACAAATGTATTTATTCGTTTGATTCGTAATTTCCTGGTTGAAACTTCCCTCTTACTTGGATTCCCGCCTGCACGGGAATGACGAGCACTTGGTAGCGTCGGCAGGCCGTTTTTCGGGAGATTTATTTCTGGGCTAGCGTTTTCTCCGACTTTGTGAATAATTTCACAAATAGCAGCGCCGGCTGTTTGGCCGGTGCGCAATCACTTATGGGTCGAGGAGCGCTTTGCGGCGTCCCCCATGGAACAACAGGTTCAGAATTTCTTTCCGATATTCGTCTATCTGGCGGTCGTCATGGGATTTGCGCTCACGGTGCTGATCCTGACCCACTTGCCGTTCATCAAGCCGTGGAAGGATACCACTGTCAAATCGATGCCTTATGAGTCGGGCATGGACCCAGTCGAGGATGCCCGGCAACACTTTGACGTGAAGTTCTACACGATTGCGATTTTGTTCCTGGTGTTCGACGTGGAACTGTTATTTCTGTATCCCTGGGCGGTGTCGGCCTATGCCAAAACCGGGGGCATTCCCGTAGAAGTACGGAATATTGTTTTCGGCTCGATGATTGCCTTCTTGGTGCTGGTGGCCATCGCTTACATTTACGAGTGGCGGCGAGGGGGATTCCGATGGCGTTAGACCTGCCCGAAAATGTCGTTATTTCGCAGCTTAACCTGGTGTCGAACTGGGCTCGCTCTAATAGCTTGTGGCCGATGCCGTTCGCAACGGCCTGCTGCGGCATCGAGTTGATGGCGACCGCTTCTTCCCGCTACGACTTGGCCCGCTTTGGGGCCGAAGTGATGCGGTTCAGCCCCCGGCAATGCGACTTGATGGTGGTCGCTGGGCGGGTGGTTATGAAAATGCTCCCCGTGTTGCAGCGGATTTGGCTGCAAATGCCCGAGCCGAAGTGGTGCATCTCTATGGGTGCCTGCGCGTGCAGCGGCGGGGTGTTCGATACTTATGCCGTCGTGCAGGGCGTGGACCGCTTTATCCCGGTGGATGTGTATGTCCCCGGTTGCCCGCCGCGGCCCGAGCAGTTGATCCAAGGGATCATGGACCTGCAAGCTAAGATCAAAAAAGGTGGCACGATGCTCGGCACGGAGTTCGAGGCGCGAACCACTCCCGAAGGCCCCGGCAAGTACGATCCGGGCGAAGTGCGGCGCGTGATGTTCCGCGAGCCGCCGGCTCCCGATGCGCGGCAGATGGCGGAGAAGAGATAAGCTAAACAGACACCGTGGACTGCCGTCCTCGGCTAGGAAAAACAGCCGCCCTCGGCTAGCACGAAAAAGTTCTTTATGTTGACAGAGATTCTCGAAAAACTTCGCGTGCAATTTGGTGCCGACTCGTTCGTGATGAGCGAGTTTCGGGACAATGTGCGCGTGCATGTGCAGCCCGCGCGGGTGTTTGAGTTTCTCAAACACTTAAAAGGCGAGTTGGGTTTCGACATGTTGGTCGAGCAGACGGCCGTGGATTATTTGTACTATCCCGACGCGACCGACCGGTTTGGCGTGATTTACATTTTGCTCAACACAACAACCGGCGCGCGGCTGATCGTGAAGACGATGCTCAACGAACCGAACTTGAAATTGCCCTCGGTCTATTCCCTGTGGAAAGGTGCCGACTGGATGGAACGCGAGATTTACGACATGTACGGCATTCGGTTTGAGGGGCATCCTAATTTGCTCCGCATTTTGATGCCGCAAGAGTTTGCCGCGTATCCGCTGCGGAAGGATTATCCGCTGCGGGGTCGGGGGGAACGCCATAATTTTCCCGTGATTACACGGGCTGAAAGTTAACTCTGTTCTCGTTACCGAACCTAGAAGGTTCGGCTATATAAGTAATGCCACTTGCTGAATACGAACCGATTGTCGCCAGCGAGCCGAATCAGCGCGAATATCATTGGACGCTGAATTTCGGGCCGCAACATCCCGCAACGCACACCACGTTGCGGCTATTGTTGACGCTGGACGGTGAGCGAATCGTCAAGGCCGTGCCGGACATCGGCTATCTGCATAGCGGCTTCGAGAAGTTGGGCGAAGATCTCGACTTCAATCAGTACGTGACGATTGTTGATCGGATGAACTACATCTCGCCGGTGGCGAACGAAATCGCTTGGCATCACGCGGTTGAGAAACTGCTTGGGATCGAGTTGACGCCGCGTGGCACGTATGTCCGCACGATTTTTGCCGAGTTGATGCGGATTCAAGATCACCTGTTGAACGTCGGCACTTGCGCCCTCGACCTCGGTGCGTTCACGGCGTTTTTGTATTTCTTCACGCAGCGGGAACGAATTTATGACATCTGTGAACTCGCCTCGGGCCAACGCTTCCACGCGAGTTATTCGCGGGTTGGCGGGTTCATGGCCGACGTGTCGCACGATTGGGTCAACAAGGTTCGTGAGTTCACGAAGGGTTTTCAACGGGCCTACTCCGACGTGTCGCGGCTCTTGAATAAGAACCGCATCTTCATCGAGCGGACCAAGGGTGTCGGCGTGCTCAGCAAGGAACTCGCGATCAGCACAAGCTGCACGGGCCCCCTCGCCCGAGCAAGCGGCGTTGTGCGTGACTTGCGCAAGGATGAGCCGTATCTGGCGTACCCTGATTTCGATTTCAAAGTGATCTGTGCCGAAGCGGGCGATTGCTATGCGCGCTACATGGTACGGATGCTCGAAATGCAAGAGAGCATTAAGATCATCGAGCAAGCCTTGGAGAATTTGCCCACGGGGCCGATCAACTCCGAGATCGCGGGGAAGGTTACCCTTCCCGAAAAGATGGAAGTGTATGGCAGCATCGAAGGTTTGATCCATCATTTCGAGATGGTGATGCCGAATCGCGGCGTACCGACGCCGGTCGAGGAAGTGTACGCGGCCACGGAATCGCCGAACGGCGAATTGGGTTTCTACATCGTGAGCGATGGTGACAACCGGGCGTATCGCGCGCGGACCCGTCCGCCGTCATTCGTTCATTTCGCGGTGTTTCCTTACATTATTCCTGGCCAAACGTTGAGTGACGTGGTCGCGGTGCTGGGTAGTCTCAATATCATTGCCGCGGAGTTGGATCGATGAGCGCAACTTCCAACAATGTGATCTCCGACAAGATGCGTGAGGCCATCAACGGCTACATGCCGCGTTATCCGAGCAAGCAGGCGGTGACGCTGCCCGCGCTGCACATCATTCAAGAGGAAATGCGCTGCGTGCCGCAAGCGGCGATTGCGGAAGTCGCCGACATGCTGGAACTGCATCCTTCGCAGGTTCACGACACGCTCAGTTTCTATGGTTTTTTCAAGCACGAGACGACCCCGCTGGGCCAGCATCGGCTGTGGGTCTGCCGCAGCATCAGTTGCATGTTGCGCGGTGGCGAGGAGCTGCTTGTGGAACTGAGCAACAAGCTCGGCGTGAAGCCGGGCGAAACAAGTGCCGACGGCAAGGTGACGCTCGAATTTGCCGAGTGCTTGGGTAAATGCGAAGGAGCGCCATGCGTGTTGATGGACGACGAGTGCCACGGCAATCAAACGCTGGAATCGGTTTTGGCCCTCATCAATCAAGCGGGAGGTCACAATGGCAGATAGCGATTTAGCCCTCTTCGCGCGGATCAACAAGCAAGATAGTCAGGCGATCGCTGGCTACTTGGCCGATGGCGGCTATGAGGGTTTCAAAAAAGCGCTCGCAATGGCACCCAATGACGTGACCGAGTTCGTGAAAAAGTCGGGCCTGCGCGGGCGCGGTGGTGCTGGTTTCCCTTGTGGGCTCAAATGGTCGTTCTTGCCGAAGGATCATCCGGGTCCGATTTACATGTGCGTGAACGCCGACGAGAGCGAGCCGGGCACGTTCAATAATCGCATTCTGATGGAACAGGATCCCCACCAATTGCTCGAAGGGATCATGATTAGTTGCCGGGCGACCCGCGCAACCACGGCTTATATTTATTTGCGTTACGAATACGGCCGCAGTTTTCGCACGCTCGAGAAGGCGATTGGCGAGTGTTACGCCCAGGGCTTGTTGGGCCAAAATATCAACGGCACGGATTTTTCGCTCGATATCTATGTCCATCGCGGCGCGGCGGCGTACATTTGCGGCGAAGAAACCGGGCTGATTGAAAGCCTGGAAGGCAAGCGGGCTTGGCCACGAGTGAAACCCCCCTTCCCTGCCGTGGAAGGCGCGTTCCGCAAGCCGACCGTGGTGAACAACGTCGAAACGCTCTGCTGCGTGACGCACATCTTGCAGCGCGGCATCGAATGGTTCCAGTCGATTGGCATCCCGCCTGACCCCAACAACCCGCGCGATCCGGGGAGCTACGGCCCGAAGCTGTATCAAGTGAGCGGCCATGTGAATAACCCCGGTTGTTGGGAATTGCCGCTGGGTGTCACCGCGCGGGAGTTGATCGACGATTACGCCGGTGGCGTGTGGAAGGGTCGCACGGCAAAGGCGGTGGTGCCCGGCGGCTTGAGTACGGGCTTCATGACCAACGCCGAACTCGATACGCCGCTCGATTTCGCCGGGCCGGGTCGCGTGGGCTGCTTGGGTCTGGGCACGGCCGCGATGGTGGTCATCGATGACCAGACGAGCATGGTCGACGTACTCTACAACAGTTGCCGATTTTATGCCCACGAATCTTGCGGCCAGTGTACCCCCTGCCGCGAGGGAACGTCGTGGATGATGAAGATTTTGCATCGCATCCGCACGGGCGATGGCACGCCGCGCGATTTGGATTTGCTCCAGGAAGTCGCTGACTCGATGGGTATTATCCCCGGCACGACAATCTGCGGTCTCGCCGACGGCGCGGCCTGGCCGGTGAAGAATGCGATTCAAAAGTTCCGCCCCGAGTTTGAAGCGTACGTTCAGAATAAGCAAACAAGTACAGATCCGATCCGTGAGTTAGTAGGATCGCATTAATTTTAAGGAAGTCTCTCGCAAAGGCGCAGAGACGCAGAGACGCAGAGAAGAAATAAGAATTAGGACATCGCACAGCATTGGTTTAATAAGAATTATTTATTTGCGCCTTAGCGCCTTTGCGAGAGATAATTAGAAAGAGATTCGATCATGTCGATCGTTACCATCAACGGACAAGACGTTACGCTCGCGGAAACCGAGCGGCTGAACGTCGTGCAGGCTGCCAAAAAGGCGGGGGTCGAGATCCCTCATTACTGTTGGCATCCGTCGCTCTCCGTGGTGGCCAGTTGCCGCATGTGCTTGGTGGAAGTGGGTGAAAAGAAGCCCGACGGCAGCGTGGCGATGATGCCGAAGCTCGTGCCCGCGTGCCAAACGCCGGCCAAAGACAACACGGTCGTGGTCACGGACAGCGCGAAGGTGAAAGAGGCTCAAGCAGCGACGCTCGAATATCTGCTGCTGAATCACCCGCTTGATTGCCCCACCTGCGATCAAGCCGGCGAATGTTTTTTGCAGGATTACAGCTATCGGTTCGGTCGCGCGGAAACGCGGCTCAAGGAACCGAAGCTCATCAAGGAAGATAAGGATTATATCGGCGATCAAATCACGCTGTTCACTGACCGCTGCGTGATGTGTTCCCGCTGCGTGCGGTTCACGCGCGAGATCAGCGGCACGTCGGAGCTACAAATTATTGATCGCGGAGATCACGCCGAGATCGACATTTTTCCCGGCAGCCCCTGCAACAATAAACTTGCGGGGAATGTGGTCGATCTTTGCCCCGTGGGTGCCTTGTGTAGCAAAGATTTTCTCTACAAGCAGCGCGTCTGGTGGCTCAAATCGCGCGACAGTGTTTGCCCGGGTTGCAGTACCGGCTGTAGTATTTACGTCGATCAAAATGAGGACCACGTTTACCGTCTGCGGCCGCGGGAGAATCATCTTGCCCAAGGGCAGTTCATGTGCGACGAAGGCCGCTTCGGTTACAAGTACGTCCACGCCGAAGAACGGCTCACGGTTCCCGAGTGGAAGCAGACTCACACTGCGACCAATGGTCACGCCGGCCCACGGTGGATGGAAACCTTGAATCACGTCCGCGAATCGTTCAAGCAACTTGCCAAGAAGAACGGTCAAGAAATCGCCGCGGTATTCTCGCCGTGGATGACTTGCGAGGAAGCGTATTTGCTCGCGTTATGGTTAAAGAAACTTTCGCCGAAGGTGCGGCTCACGCTGGGACCGATTCCGGTGGAGGGCGAGGACGACTGCTATCCCAAGAATTGGCGGGGCGAACCGCTGGAGCCAACACGATTCACGATTCGCGCTGAAAAATGTCCGAATCGCTTGGGTGTGGCTGCGGTGCTGGCGCAGTTCCAACCCTCGACCGATGATTTTTCGTCGGTGCGCGATGCCGCGCGAAACGGGCAACTGCAAGCCGCGTATGTCGTGGGCGGTGGCCCGCCGGGTTGGCTCAGCAGCGACGATGTGAAAGCCTTCGCGCAAGTGCCGCTGTTGGTGGTGCAAGACATTCTGCGGTCCGAACTCACGGCAGCGGCTCATGTTGTGCTCCCCGGAGCATCATTTAATGAGAAGGATGGCACGTACGTGAATCACGCGGGACTTGCGCAGATGATCTTCCGCTCGACCCACCCCATGGCCGAAGGTTACAACGACACGCGGATTTTCATGGAACTGGCCCAGCGCGAAGGTTTGTTCAATGCCAAAGTGATGCGGAAAGAACTGGCCCAACAGATCAGCGCTTTCCGGCCGCTGTCGGTGGGTGATTTGGGCCCAACCGGCGTGTTTCTGCCGACCCTGCAACCCACTCCCCTCAAAGCCGTGGGGGCCAACGCATGATCGAAACCGTACTGCCTTGGCTCGTGAAAATCGCAATTGTCATGGGGACCGTCCTCACCGCTTGCGCGTTTTTGATTTACGTCGAACGCAAGCTGTCGGCCTACATGCAAGACCGGATGGGACCGAACCGCGTGGGGCCGTTTGGTTTGTTGCAGTCCTTGGCCGACGGTCTCAAGTTTATTTTGAAGGAAGACGTCATCCCGCGCCATTGCGACCGGTTTCTCTTTCTCTTGGCACCGGCACTCGCGGTGCTGACCACCATGTTGGCCTTCGCCGTTGTACCGTTCGGGCCGACGTCGGAGAATCCGGACGAGTGGCAGTTCGTGATTGCTCCCAACATCGACATCGGCATTGTGTTCGTGTTTGCCGTGGGAAGCCTCGCGGTCTACAGCATTATCCTCGGTGGCTGGTCGTCGAACAACAAATACAGCATGTTGGGCGCGTTGCGGGCGAGTGCCCAGGTCATCAGCTACGAAATTCCGCTGGCTACGTCAGTCTTGGGCGTGGTGTTGCTCACCAGCTCGCTCAATCTCGAAGACATCATTCACTTCCAGGCCGACAATGGTTTTTGGTACTGGAACGTATGGACGCAGCCGCTCGCCGCGTTGATTTTCATGACCAGTGCGCTGGCGGAAGCGAACCGCATGCCTTTTGATCTCCCCGAGTGCGAGCAAGAGCTCATCGGCGGTTATCACACGGAATACTCGGCCATGAAATTCGCCATGTTTTTTCTCGGCGAATATACGCATGTGATTACCATTAGCTTCCTCGTGTCGGTGCTGTTTCTCGGTGGCTGGCACTTCCCGTGGATTGCTGAGCCGGCCAGCAACTACAGCGCCGCTTGGGCGGTCAAGGTGGGCGTGCTGGCGGCCAAGGTCGCCATGCTGATTATCTTTATCATGCTGATCCGCTGGACGATTCCCCGCTTCCGTTTCGATCAACTGATGGGTTTGGCGTGGAAAGGTTTGGTGCCGCTCTCGTTTTTCAATCTGGTGCTGGTGTTGTTCGTCAAACAATTTAATTGGCCGTTGTGGATTGTGACCGTTGGTTCGCTGTTGCTGCTTATCGGCGCGGCGGCGCTCAATGGCATGTTAGTTCAACGTCGTTTGCGTGCTCCCGTGATTCATCCTGCCACTCCCGCACTCGGACCGTCTTAATCGAGTTTTCCATGCCCATCGATCAGAAAGATATTACCTGGGTGGAACAGCCGAACATCGGCCTGTGGGAGTCGATGTACTTGCCGGCGATTGCCCAAGGTTTGGTAACGACGATTCGCCACGTCTTTCAGAAGCCGGTCACCGAACAATATCCCGAAGAGCGGCCGCAATTGCCGCTCAACTATCGTGGCGTACACCGCTTGAATCGCGACGAGCAGGGCCGCGTCAAGTGCGTGGCCTGCATGTTGTGTGCAACGGCCTGCCCGGCCCACTGCATCGACATTATCGGCGCTGACGCGCCTTGGGAAGATCGCGATAAGTATCCGACCAAGTTCGATATCGACGAGCTGCGTTGCATTTACTGCGGTATGTGCGAAGAGGCCTGCCCCGTGGATGCGATCGAACTCACGTCGATTTTTGATCTCACGGGCCTCACCCGCAAAGAGATGATCTTCGACAAGGACAAGCTCTTGAGTGTGTACGACGAGACTGTCGACGACGGCAAAGACCCTGCGCGCACGACCCGCGGCGTGCTGGGCCCCGCGTCGGAAAACTTGGTTCCGCCCGAACGCCTGGCTTGGCCCATCGACGAGCTTCCGCCTTCAGAACAATAAGCCAATAAGAAAGCATATTCGTGTATTCCACGTTATTCGCTCAACAAGCCGCCACGATTAATCCCTGGGAATTGGGGATCCCCATCCTATTGGGCGTGGTGGGCTACATGCTGGCCGCGGCAGCTCCGGAGCGTCGGCAAAACATCCCCGCGATGGTATGCCTCATGGGCGCGATCGTCGCGGCGTGGTTCGCCTGGTGGCAGCTTGAAGGCAATGTCGTGGAAGACGTGCTCTTCACCAGTTTTGCGGGATTGATGGTGATGGCTGGTTGCGGGATGCAAGTCGAAACCCGGCCCGTGTATTCCGCGCTCTGGTTTGCGCTCGTGATTCTCGCCACCTGTGGCTTGTTCTTGATGCAAGGCGCGGCGTTTGTGAGTGCGGCGACGATCATCGTTTACGCGGGGGCGATTATCGTGACCTTCTTGTTCGTGATTATGCTCGCTCGGCAAGGTGGCAAGTCAACTTACGACGTGCAACTGATGCAGCCGATGCTCGCGATGGCCTCCGGCGGCCTGCTTCTCGCCGCATTAGTTTACGCGATCCAGCAGCCGGTACCCGAAGCGTCGAACGCTCCTGCTCCAAGCGTGAATATGAGTGCTCCGATCCCCGAGGATGCGAGCACGTTGGCTTCGCTCGGTCGGTCGCTGTTTGTCGATCACTTGTTCGCGGTGGAACTGGCGAGCGTGTTGTTGTTGGTGGCGATCTTTGGCACGTTGGTGATTGCCTTGCAATCGCGGGAGCAAGCTCGATGACCCCGCAACTTTATAACTCACTCTTGATCAGTGCCGTGCTGTTTGTGCTGGGAACCGTCGGTTTCCTCACTCGCCGAAATCTGATCGTCATGTTTCTCTCGGCGGAACTGATGCTGCAAGCCGTCGCGCTCAACTTGATCGCCTTTGGTCGGGCCCATGGGAACTACCATGGCCAGTCGTTCACGATCTTCGTGCTCACCGTGGCGGCTTGTGAAGCAGGCATCGCACTCGTGCTATTTTTGGCTCTCTACCAGCGATTCAATTCGCTTGACGTGAGCGTTTGGCACGAGTTGGGCGAAGTCGACGTACCGGGTGACGAGCCAGAAATCTTGGCTGCCCAGGAACTCGCCGAGGTCGAAGTGTTCCCCAATTATCCAGAACTTTCTCCCGCGGGTCGCGAACCGGCACTTTCTTCCGATGGAACAAGCTTTGTCAAAGGGCCTGCCAGAAAGGATATCGTGAAGCGTGGCTGAGTGGATGTTGTGGTTAATCCCTGGTGCCCCCTTGGCGGCGGCCGTGTTGCTGGCTTGTTTCGGCAAGACCGTGCTGCGCAACGTCAGCCCGTTGCCCTGTATCATCGGCGTGGGCATCTCGGCCGTGCTGTCACTCGCGCTGATGTTCACCGGCAACGTGGCGGAAGAACCGATGCGGGTTGTGGGTTACGAATGGCTCTCTGTCGGCGATCTAACAGTCGACGTTGTGTTACAAGCCGATGCACTCAGTTCGATGATGCTCGTGATGGTCTGTTGCGTGGCGTTTCTTGTGGCGATTTACGCCAAGGGCTACATGCACGGCGATCCAGGGCAGCCCCGCTTCTTTGCGGAAGTGAGTTTGTTCGTCTTTTCGATGACAATGCTCGTGCTGAGCGGCAACCTCATTCTGCTTTACGTGTTTTGGGAAGCGGTCGGCTTGTGCAGTTACTTGCTCATTGGTTTCTGGTTTGAAAAACCGACGGCTGCGGCTGCCGCCAAGAAGGCGTTTCTGGTGAATCGCATCGGCGACTTCGGTTTCGCCATTGGTATTTTCCTGATGTGGATGCTCGTGGGCGAAGCCCTCAGTTGGACGCCTCCCGAGGGTCAGCAGCTTTTGGATTATCCCACCGTGTTTCAAGCGGCATCGACCATTGCCCGGCAGCATCCGACATTGCTGACCACGGCTTGCTTGCTGCTGTTCGCCGGTGCCGTCGGTAAGTCGGCCCAGTTCCCGCTTCATGTGTGGCTCCCCGACGCGATGGAAGGCCCGACCCCCGTGAGCGCGTTGATCCACGCCGCGACGATGGTCACGGCGGGTGTGTATATGGTGTGCCGACTCTCGCCGGTGTTTGTGTTTGCCCCCGACGCGCAGGCGACGGTCTCCGTAATCGGCGCGATCACGGCCCTGATGGCCGCGTTGATCGCGGTCACACAGAACGATCTCAAGCGAATCTTAGCTTACTCGACGGTGAGCCAACTCGGCCTGATGTTCATCGCCTTGGGGGCGGGGTGTAGCGGTGACGAAATCTTGCCGCTCGCGGGCATCGCTGCGATGTTTCATTTGTTCACGCACGCGTTCTTCAAAGCCCTGCTGTTTCTTGGCGCGGGGAGCGTGATGCACTCGATGGGTAATATCATCGACATCCGCCAATTCAGCGGTCTGCGCAAAGTCATGCCGATCACGCACTGGACGTTCCTCATCGGTGCGCTGGCGCTCTCGGGCATCCCACCGTTTTCCGGTTTCTGGAGCAAAGACGAGTTGCTCTCGGTGATCGGCATCGCAGCCGAAGAAAGCCCCTACCCCACCCTGTTCTGGTGGCTGCAAGTGAGTGCCTTACTAACGTCTGGTCTCACCGCGTTTTATGTGTTCCGCGCCTATTTTATTACTTTCTGGGGCGCGGAAAAATTCCCCAAAGAGGCGGGGCATCATCCGCACGAGTCACCGCCGGTGATGGCGTACCCCTTAATCGCACTTTCGCTCGGAGCGGCGTTCCTGGGGGCAGCCGTCGGACCGACCCACGCGTTCTTTCATTATTTGTCGCACGCCCCCGGCTTGCATGGTGAACCGCATCCCTTGTCGCCAACCATCATGGCCATGGGAACTCTGGTGGGGCTTACGGGCACGTTCACGGCATGGTGGTTGTACATCGCTCGCCCCGGCCTCGCCACGAAGTGGTCGAAACGCTTTGCCGGCTTTTACAAAATGTCGCTCGGCAAGTTTTACATCGACGAGTTGTATCAAACCGTCGCCGTTGATCCTCTCGAAGGGGTGGCAAGCGGTTCGAGTCAATTTGATAAGTCAGTGGTTGATCGTTTGGTGGACTGGACTGCCGGCCGCCCCGCGCGGGTTGGTCGTTGGTTCCGCAAGTGGCAGTCGGGATTGATTCAATCCTATGCCGCGATGATGTTCGTGGGCCTGATGTTGCTGGCCGTGTATTTTGTGTTGGCCGAATAACGAGGCGAGCCGGGAACGTAAGTGACCGGAGAGATTCAACATGAATTTGTTGCTCATAGTCATGATCTTCCTTCCCGCGCTAGGAGCTATCCTGGTCGCGCTCGAGGGATCGAACCGACCCGAGACGGTCCGCAAGCTGGCGCTCTTTGTGACGCTGGCCACCCTAGTGCTCGCGGTGATCGTGGCGACAAAGTATGAAACGACTTCCCCAGAAGTGCTCGCCGATGAAATCATGTCGCCGCAGATGGTCACCCGGACAACCTGGTTCGAGTTTGAACGCGCAGGTGCTGATCCTGTGAAGATCGAAGCCTATCTTGGCATCGATGGCATTTCGATCATGCTCGTGGTGCTGACCGCGCTGCTGACGGTGTCGGCGGTGCTGGTGTCCTGGACCGCGATCAATGTCCGCGTGGCTGAGTTTTTCGCCTGGATGTTGATTCTCGAAACCGGCATGCTCGGTGTGTTCTGCGCGTTCGACCTCATTTTGTTTTATGTGTTCTTCGAGTTCACGTTGATTCCACTGTTTTTCATCATCGGCATCTGGGGCGACACGCAGCGGGAATACGCTGCGGGGAAATTTTTCATTTACACGCTCACTGGTAGCCTCATTAGCCTCTTGGGTTTGCTCGCCGTGGTGCTCACGGTTCACGCGGTGAACCCCGCAGTATTTACATTCTCGATCCCTGAGCTCGCTCAAGAGATGCACCGCCAACTCGCCTCGGCGGATCCGGAACTGCTCGCTTTTTGGAAGTCAGCCCAGTTCTGGATGTTCCTCGCGCTGTTTGCGGGGTTTGCGATTAAGGTGCCTTTGTTCCCGTTCCATACTTGGTTGCCGCTGGCCCACGTCGAAGCCCCGACGGCCGGGTCGGTGTTGCTGGCTGGGGTGTTGTTGAAACTTGGCTCTTACGGTTTTCTGCGGCTTGCGATGCCGCTCTTGCCGCTGGGGGTGGTCGACATTGGCGTGCCGTTGGTCGCCACGCTCTCGGTCATCGGCATTTTGTACGGCGGGTTCTGCGCGTTGAGCCAACGCGACATGAAGCGGCTCGTCGCTTACAGCAGCGTCAGTCACTTGGGCTTCTGTATGTTAGGTCTGTTCGCGCTCAATGCCGAGGGGATCGCCGGTGGCACGTTGCAAATGATTAACCACGGCCTGTCGACCGGGGCGTTGTTCCTGTTGGTGGGCATGATTTACGAACGGCTGCATACTCGCCAACTTGACGACATGGGTGGCCTTGCGACGCGCGTGCCAATCTTTTCAATTTGTTTGATCTTTGCCTGCCTATCGAGCATGGGCTTGCCGGGGTTGAATGGTTTCGTCGGGGAAACTTTGTCGCTCATCGGTATGTTCCGCGTGCATCCAGGGTTCACGGTTATCGCCACCTTTGGCATCATCATTGGTGCTTGGTATTTGCTGAATATGATCAGGCTCGCTCTCTTTGGCACGGCCAGCAAAAAGCTTATTGCCCATGGCCACGTCCCTGATTTGAATGGCCGTGAGATCGCTGCTCTTGCTCCGATCATGGCACTCTGCTTGTTGATCGGTGTGTTTCCGCAACCGTTTCTTGATGTCATGAAGCCTGAAGTCGACGCGCTCGCGACGATTTATGCCGACAAGTTGTCGGACCCGCTGGCGGTTGAGGCAACTCCGACAAACGAACATTTGGCCGCCGTCTTGCCGATCAACTCCCGGGAGGCTGCCCGATGAATGGTCTTGCCGCAAATATGATGGGGACCGCCCGCCTGTTGGTCCCTGAATTCATTTTGATTTTTGCCGCGTCGCTGTTGGTGCTGTGGGCCTGCTTTGCGTCGGCCGTGTCGCCCGAAGCGCGCCAGAAGCTTCGTACGAAAAGCGTCTTGTTCGGTGCGATCACGTTGATCGTGGCTGGGGCGACATACTTTTTGGCTCCTGGGAATGTAACTCTCGATCCCGCCCGAGTGGCGTTCCTCAACGATGCGCTGGCCCAAGTGCTGCGACCGGCGGGTTTCATTGTCGGTTTGGTGCTGCTCATTTTTCTCGCCGAACAACTTCATCCCCGCTATGCCGCCGAACAGGTGGCCTGTTTGCTGCTACTCGTGGCCGGCATGAATTTGGTCGCCACGGCCAACGATTCGATCGCGCTCTTTGTGTCGCTGGAGCTTGTGAGCATCCCAACTTATATCTTGCTGTATCTCTCGCGGACCGACAGCGCGGGACTCGAAGCGACGGCCAAATATTTTCTGCTCAGCATTTTTTCGTCGGCATTCGTGCTCTATGGACTGAGCATCTTCATGGGGGCCGCTGGTTCAACCAACTTTGTGTGGCTCAAGCAATCGCTGGCTGAACCGACCGGCATGGTCAGCGTGGGACTCTTGCAGATTGCCGTGGCGATGGTGATCGCGGGGCTCGGCTTCCGCATCACGGCCGTGCCGTTCCACTTTTATGCCCCCGACGTGTTTCAAGGCACCACGACTCCCATGGCTGGCTTGCTCGCGGTGCTGCCCAAGTTCGTCGGCTTTGCCGCGCTGTTGCGGTTGGTGTGGTCGATTGTGCTCACCAAAGACTTAAATCCCGCGTTCGCGGCGCTCACCGTCCCCGCGCCGGAAGCCCTCGCGATTCTCGCCATCGTGACAATGACCGTGGGGAATGTGCTGGCCCTCTTGCAGAACGATCTCAGACGGCTCTTGGCTTATTCCAGCGTGGCCCATGCGGGTTACATGCTCGTCGGACTTGCCGTGCTGCCCGACACGAGCGCGGAATTCAGTGGGGCGCAGGCCGTGCTGTTTTACTTGTTGATTTACGCGATGATGACCCTCGGCGTGTTCGGCACGCTGCTCTTGCTCAAGAAAAACGGCAAACCAATCGAGACGGTCCACGACATCGACGGCATCGGCTCGACCTCGCCGTTGTTGGCCTTGGTGCTCGCCATCTTCCTGTTCAGCCTCACGGGCCTCCCCCCCACCGGCGGCTTCTGGGGCAAATTTAATCTGTTCCTCGCGGCCTGGTCCACCGGCAGTTCCACGATGCGGTTCCTGGCCTTCGGCCTGGCCATCAACGCGGCGATTGCCGGTTGGTACTATTTGCGACTGGTTCGCCGGGCTTACTTGCATCCGCAAACCGAAGCGGTCACCTTCGAGGCGAACAGATCGCCGGCGCTGACCGCCGTGGTCGCCTTGGGTGCGCTCTTAATCTTGGGGTTATTCTTCTTCCCCAATCCGTTGTGGCAACTCTTGGCGCAAGCAGGTTAGCCGCATCACAGGTACGGTGCATACTATGCCAATACCCGATGCACAACGAGCAATTGCCAGTCGTGAGAAAGTGCATGGCTATTTGCTGAATCATGAACACCCCGATGGTGGTTCGAAAGCGGTTTGGTTTGCCAGTCTTGGTTACGAGCAAGACGACTGGCAGACGCTGGCAAGCGACCTGCTGAAAATCGCCAAGACTTGTCTGCAATACGATACCGAACTGTCGGCCCATGGTGTAAAATACAAGACGTCAGGGAGCATTTGTTGTCCCGGACATCGGTCAGGTAGCGTAATAACAGTTTGGATTGTGGAAGACAAAGATCCTCCACGTTTGATAACCGCCTATCCGGATGCTTCCTCATGATAGCCGAACACGAACTTGTAGTGCTTGATTGTGATCCCGAACACGAGAAACTCAATCGTGGTGACGTTGGCACTGTTGTTCACATATATAAAAGTGGTGCCGCCTACGAGGTGGAATTTGTTGATGGGGGCGGCGCGACCATCGCGCTGATTACTGTTAATGCTAACGATGTACGCCGAATTATGCCCGGCGAAGTGCTACATGCTCGGCAAACGGCTTAAGTAAGGGCGAGCCAGAAGCGTTAGCGCCTGGAGTTTTTCACGCAGAGGCGCGGAGTTCGCGGAGAGATTGGCCACGAAAAGCCCAGCGCGGCCTTTGGCCGCAACCAAAATTCATTGAACAGGAGGGAGCAGAGGTAATTAATGTTTCTTCAGGAGATTTCGTGGGTTGATCCATGGATCAAAGTTGCTGCTTGGATCATTGCGGCATATAAAAACCGCCCTGTAAGGGCAACACGAGGACAGCCCAGCGGCTGTGTTGTTTGTCAATGATTTTTTAGCAGGCATGGAGGTCTCTCCAGGGAGTATTGTTCCTGATCATGGTGTTAAGAATCACCAAGAGCTTTCTCATGCAGGCGGTGATGATGACC
>Ga0163150_10004907_pt1 | contig 17533 bp, 21 predicted proteins | sample OliLakLV19P2IB_FD_148628 | JGI IMG/M metagenome (GOLD analysis project Ga0163150, IMG submission 148628) | Freshwater microbial mat bacterial communities from Lake Vanda, McMurdo Dry Valleys, Antarctica - Oligotrophic Lake LV.19.P2.IB | ecosystem: Environmental > Aquatic > Freshwater > Lake >...
AAAGAACAATGCCGTATGTCCAAGCTGAAGTCCACCGCGTGCCCAACGATGACGCTGCCGTATGTACTCGAGCATCGTTGTGCACGGAATAGTCTCGACAGTTGCTTCTGGCTCGCATAAGTACTTTACTTTCCACCCAGCTTCATGTACAGCTTGCAGAAGGGCAAGGTCTTCTGTTATGCTGAAAGCGATGTTCTCGTAGCCACCAAGGTCCTCGTACACAGTTCTCCGAATACACATGTTGTTGCCAAAACAACCAAGCGGTACACCGTTCCCGACACCGCCGCGCGCCAGGGCCTGACTGAATACCCACTCAACGTCCTGGACGTTTTCAAGGAATGTTTCGCTTCGAATGGTCGTAAAGCCAAGGCTTAGTCCGACTGCCTTGTCTATATGCGGCGCGGCCATTGCACGAATCCACTGCGGATGCACTTTGCAATCGGCATCAGTCATTAAAAGCACATCGCCCGTCGCATGATCAAATCCGAATTGCAAGGCTCCAGGCTTACCTTTAAGATTCGGGTGCGCATCTCCTTCGGTCTTACTCAAAACCAACAGCGTGGGCATTGTGGTTGCAAACCGCTGCAGAATTGCAAGTGTGCCGTCACTACTTCTATCGTCAACAACGACGATCTGCAACAGGTCTAACGGGTAGTCTGACGCTTCGAGAGATCGAAGGCAACGTTCGATGTTATGTTCTTCGTCGCGAGCAGGAACAACGACAGTTACGCGAGGCAGTGCATTGGTGGTTGCACGCAACATTCGTCCATGACGAAGGAAGCCAATCCAGAAGAAAGCAATGCGAAAAGAATATAGCGCGGCGCTCGAAAGCAACACGACCGTGATGATACTATCCATACAATGAGCGAATTTAGCCAACAACACACAGAGTATACTTTCTACGACGGAACCATGCGAGATAGAGTAGACCTTCTTAACGATCCAATTGACAGCTCTCTGAGAAAGTTTGCCATCCCAATGGCATTCAGTTTTCTTATCAACATCATCTATACACAGATCGATCGTTGGTACGTAAGCCGACTCGGTGATACAGCGATCGCCGGAATTGGTGCAGCCGATCAGGTTGCATTCTTTTTATTCACCGTCGCCAGTGGTTTTGGAGTTGGTACTGGTATCATCATCGCTAGACGCATTGGTGAGGGCAACAGGAAAGAGGCTTCTCGTATTGCTGCACAGGCGGTTGTGGCTATGGCACTAATCGGCCTTGTGATAACGACGGTGATGTTGTTGTTAATGCCAAAACTGCCTTCATTCCTTAATCTGAACCCTGAAGTCGGACCACAAGTCATCTATTACCTGTCCGGGTTGCTTCTTGGCTATACTGCTAACCTCTTAAATTTTCAACTGTTTGCTGTTGTTCGTTCTATGGGCAATACGATTTATCCCATGATCGTGCTTGTCGGTACTACCATTGTCAACGCAGTAGTAGCCCATTCCTCATTTTCGGAATTGGTCCATTCCCCGAACTCGGCATGTACGGAGCTGGTTTGGCCACGGCATGTGCCCAGACGCTGGGATGTGTTTTTTCGATATGGGCGCTGATTGCTGGTAAATCGGACATGAAACTGGATTTTTCGGGCTTTAGACTAGACCTTGACGTCATTTGGCGCATCGCTAAACAGGGCTTTCCAGCATCACTGCAGATGCTCTCGGTAAGTGTGAACCGGTTGTTTCTATTTGGAATCGTAGCGGGGTACGGAACTACTGTTACTGCTGCATTCACACTAGGACTGAACATCGACCTTGTCATCTATATGATCGTGTTTGCTATGGGAATGGCCATAGAGGTGATTACAGGGCAGAATCTGGGCGCAGGTAAGGTTGAGAGGGTATTCGCCTACCACCGGTCAGCTGTTAAGCAGCTCGGAACTCTTATGGTTGCCCTGGCTATATCGGTATGGTTCTTTGGGGCGTCGTTCGTACAGCTTTTTACAACGAATCCCGACACTGTAAGAATTGCAGTTGCCTACTTGCATACGACCGTTATTGGCTATCTCTTTTTCGCTATTGGTTTTGTCACTGTTCGAGTAGTTAGCGGTGCAGGTGCCGCGCTCACGAGCATGGCGGTAATTGGTGGTAGCCTACTTGGCATTCAGTTCCCGTTAGCCCTCCTTTTTTCGCATGTGTTCGCATGGGGTCCGCAAGGCGTTTGGTACGCAATCGTAACGGCAAACGTCTGTTTCTGCATAATTGCCTTGTTGGTGCTGCGATCACGCAGGTGGTTACACGCAAGGGTTTAAACCCACATCCCTTGCTTAGGTACCAAGTGGCGTAATTTTCAGTGGGAAAACAGTGAGTACGATTGCCTTGAGCTTGGACTCGGACGCACAAATCCTTGAAGCGTATCGCTCCGGGGCGACTGAACAGGCTGCAACTGCCTTTGTTCGTCGCAACCAGCGGTTTGTGTACTCTGTTGCAATGCGTCAGCTAAACCACACAGAAGACGCCCGAGATGCCTCACAGGAGGTGTTTATGCGCGCGCTAAAGGGTCTTGATGGCTTCAAAGGCGACAGTACGTTGCAGACATGGTTGTACCGGATTACGATCAACGTGTGCAACAACATGCGTCGCAAGAAAAAAATCGTGTCCTGGTTTACGATTGGAGAAGGTCCGGAAGAGCGCGATGTTGCATCACAACACGATCTATCGCCGGCTGAAACCAGCGTGCAAACAGACTTCGAACGATTCTTTGCTACTGTACTTGCCAAACTGCCTGAGAAACAACGTGAGACGTTTGCTCTACGTTATTACGACGAGCTCTCCTATGAAGAAATCAGCACGTTGGTTGGCACAAGTGTCGGAGCACTAAAGGCGAATTACCATTGGGCCATAAAGAAAATTGCTGTCCATCTACGTGAAAGCGAATACTACGAATCATGGCGAGAAGCTACCAATGAACACTAATTCGAATCTTATTCCTCGCGAAGAACTTGAATTGCTTCTCTCAGAGTATGCCACAGGCATGCTCGATAAGGGGCTCGAAGTAAGGGTCGAAACCTCGCTGTTGGAATACCCCGACTTACACAAAGAAGCCGAATCACTTCGTAACACGTTAGCCTTAGTCGATAGAGATGCATACAAAGCCTCAATCGATTACCAGGTGCGTAATCTAAGTGTGCACGTTGTGAACGCCATGAGCCGTCCAAAGCGTAATCCATTACGTCACCTCGCATGGCTGGCTCCAACTGTAGCTACGGCGGTTTTAATTGTCGTCATGAACATCAATCCGCAGACGCAGGGTCCAGACCAGCTAACCCAATCAACCACTGGTACGCAAGAGGTATCAGTTGGGTCACCATCTTTAGCAGATAGCCAACCAGCAACTGCAGAGCAAACAACCCTTACGTCACTCGACACGGCAGGCAATCGCCACGTTAACTCTAAAGTTCCGCATACCAACAACAAGCGGCTTGTTGCCCAAGAAGAGGCGATTGTTGACGATCTTGTCGTTGATCAGATCGTATATAAGATGGCGATAGACGCTTCCGAAGACGCTAACGAAACAGTGACGGGCATTACAGATAGTGAAATCGATGTACTACTAGCGGCAGTGATCTCCAATGAAACACTATAAGTTTGTTTTTGTAATTGCGATGCTTGTATGCGTCGTATGTGCTGCACCGCCGCTGTTTGCTCAGCGCAAAGGCATGGAAAAACTTCGTCATCGCATTGAAGATCTGCGCAAGGTAAAACTCATTGACCTTCTTAATCTGCAGGGCGATCAGGTTGAGAAGTTCTTTGGTGCATACAATCGGTTGCAGAAGAATGTCATTGCGTCGAAGGAAGCCATGGACGTAGCATCTAATGACCTGCATGAGGCAACATTGTCTACGACGTCGGAAGCTGATCTAAAGGCAAAGACCGAGACCGTGCTTGCCAGAATGCAGGACTTCGAGCGAGCAATTAACGCTCGGCATGGCGAAGTGAGACCCATTCTTAGCCCCTTACAATACGCGAAATACATTGCATTTGAAGCTCGGTTTCAAGAAGAGCTCCAGCGAATGATTCTACAGCGGGCAAAGAAGCGCGGCGGCCCCATCGACGAATAGGTACAGAAAGTTGTCTCGTACAGTACTACCTGATGTTGTTTTGCAAACTCACCCATCCTCCGCCATTGTGCACATCTACAAAGCCATTTGCTTTCAAAATGCTCTTTGCTGAAGCACTTCTCATCCCTGATGCACAGCAGGTGATGATCGGTTTGTCTTTATTAATTTTAGATAAATTACTATTCAAGCTATCTAGCGGAATACTCATTGAACCTTTGATATGTCCACTCTGGTATTCTCCCTTTGTCCGCACGTCAACAATGGTTGCACCGTTTCGGAGAAGTTCCTTGTAATCTACTTTTGGTTTTAAGCCAAATATACTTTTGAGAAATTGTATCAATTCGGATGTTCCTCTTTTGATTTCGTCTTGCCTTTTGTAAAACTGCTCAAGAGCAATCCGCCCAACGTTGCACCATACAAAGAGCTGGTGAGTGGCTTAGATGTTATTGGGCATGTGCCGCTGGCACAGCCTACCATAGAGTAGTAGAGATAGCCACCCAGTGCTCCCACTGCAACACCAATGATGACGAGCTTGTACTTAGTTATAAAGTGCATGCCTGTGAGACCGATAATGACTGCTGCGTATTGCATGCGCAGATCATTTTTGTGTCTCACGCGTGGAAATCTTGAATGGCAAATACAGCGGGCAAAAACTCATAAAACTTGTAAGGATAAAAACACCCGCAAGAACTAGAAGAATGATTGCTGCTAAGCCAGATACCTGGCCTGAAAAATATAATACTACGATTACGACAGCTACCAGTATTCTGATAATCTTGTCTGCTGAACCCATGTTTTTTGTCATTGTGCTTGCCTATTCCATGATAAATAAATTCAGACGTTCTCGATCACCTTTCTCAGTTTTTCTCCTACCTGCATTGCCACGTTACCAAGAGAATCATTTTTAATTGCCATCATTGAAGCAACCGGGTTGACAGCACTGACTTCAACTTCCCCGTTTTCGTGCTCTTGCACAATTACATTGCAAGGAAGCATTGTGCCGATCTTATCCTCTGCCTGCAATGCCTGATGCGCTAAATGCGGATTACACGCACCGAGAATGCGGTATTTATTGAAATCGATGTCAAGTTTCTTCTTCAGGGTTTCTGTCACATCAATTACAGTAAGTACACCGAACCCTTCTCTTTCAAGTTCTTCGGTGACTTTAGCAATGGCCGTGTCAAAATCATAACTGACAGTTTTTGAGAAATGGTAGCTCATGTTATTCTTCCTGTTGAGCGGATGGGCATTTGACGGTTCCGTAACTGCAATAAACACAACAATCTCCTTGCTTTGGCTTCAACACTGTTTGACAGTTTTCACATTCGTAAAAGAACTGGCAACCATCGACTGGCATAGTTTCCACTTTCATGTGTCCGCAAATTGGACAAGTAATGGTTGATTGCAACTCAGGCACCAGTACACAAATGTAACTCGATTCCGGCCAAATTGCTCAGGTATACGTTCATGGGCTAACTGTCGATGTCGAATAACACGTTCGACTCGCCGAACGTATCGATAAGAAAGGCAGTCATTTCTTTCGATGTTTTTGTACGAACCATTGAGTTGTATTGGGCACGTCCGTCTGGACGCATTACGTAGAACTTCAGCGACTCCGTGGCGTCGGTAACATTACAACGATCACGAAGCATTTCGAGCTGTTGTGTTTGCACTCGATCGGGATTGATACGCAACACATATCCCTTTGTGAGTTTCTTCGATGCTTGCTCGAGTGTAAGCACTTCATCGACGATAATCTTTACGGTTTCGCCACTTACGTCGGCCTTGCCACTAAATACGAGCACAGCATCGGGTGTAAGTAGCTCAACAAACTGTTTGTATTTGTCACTCCAGAAAATGCACTCACAATTCCCAGCATACTGTTCGACACGAACAAATGCAATTGTTTGTTCGCGTTTGTCAAGTCGAGTACGAATATCCCCGACAATTCCACATAAACGAACAGTCTGTCCGTTACGCGAAGCATCGACATTGCCCAACGTAATCGATGAAAACGATGCAACAGCAACAGCATGTGCCTGTAGAGGATGTCCGCTTATGTAAAAGCTCAACGTTTCACGTTCTTTACGAAGACGATCACGTTCGGGCCACTCCGGTAATGGGGGCAGCGTTGGTTCTGCAGGTTTTACAAGATCTGCCTTGTCGAACAGACTTTCCATTGCTCCACCATCGCCTGCATGAGACTTGCGAGCGTATTCGAGCGCGGTCTCGATTGCACCATAAAGTTGAGCACGGTGACCATTGCGAAGAGAATCGAATGCGCCAGAACATACCAGTGCTTCGAGTACACGCTTGTTCACCACTCGAGCATCAACTCGAGCTGCAAAATCATAGATGGATGTGAAGGGGGCTTCGTTGCGTGCAGCAACGATTGCATCAACAGCACTTTTACCAACACCTTTGATGCCCGCCAAACCAAAATAGATCATGTTGTTCTCGGCTGCGAAGCCAGCAATCGAACGATTTACATCGGGCGGGAGAACAGAGATACTGAATCGTTTTGCTTCGTCGATCAGCGACACAATTTTTGGTTGATCGTTGAGTTCGGCAGTCATGTTGGCTGCAAGGAATTCAGCAGGGTAGTGAACCTTTAGCCACGCTGTCTGATAGGCGAGATAAGCGTATGCAGCAGAGTGTGATTTGTTAAAGCCGTATGAAGCAAACTTGAGAATAAGCTCGAAGATTTCTTCTGCGACTTTTTGTTCGATCTCAGCAAACGTCTTCGCACCCTGAATGAACATTTGCTTTTGCTCATTCATCAGCTTTTCGTCCTTCTTGCCCATCGCGCGACGCATGATGTCCGCTTGAGCAAGCGTGAAGCCTGCAAGCGTCTGCACGAGTTGCATCACCTGTTCCTGATACACGATGATGCCATACGTGGGGTCGAGGATTGTCTCCATCAAGGGGTGCAAGTAGGTTCTGACTTTGCGTCCATGCCGTCGTTCGATGAACTCGGGGATGTTGTCCATCGGACCCGGTCTGTACAGCGCGTTCATGGCAATGAGATCGCCCAACGACTGCGGAACGAGCTGACGCATGGCCTTCTGCATTGGGTCGGACTCGAACTGGAACACAGCTACCGTAGAGCCCTGTGCAAATAGGTCAAACACCTTCTTGTCGCTGAAGTCAATTTTGTCGAGATCGGGTTCGACATTATGATTACGCTTAATAAGTGCAAGAGTGTTATCGATTATCGACAGGGTGCGCAAACCAAGGAAGTCCATCTTTACTAGACCAGCTTCCTCGAGGTCCTTCATGTTGTACTGCGTTGCGGGTTCGGTTTGCGGTGTTTTGTAAACCGGAACAAAGTCTTGTATCGGACCCGGTGCGATAACAACACCTGCTGCATGTAACGATGAGTTACGCGCAAAGCCTTCGAGTACCATTGCGTATTCGAGGAGGTCTTTAAGGCGTGGGTCTTCGGTGTCTTTTAGCCAGCGAAGTTCAGGCAGCTCGATTGCTTCCTTAAGCGAAGCAACCTTGCCCATGACCGACGGTATTTTTTCTGTTATGGAATTAATTGTAGCTAGGTCGATGCCAAGCACGCGTCCTACATCTTTTAGTACTGCCTTCGAAGACAGTGTACCAAACGTAATAATCTGTGCAACGGAATCTGAGCCGTATTTGCGCTTAACGTAATCGATCACCATTTCTCGTTTGTCGTCAGAGAAATCAACGTCGATATCGGGCATTGAAATGCGATCCGGATTCAAAAAACGCTCGAACAGCAGATCGTACTTCAATGGGTCGATGTCATGTATACGCAGAGCATATGCGACAATCGATCCTGCCACTGAACCACGTCCCGGACCTACTCGCACACCCATCTCACGCGCTGCGCGAATGAAGTCCCACACGATGAGGAAATACCCCGCATACCCCATGCGCTTGATAACATTGAGCTCGAAAGAGGTGCGATCGAGAATCTCCGACGTCATTGTCGTATATCGCTCATCAAGCCCCTTCATCGTCAACTCTTCGAGGTAGTCCTCGAGCGTGGCTGCACCAGATTCCGGCGGAATAGGGAATTGCGGTAGTTGTAAATCAGTTGGGATTTTTAGATCGACCTTGTCAGCAATCTCAAGTGTGTGGTCTATGGCATCCGGAAAATCTTTGAACAACTCAATCATGTCGGCTTGAGTTTTCAGATACATTTCGGCGACATTATATCGAAGGTCTTTACGGACATCAAAGCCTGACTCGCGTACTTGCGAAGTGTCTTTGTTGATGTGGAGCAACACATTATGTGGAATTGCATGCTGCTTCTTGATGTAGTGCGCGTCGTTCGATACAACTAGCTTGATACCTAGCTCTCGTGCGAGGGCAGGAGCCTGTGCCATTACAAGTTTGTCTTGCGGTAGGCCGTGGTCTTGTAGCTCGACGTAGAAGTCATCACCAAAGATCTCTTTGAGGAGAATTGCATTGCTGCGGGCAAGTTCGATGTTGCCGGCGAGGAGGGGAGCGTTAATCGGACCCGCCAGGCATGCCGATGTCGCAATGAGTCCTTCGTGATACTGCCGCAATAACTCAAAGTCGATGCGCGGCTTGTAATAGTAGCCCGAAGTATGCCCAATCGATGTCAATCGAACCAGATTGCGGTACCCCTGCTCGTTCTTCGCAATAAGTACGAGGTGATAATAGTTGCGCTTTTTTCCAGAGGTGTCGCTTATGCGTTCTCTGTCAGTGTGCTTATTGATTGCGATGTACGCTTCGCATCCGATAAGGGGCTTGATGCCCGCCTTCTTCGCTTTTTTATAAAACTCGAAGCAGCCAAACATCACGCCGTGATCTGTAATAGCTAATGCTTTTTGTCCGTCTGCAACCGCTGCGTCGATGAGCTGCTGCGGTGTACACGCTGCATCTAGTAACGAGTAATGTGTGTGGTTATGTAAATGAACGAACGAGGACATGGGTAGACTAAACGTAGATAAATGTTGGCGGGATAAATATTTTCGAGGTCAGGATTTCAGTTGTCCGAACTTCTGTTTTAGCGTCGATTCGATTGTCCCCTGCGCAGCAGATCCAAGTATCGTTAGCTCGATATCGACGACTACCTTGTTGTGCTCGAGCGTTATCGTGCCGTGACCAAGACGTCCCTTCGCATGCAGAACATTCCCATCCCAGTGATGCTCGTCGAGTATAAATCCAACATCGGTGCGAGACAGAACGTTGTTGTCGATATACGATCGCATCTCCAATACGCTCTTCTTCGTTTCTATAGTTTGTTGTATTCGGCCCATTTCATTTCCTCGAAAAAATTTTGTGCCAACATGAAAGATTCTAATCGGGTTACTTCAGTGCTGCGCGAACGCGCGCACTAATCACGTCAAGAATCCACACAACAAGTGTTATGATGATGATAAGCGTACCAACTTCATGGTACTTAGACAGACCTTGGTACTGCGTTAGCAGATAGCCAATACCACCACCGCCTACAATTCCTATAACAGTGGCCATCCGGACATTGATGTCCCACCGGTATATCGTAAAACTCAAAAACGGAATGAGACATTGAGGTACAATTGCAAACCAAAGTACCTGAATTCTATTAGCTCCTGTTGCACTAATTGCTTCGATTGGTCCATTGTTAACATCTTCTATCTGCTCGCTGTATTGTTTACTGAGCGAAGCGATGGTGTGGACAACTAAGGCAAGCATGCCGGCGAACGGACCTATTCCCACCCACACGCTAAAAATGATTGCCCAGATTATTGGCTCCATGCTACGCATGATGTTCAAAACAGCACGCAACAGCACATAAATAGTCTTGCCTGTAGGTGATGTGGCCATAACGTTTCGTGCCGCGGCAAAACTTATCACAAAGGCAATGGGCACAGAAATTATCGTGGCCATAAACGCTGTGAACACCGTCTCTGTCATTGCCGCAAGCGCTTCTCCAACAATGGCGAACTCAGGCGTAAACAGAGCACTGAAAATTCTTCCAGCCCCTTTCACCCCTTCACCACTTAGAAGCTCAATCGGAGAAATCTCTGTGACAATCCAACCCGACCACACGGTAATCGTTAACAACATCCATGCTTGGATGGCTAGCGGATTGCGATGAGGACCTTCTGGCACCTTTCCAGTAAGTAGTGTGAGTCCAAGTGATGCACGCGTAACAAGACCAATAGTGCCAATGGTAAGCGCATTTGCAACAATCCAAAAGTAATCGTTGGTAGTTAGCGGGTCTGCGCCTTGTCCGAATACCATCTCGGGTATTACAATGAACACAAACGCCGCATAGAGATACGCACCGATGCAAGCATCAATGAGAAATGCCGGAATGCGTACACGCATTGGTGGTTTTGGCAACTTCACAATCTCAGGTCGAGGAAAAATTGCAGTCATCGTATCTCCACCTGTACTGCATCGTCGCCATAAATGGCTTTGAACCACTCTTCTGTTATGGCGTCGGGCATGCCATCGAACACAAGTTCACCTGCACGTAGTGCAATGACGCGTGTTGCATACTCGCGTACGAGCGAGAGGAAGTGAAGATTGCAAATAACGGTTGTGTGCATCTCTTTGTTAATGCGATCGAGGTAACGCATCACAGAATGTGACGTGGCAGGATCGAGACTTGCAACGGGTTCGTCGGCTAACAACAACTGTGGTTGCTGCATGAGAGCACGTGCAATGGCAACGCGCTGTTGTTGTCCGCCCGACAGCGAATCGGCCCGATTGTTTGTCTTTTCAGGAATACCTGTAATGGTAAGGTTGTGCTGAGCACGTTCACGTTGCTGTTGCGTAAAGGCGCCTGCAACTGATTTCCAAGTTGGAGTTTCACCTAGTGCACCGTACAGAACATTCTGGATTACAGTATGCCTGCCAATAAGATTGAAGTGCTGGAAGATCATGCCAATCGACGCACGATGTTTGCGAAGGGGCTCACCGACTATATGTGTTACGTCCTGCTCGTTAATTACAACCGCACCCGAAGAGGGTTCGATAAGGCGGTTGACGCACCGTAGGAGGGTTGACTTTCCGGAACCGCTCAAGCCAATAATTACGAGAAACTCACCGGCCTGCACGTCGAAGCTGACGTTCTTCAGGGCTTGGTAACCGTTAGGGTAGGTGTGACTGAGATTGCGGACAGAGAGGAGCGCCATGCGGGCAAAGATAGGTCCGACACGACCCAAACATATTGCGGACTAAATGTACTGGTCGACCCACTCCCACACAGCCAGACCGGCGATCACGACCAGAATGATGCCCACGGCCATAAACGTCGGCGAATCGCTTTGTATGCTTACATGCGTTAGAGTATTGAGAGGCAGTTGGGAAGCAGACAGCACAATTGCGACAACAAACACAGCAAGTCCAGACCAGAAGAAAATGGTCGCCCTGCGACGGAAGAATTGTATCGATGAAACGGTAAGGGGCCGTCGCGAAGGGGCTTGGGCCTTTACTGTAGCCGTTTTTACGTCGTGAATTACACCGAGCATTACCTTCTGGGTAAAGTCTTGTGAAGGCGACATCGCGGAAGCAGCTCGTATACGATTACGAAGCCAAGCCTCATGCTCTTGATCTGTATTCATGATGTTTTTGTCCATGATTCAAGCTCGGGAATTTTCTTGAGTAGTGCTTGTCGAAGCGCATGTCGTCCGCGGTTGAGCCTCGTTTTAACAGTGCCAAGTGGCAGTCCTGTAATCTTCACGATGTCTTCATAACTACACTCCTGCACGTAGAAGAGGTCCATCACAGATGCATACAAGGGCGACATCTTTGCTAGCTCTTCACGTATTGTTTCTTCGACAAGAGTATCATCAAGCGACGTAATGTCAACATCAACAAAGCCCCTTACCAACGTCTCTTCATCCAGCCCTTCGTGGACAAATGCTCGCTTCTGCTTTTTTAAAGCATTCAGGCATGTGGTGTACACGATACGATAAAACCACGTTGCAAATGTTGCGTCGTTACGAAACCCACCTAGTGCAGTGTAGGCTTTTATAAACGATTCCTGCAATGCGTCATCGGCCGCGTGTTCGTCTTTCAGCAGACGGACGGCTAATGACAGCGCTTTTTGTTTGTATCGATCGACGAGGAACCGAAACGCCGATGCGTCGCCGCTGCGAACTAGTCGCACCACGTCTTCATCACTGGCAGTTCGTTGGTCTTGCATATGCGGTTCTTTTGACAACAATACCACGTCAGGGTTTCGGTTGAAACTCATGATTACCACGACGCGAGTATTTCGTTTGAAACCCTGGTGATGAGCTGTTGTCAAAAACCACATACGAACCACTAGAAGCCTCAATAACCAATCAGGACAGACAAATGCCAAAATCAGACACCTCTACGTCAGCGCAGAGCGACAGCGCAGTCGCACAGCTCAAAAAAGAATACGAACTAACAGCAACACACAAATTTCAACTAGACTCGATGACTCTGGCGAATAGGGCGGCCGTCGCAGAATTCGAACTAAGGAACGAAACCCATACAATCGAGCCAATCATCGCAGTGTTTATTCCTGTCATTGCCATTGTCGGCGGACTCTTTGTGGCGTACAAGGCCATTGAGGCAAATCGGGCTGTAAAGTTGGCGCTCATTGAAAAGGGCTTGGATGCAGCATTTTTAGCAGAGCCTGTAAATGAAAATTCAAAAAAGTATGGAGCGTTGAGATATGGACTGTTACTTGGTGGCATTGGCCTTGGACTTATAGCAGGCGTAATTATAAACGCAGCTTTCTATCTTGATGACCGCGGTAGTGAGTGGGTGACCGGAGGAACGGCAGCACTGTTCGGTGGAATCGGCATGGTTGCATACCATTTGATGGTGAAACGTTCGGAACTAAAGCAGTAAGGGGTGCATAGCGTATCTTCATTACGCAATGCGCCTATTACTATTCGATATCGACGGTACCTTGTTGCGTCTCCGAGGAGGCATTGGCAGGCGTATGTTTATAGACGCGTTTGAGTCTACACTCAGCGTGAATGTGGCTCCAGCACTAGAGAACATGTCATTTGCAGGGCGTACAGACCGACATCTGGTAACCGATATTTCCGATCGGATGGGACTCGACCCTGTGGTAACCGCAACGGCCTGGCCATCGATACGCGATACAATGATGTCGAGGGCACAATGCCTGATTGTCCCGGATGCGGTAGAAATCTTGCCCGGAGTGCACGACCTTCTCAAAAATCTTAGTCGAGAGGCAGTCACGCTGGGACTCGTAACGGGCAACATTCGAAGCATTGCCTTTCGGAAGCTGCAGGCTGCCGGACTCGACTCCTACTTTACCGAAGGAGCCTTTGGTTGCGAGGACCCCGATCGTAATCAACTGCCGCCACGAGCCGTAACACGCCTGAATTCGTTGAATGGCACTACCTATGCGCATTCTGATGCAGTGATTATTGGCGACGCTCCACAAGACATTGAATGTGCTAAACACAATGGAATTCGCAGTATAGGTGTTGCTACCGGACAGCACTCGTCGAGGGAATTATCTGCCTGTGGTGCTGATGCTGTTCTAGAATCGTTCCGAGACGTGAGCCACTCTTCGGTCACGATTCTCGCATAATCGCCACGTATCTTTGTGGCAATGGCAAAGCTGATCATCGTTACCATCGACGGACCTGCTGGTGCAGGGAAGTCTACCACCGCACGTCGTGTAGCAGAACGACTGGGCTACCTGTATATCGACACAGGGGCCATGTATAGAGCCGTTACGCTTGCTGCCTTGCGCAGCAACATCGAGCTTGACAATCAACACCTTGATGTACTTGTACATGAAGCTGACATCCAGCTTGTGTACACACCGCTCGGACAGCGCACAATTCTCAATGGCGAGGATGTAAGCGAAGCAATCCGTCATAGCGACGTTACAAACAAGGTCAGCGCTGTTAGCGCCCTTCCAGCCGTTCGAAACATCCTCGTTGCAAAACAACGTGAGATGGGAAGGGGCGGAGGGGTCGTCATGGATGGGCGTGATATTGGCTCGGTTGTATTTCCCCATGCCGAAGTCAAAATCTATCTCATTGCTGCTCTTGAAGAGCGTATTCGCAGACGCACAACAGAAATGCAACGCAACGGCCACGCACTGACTGAAGATGACGTTCGTCATCAGATTGTCGAACGTGACGAAATGGACTCACAACGAGCAACGAGCCCCCTGGTCAAGCCCCCTGATGCAATCGAAGTGGATACTACATCACTGGCAATCGATGAGCAGGTGGACAGAATTCTTGAGTACGTCGACAAGTATCACCGCACGTACGACATCATCTCTACGTACGGAAATTTCTAACGGCTGCGCCTCGGTTTCTAACGAACGCAACTAGCATGCACGCTAACAACAATGAATGTCACCATCGATAAAAACAGTGGTTTCTGCTGGGGCGTTGTCCGCACTGTCCGCATCGCAGAAGACCAGCTTGCTGCCGAGCGAGAGAATCGCAATGTGTATGTGCTCGGACCCATCATTCACAACCCAAAAGAAATTGAAAGGTTAGAAGCCAAGGGGCTAAAGACCATTACTGTGAATGATTTTGAGGGGTTGGCAAATCAAGGTGTCAAAGTCATCGTACGCGCACATGGCGAACCACCCGAGACGTATCGTCAAGCCTGGAAAAACGGTATTGAGATTATCGACGCAACATGTCCTGTCGTTACAAAGCTTCAGGAACGAGTCCGCAAGTTCTACGACCAAGGCTTCCAGGTTGTAGTATTCGGGAAAAAAGACCACGCTGAGGTTCTTGGTGTGCGCGGTGTTGTGAACGATGAGGCCATTGTTGTGAAATCCGTTGATGAAGCGATGGCACAGGTCGACGTTTCTCGACGTACCGTGCTCTTCTCGCAAACGACCATGGATAGGCCAACATTTCTGCTCATTCGCGACGCTCTTAAAGCACGGGTAGCTGAGTTAGTAGTTGACACAATGGAGAATATTGCTACTGAGTTTCATGCAAAGGATACCATTTGTGGTCAGGTCTCTGGGCGTGAAGACCAGCTTGCCGCCTTCGCCCGTGCAAACGATGTTATAATATTCGCCGCCGGTAAAGCCAGTTCGAATGGTAAAGTACTTTATGATGTAGCACGCGCTGCCAATCCACGCACTTATTTTATCGAAGACATCTCAGAGATAAAGTCCGAATGGCTTGAGAGCGCTATGAATGTTGGTATTAGCGGGGCTACGAGCACACCACAGTGGTTTATGGAGGAGATTCGCGACCACCTTCGTAATAATTTCGTAAATTTGTCGTCTATGGGCATATAAAGCACGAAGAAACACGGGGATGTACCGGTTTCGACGGAGTGCTGATGATCTCGAAGACTCGTGTCGAGCTACGCTGGTGGAGCTCGTTAATACAACTGGCGAACAACAACAGGCGATAACTTCGGTTATCGCATGGCTGCTTAATTAAGTAGCCATGCCATCGGACGGATGTTTGCCTATCGGCCTCCTCTCCGGTGACGCACTCAGATAGGCTGGCGCAACGTTGTGCATCAGGGCAACGCGCGAGAAAGTTCTGATGCTGGCAATTGGGCACCTGTCGATCGGTAACCCCGACTGCGAGACAAAGTTGATCGAAGACACACGTGATATGCTTCGGTGATTCCACTTCGGACCCGGGTTCGACTCCCGGCATCTCCACAACGCTAGTCGAAAGCGAATCTTAAAGGGACCCCCACCCGGGTCCCTTTTTCTTTTCCTACAACTCATATGCGCATCTGGGACATTCATCCGAAACTCCTCTGCCGACAGCACCTCTTAGGTGAACACCGTGAGTTACACGGACTTTGGAACATTCTCACAAAACATGACGGTGTTGGTGGCTACTCGCGCCATCCCGAAACTCTACGCTGGGTGGGAAAGCTGCGTGCTCTGTACAACCGACATGAGCTCTTAGTGAATGAGATGACATTACGCGGCTATAACCACAAGTCGCCACTTGATGCCAGCCTTGCCACAGGTGATGCAACACAATCCACGTGTATCGACACACCCGCCAGACAACAAATAATACTTGCAGAAAAACCATGCCCTTGTTTTTTACGTAAGGATTCCAACTGACGCAGGTTCAGGTTATCTTTATCGACCAGAACAATAGGGGTCTGACTTGCAATCATTTCGAAGAAGCGATTGGGCATGAGAATATCTCCGCGAAGGATGAGAGATATCTCGGTTACAAAAAAACTGTACTTCATTGTGGGCACAATGGCAGTACTGATTGCGGCCGAATTGGTGACGCTGTGGTTTTCGATGGAAACCCTGTCGTCTGTGCGTGCATTCGTGGGGGGCGAAGGACTCTGGTCGAAATCACAAAAAGATGCTTCGTACCACCTGCGCGAGTACAACATCACGCATGATGAGAAACACTATAGAGCGTTTCAGGGCTTTATGCAAGTGCCGCTTGGCGATCATAAAACTCTCGTTGAATTATCTAAACCCGAGCCCGATTTAGAAATGGCAAGGCAGGGTTTTCTCGAAGGCCGAATCCACCCGGATGATATCGATGGAATGATAAACCTCATCCAGCGGTTTCATTCAGTTTACTACATCAATGAGGCGGTTAAGATCTGGACGAAAGCTGATTCTATCATTGGGAAACTGATTCCGCTTGGTGAGAGAATGCGCGCAGAGATCAACAGCAACAATCCTTCACAGGCACTTCTCGACAGTCTCCAACGGCAAATAGAACCAGTTAATGCAGAGCTTACAGTGCTCGAAGATAACTTCTCCTATGTCTTAGGAGAGGGATCGCGCTGGCTAGAAGATCTAGTGTTAAGGCTGTTACCAATTGTGGCGTTCACAGTTGAAATCTCTGGCCTTCTGATGAGTATTTCTGTAAGCCGAGGAATTAGCCGTGGATTGAACGCAATTAACAGATCTGCAAAAAGGATTGCAAAGGGTGATTTGTCAGATCGTGCAGAGGTATTTGCGAATGATGAGATTGGCCAGGTAGCAACGGCCATGAATATGATGACAGAGAATCTCATTCAGCGTAACAAAGACCTCGAACAGTTTGCGTACATCATCTCACATAATCTGCGGGGTCCAGTTACCAACGTCCTCGCACTGGCATCCATCCTCGAAGAACCCGGACTCGATGAGAATACTCAACGAGAGTGCATCAATGGACTTGTATTTTCTGTCCATAATCTCGATGAAACGCTAACGGATCTCACCCGCATCCTGCAAGTGAAAAACGAATTGCATGAACGCACCGAAATTGTACGATTTGAAGACCTCATTCGCGACATTTCAATGAACGTCAGCGAATTGATCAATCGCGAAGGTGCGACGATCGTTATAGACTTCACCGAAATCGAACAGATACAGTCAGTGAAAAGTTATTTTTATAGCATTTTCTACTATTTGATTATAAATGGCATTAAGTATCGACGCTCTGATGAGAATCCAACCCTACATATCAAGAGCAGTAAGGTCGATGGCAAGGTCCGTCTTACGTTTGCAGACAACGGCTTAGGGATAGATTTAA
>Ga0163150_10004911_pt1 | contig 17524 bp, 18 predicted proteins | sample OliLakLV19P2IB_FD_148628 | JGI IMG/M metagenome (GOLD analysis project Ga0163150, IMG submission 148628) | Freshwater microbial mat bacterial communities from Lake Vanda, McMurdo Dry Valleys, Antarctica - Oligotrophic Lake LV.19.P2.IB | ecosystem: Environmental > Aquatic > Freshwater > Lake >...
GGGTCCCTGGGCGTGTGCCGAGGAAGCGCCAGGGGGGCACCCGGGTACCCCTATCTCCCCCCGCGTGTGCCGAGGAAGCGCCAGGGGGGGCCTGGGGACGCGCCGGCTTTGCCGCTAGGAGCAACGTGCCTAGGCCCGAGGCAGGCAAAAACGGGATATGGTAAGCGATTGCCGGGATTCGCCAGTGGTATCAACGTTGTGTCAGTGTGTCAGCACGTATCAGCAATTTTTGGCCTTGCTGACACAGGATTCTGTGTGGGAATTCCAGGGGTTATATTGATTTGTGTCAGTGTGTCAGTAATATCCATATAACCGTACTAGAACTAAAGTGTATATTTTACATATGTAGATAAAGTGTGTTCTATACACCGCTAGGGAATACCCTCGTTACTGACACAAATTCCCATTTTCGCTTCTAAGTCAAGAGCAGGACAGGCGTATTCGTGTGTCAGCAATTTATCGCGTTACTGACACAAATGCTTTTTGGCTGCCTATTAAGTAGGCGACAAAATGCTCGCTTACCAAAAGCGTGGTGTTCTGTGTAGAAAGTTCATTTTCTGCACAGCGCGTTTTGCTGTATGAGAGGTTTCCACATAGGATCGGCCGGCCCTGCCCCCTGGGGTTTCGGCCCGCCCCCTGGCGCGCATATGCACTTTGACCTTGACGGTTTCGTAAGCTTTCGCCCATGCTTGCAGTTAAACCACAAGGTCAAAACTCATGAATCTGGCACTCGATTTGCAGGGCTTGCGCAATGCTATAAAGCGTTCGCTCACCGAATGGGCCAGCCACCACGGCGTCTATAAAGACATGTGGGCGCGCATGGCCCCGGACACGCGCAGCATTGCCTTCGACGCCATCGACGAGATGGGGGCGCACAAGCCCGGCACGTTTGAAGTGTGGTGGGCCACGCACCACAACCGCTACGTGCGGCGGCCCGGCTGCACGCAAAAGCAAATGTCGCTCCTGCACGAGGTTTTCTTTGCGTACCTGGGAGCGTTCGCGCGGGGGGAGCTTTTAAGTGGAGACGCTGGCACCGGAAGTGAAGACGCAGAAGAAAGAGCGCCCCGGCGCAAAGCTAAAGGCAGGCGTTGAGACGGTGCTCATAGGCTTCAAGGGACCGGCCGACCTAAAGGCACGCCTGGAAGCCGGCGCCCAAAAGATCGGGCTCACCCCGAGCAATGTCCTCCGAGCCCTCGCGGAAGATTTCGTTGACAAGGTGGAACGGGCATGACCTTGAAGATCGTTGAGCGCCTCTATTTCTTCGCATCCCTTGGTGTCTTCGCCCACGCCGTTTTCGTGTGCGGGTTTACCCCCTGGTATTTCGCCCTGATGATTGTGCTCGACCTTTTGTATTTCGCGTACACGGTGAACCTCAACCGTGCGCAATTGGTGGGCGTGGCTCGTGGCTAAAAGAAAACAGGTAGCAACGCCAGAGCAATTGCCCGGGGCGCTTGTCCTAGAGCATGTTCCCGTGCTCGCCCTGAAGCCCTACGCGCGCAACGCTCGCACGCATAGCGTGGCGCAAGTTTCAGAGATTGCCGCATCCATAACTGAGTTTGGCTGGACCAACCCCGTGCTCATTTCAGAGGGGGGCGAAGTCATCGCGGGCCATGGACGGCTTGAGGCGGCGAAGCTTCTGGGGCTTTCAGTTGTGCCGTGCCTGCGCCTATCCGGGCTCAGCGAAGTGCAGCGCCGCGCCTACGCCATTGCCGACAACCGCATCCCGCTTAATGCAGGCTGGGACTTTGATCTTTTGCGCTTGGAGTTGAAAGACTTTGTAGAGCTTGATTTTGACTTAGCCAAGCTCGGCTTTTCCAAGGCGGAAGTAGAGGGCTACTCCCGGATAGAGCCCCTGGGGCTGACCGATCCGGACGCGGTGCCCGAGGACGTGGAGACGCGCTGTAAGCCGGGGGACCTCTGGACGCTGGGGAAGCATCGGTTGCTCGTGGGCGATAGCACCAGCGCCGATGACGTGGTCCGGCTCTTTGATGGCGAGAGAGCGGAGCTTTGCTTCACGTCCCCGCCGTATGCGGACCAGCGCGAATACAACGGCGAGAAGGAACTCTCAACGCAGCACCTCGCGACGTTCATACGCGCGGCGCATGGCTCGGTCGGGATCTTCGCCGTCAACCTGGGGCTCTCGCGCAAGGGCGGCGAGGTCAACTGCTACTGGGACGACTACATAGCGGAAGCGCGGGCATGTGGGTTGAAGCTTCTAAGTTGGAATGTTTGGGACAAAGGCGAATGCGGGTCCATCGGGAACCAGACCGCGATGTTTGGTATCGTCCATGAGTGGATATTCGTTTTCGGAACGGAGCCTAAGAAACTCAATCTGACACTTGAGAATTCCCGCGGAGGCGTGCTCGCCGACAACACGACGATCCGCCAGAAGGACGGCTCGCTTAAAGCGAATAAGGCCAGCATTGTTCGCTCGCATCGTCAAGCGCGGACGATTGTCAGCCTATCGCCGCAGAAAGCGCGCAACATTGACGCGAAGCACCCGGCCATGTTCCCCGTCGCTCTCCCCGAATCATACATAGCGGACTGCACGGCCCCCGATGATGTTGTCTACGAGCCATTCTGCGGCAGCGGCACGACGCTCATAGCGTGCGAGAAGACCGCCCGCCGCTGCTTCGGCATGGAGATCGATCCCAAGTACTGCGACGTGACCCTCAAGCGCTGGGAAGCGTTTACGGGCAAGAGCGCGGAAAAGGTGGACAAGTAATGGGAGGAAGGGGCAATCCCAACATCAAAGACCACGGCTTTAAAAAGGGCCAGTCGGGAAATCCTTCTGGCCGGGCCAAGTTGCCGGCCGATCTTTTGGAAGCAAAGCGGTGCAACAAAGAGCAACTGGAAACGCTGCTACATAAGTTTCTGGTTATGGATAAAGAAGCCTTGCGCCAAATTATGGCCAGCCCTGTATCGACCATGCTTGAGCTTATGGTTGGGTCCATCATCATGCGCGCGGTCAACGATGGCTGCACAATGCGCCTTAGCTTTCTACTTGATCGCGTGCTCGGCAAAATGCCTAGTGACCAACCTACTGCCGATGAAACGCATATCGAGAAGCCGGAAGCTCGCGGCCCTGTCTTCGTGGTCGAAGTCAATCAGAACGGCAAGTTTGTGCGCCCGCGCCCGCGCATGGAGCTTCTGCCCCCGGCTTCCGACACGCCAAAACCTACTGATTCCTAGCGCCTCAAATTCCCTTGCTGTTTGGAGTTACCCGTGGTGGACGAGGAAGAACGCCTAAGAGAAGTCGCCCGCGCGCTGGCGAATGAAGTCGTGTGGTACCGCTCCAAGGTGGCCACGCTCTTTGACGCGCTGAAGCAGGGTGACGATGTGCAGCAAGATTGGCTTAGAGACAAGATTGCCATGCACTTTAATTGGCACCATACGGCGGGCACGCAGTGAATGGGCGCAGCCGAAGAAATCACGCTCCGACTACCCCCGCTCCACCAACACCAAGAAATCTTCGGTAATTGGGACGAGCTAAACCCCGGCGCGCAATGCTTGATAGCGCCGTGCGGCACCAAGGTAGGTAAGTCTTTCGGCGCAGCGTGGTGGATCACCAAAGAGCTTTGGGTAAACCCGGGGCTGTATGGCGTATGGATCGGCCCGACATATCTCAAGTGCAAGATCGGGTACCGCTACGTCAAGGCCATGTTGCCCGATATTCCAGGCGTCAACTGCATTGACAGTAAGCTTGAGATCCATTTCCCCAATGGCTCATTCCTGAAGTTTCTGCACGGCAGGGACGCGGAAACAACCGTTGAGGGCGAGGCCATCGACGCTTTCGTTATCGACGAAAGCGGTAAGCAAAAGAAACAGCTTTGGTTCTCCCTCTTCACGACGATCACGCAGACACGCGGCAAAGGCATCATCACCGGCACGCCGCGCGGGTTCAACTGGTACTATGAGGAATTCCGCAAGGCGAAGGCGGGAGATCCTTTCTATGTGTGGGTCCAGCTTGAGACGACGTGTAACCCGTATGTCTCCAAGAAATCCATCGAGCAAGCCAAGCGCCTTCTGCCCCCGAATTTGTATGAGCAGTATTACCTCGCCAAATTCGTCTCGGCGTCCAGCGTATTTTCTTCGCTGCATAAAATGTTTGACGCCTCGCTCAAGGTGGAGCGCACGGCCCGCTTCTGGGTTCACCCCGACGCGGAGCTTAGGAAGCTCGACACCGTCACCGGCTGGGATATCGCGAAGCAACGGGACTACTCCGTGTTCTTCACGGTCAACACCGAGGGCAACGTGGTGGGCTACGCCCGCTTCCGGCGCATCCCCTACGATGCCCAGGTAGACCGGCTGGCGTTCTACCTCAACAAATTCTTTGGCGAGAGCGACCGGAGCGTGCGCTACGACGCCACGGGCGTAGGCTCGGCCATCACCGATTTGATATCTCAGAAGGATATCGACGCGGCCTTTACACCTGTCGTGTTCTCTAACAAGTCGAAACAAGATATGGTGACGAGAACAAGCATGGCAATCGAGATGGACTGGCTGAAGTGCCCGCGCATCGAGCAAATCGAGCACGAGTTTGGCAGCCTTGAAGTGACCGTTACCAAGTCCGGCCTCTTCTCCTACGCGGCCCCGGACGGCGAGCATGACGACGTGGTTATGGCGGCTATGCTGGGCGTTTCCGGCGCCTACGTCGATGCGCAGATGGAAGAGACAGAGAAGATGATGAGTGACCTTGAGAACGGCGACAGTGACGAGGACGAGGAAGACGACGAGCTTTCGCACCTTGCCGACGTGCTCGCCGACGAAGACGGCTTCTTTGATGGCAAAGACACGGAAGACGGGGAAGACGACGAGGATGACGGCTTTGAGGAAGAAATTGAAGACTATGCATAGGGAGCGCGCGAGCCATGTGGTTTAAAAAGCAAACTGAATTGACGCCTCGCGACAAAGCCGAAGTTGAGGAGCTTGTTTCTTACGCGGAAATGACCGCTGACCATGGCCTCAATCATTCGATCTCTACCGCGCTCGAAAAGGCCATGACGAGTGCCGAGCACTTCCAATTCATGGCGGGCGAGGAAGGGGGCAACTACTTCGGCTCAGAGTTTAATATCCGTGCGACGGCCTCGCGTATCAAGTCGCTCTATGGGCGTGAGCCCTGGATCTTCGCGACGGCGTCCCTCATTGCGCGCACACTCTCCAGCGTGCCCTTCGCCGTAGTCAACGCCGCCACCGACGAGCCCGACGAGAGCCACGCCCTTAACGAGAAGCTATGCACGGCGTCCCGAATCGAGGACGCCACGTCAATGAAGTGGGCGGGCTACCTCGACTTGATCCTAGGCGGCAACTACATCCAAGCCTTCGACGAGAATTTCCAGGAGTCAATCAAGATCCCCGTCGAAAGCGTCGAGATTGACCTTGCCGAAGACTTCATGTCGGTGAAGGGCTTTTGGGTTTTCAATCAAGAGAGCGGCAAGCGAACGTACATACCAGCGCGCCAGTGCGTACATCATAAATTCCCCAACCCCTACTCGCCCTTTTGGGGCTTGTCCCTTTTCGCGGCGGCCTCGCGCCCGATCCTGATGGACCGGCTTAAAAACGAATTCGAGTTTGCCTTCTACCTGCGCGGTGGCATGTCCTCGGGCGTCATCGAGACGACGGAGGATATCAATAAGACGCGCATGAAGCGTTTGCTCCGAACCTTTGAGGCCACGTACACGGGCAAGCGCAATTGGTGGCGCCAAATCTTTCTGCCGAAGGGCGCCAAGTGGGTTAGCACGGGCTTTAACTTTGAGCAGCTAGGCCACTTTGAGGGCTTGCGCGAGAACCGGCTTGCCCTCCTCGCCGTGCTCGGCGTGCCGCCGTCCAAGGTCGGGCTCGTGCAGGACGTGAACCGCTCGACCTCGGAGACGCAGGACAAGGATCTTTACACCAACACGATCAAGCCCCTGGCTGAATTCATCGCGGCCGGCTGGAACAACTCCTACCTCGTGCGCGTCATTTACCAGGGCAAGGTAAAGGTGGTGCCCGACTTCTCGGAAGTCGAAGCCCTGCAAGGCTCGCTTGAAGTGAAGGGCGCGCAGGCCAAGGCCATTGAGCCCTACTTCTGGATCGACGAGATCCGCCAGCGCATCTTCAAAGAGGAGCCCCTTCCCAACAAGGCGGGCGCGCGTTTCGCGGCCGAGGTAAGGCCGGCACTCACGGGCGCCCCCCTGGCGCTTGCGGCGCCGGTCACGGAGCTTTTGCCGGCGCCCCCGCTTCAGCTTGAGGCCCCGCCGATCCTCTCGTTTAAGAAGGAAGCCTCTGACTCCCAGGCGAGGATTGAGAAGACGTTGGCCAGTCAATTTACGGCCGGCTACGTGAAGTACCTTGACGCTTTCTTTGCCGTGGTGAAGGGCGTGGTTCGCAGCGCGGAATCCACCGAGATCCTAGGCGAGCGTTTGCGCGAGGCACTCAACATTGCGCAGAAAGATTTGAGCGAAAACTATTGGGCGAACACGGGCGCCGTTTACGAGCGCGCGCTTGACCGGGGCTTTAGCTTCGCCAATGCCAACGCCAAGACGCTATCAATTTTGACGAGCACAAAGGTTAGCAAAAAGCTCACGACAAAAACGCTCAAGTCCGGGCGCATTGTTTCGAGCGTGCTCAAGTCCAAGTTTGATGAAACCGATCAACAGGCCATTGATGCCTTGCGGGACGAGAGTGCCAGCGGCCAGCGCGCCACGCTTCGCCAACGGGGCATTGATCATTTTCTAGGTATGAACAATTCGCGCTCCAATGAAGTGCTCGACATTATCGCGGACAACGTTGCAGCGGGCGGCATGACCCTGGAAGCCATTGCAGAACAGATTAGAAATGTGCATAGTGATAGGTACGGAGATCAATCATTCACTATCGCGCGCACGGAAGTCCTGACGGCTGTAAGCCAAGGGATCAAGTGGAATCACGACATACTCGCCGAAGTGTTTAGCGACCTTCAGAAGCAGTGGTTTCACATCGGGGACGCGGGTTCCAATCCCAACGCACGGGATCATCACGCGGGCTTTGAGAGCGAAGGCCCACAAGAGCTTGGCTACAGGTGGGGCGGCGTTTTGGAGTACCCCCGAGATCCGGGCGGTGGCGCCAAGGAAACCATCAACTGCCGTTGCACAATGGTTTCTGTCATCCCCGACGACGCTGAAAGCAACGCGGATATCATCCTAGAGAGGCTGTAGCATGTTCCCATGGTGGCTTCACGTCAAACGTTTCGGCATGGCTGCGCCGACGTTCCAAGATACGTCGCGCTGGCAAAAGCGCGGCAACGTCTACACGCTGCGCAAGCCCGACATGGACAAAGATAAGTGGGTCACGAGCGCGCAGTTTAAAGCGGTAAACAAGCTAGAATCCGGCAAGCGCCTCAACATCAGCGGCACGGCAAACGCCAACATCATTGACCGCGTGCAAGAGCGCCTCGACCCGCGCGGGCTCGACGCCACCGACTACTTGCGTAACGCGCAGCTTCTCGCGCACCATTCCTATTACCACTCGATTGGCCAAGTCGAAGTCCTCGACATTCAGGACGACGGCGTCCACTTCGGCGCCTGGATCGGAGATCCCGAGAAGGTCGGCGGCCCCGAGCACTTGACCGACATGCAGCGCGAGATTCGTTCCCTTGTCGCGCAGGGCATCATGAAGGCGGTATCGGTCGGCTTCATCCCGCACAAGTTTCGCGCGCCCCTCTACAATGACAACGGCGAAATGGAGGAGCCGCTAGTCATTGAGTCGTGGGAGTTGCTTGAGCTTTCCGTTGTGGCCGTGCCGTGCAATCAACTCTCGCTCTTTCAAATGCGGGACGCGCAAGCTCAAGCGCAGCCAGAGAAGCGGATTTTTTCCGTACCGTTTAACGCTAACGGCGGCGACCCCTTGAAGTTTTTGCGAGAAAACTTTACAAAGGATCAACTCACTATCTTGATTGAAAATGTATCGGAGCCCGGCGACCCCGACGCTTCGGATGAAACCGACGACACCGACGAAGGGGAGAATGACAACGTGGCTCTGAAACCGAAACTGAAAGCGCAAGGCGGCAAAGCTTCCGACACGGGCAACGGCAAAGGCAAAGGCGCTCCCGAGGAAGAGGACGAGGAAGATGAAGAGGACGAAGACGGCGCCAAAACGCAGAAGGAAATGCTCACCCTTCTCCGCACCATGAACGCCGGCCAGTCGAAGACCCTTGAGCTTCTCGGCGACATGATGAAGCACCTGCTCAAGTCCGACGCTCCGGCCGACGACGAGGAGGACGACGAGGACGACGAGAAGGGCGTTGAGCTTGACGCGCGGATCTCGGCCCTGGAAGACGGACAGAAAGAAATCGTCGAAGCCATCAAAGCTCTCGCCGGCAAGATCAAGTAACGCGCACCCGCGCGTTTCTCTCACCGAAACCCTGCGCTACTGTTGGCGCATTTCAATGCATGAAATAGGAGTGCTCGTTATGCCCAAGGCGCAGGAAAAAGCCCCCAAAGCGAAAAGCGGTAGCAAGATCCTCGGCAACGTCATGGCCACCTTGAACGGCGAGCCCGACGAGACCGAAGAGACCGAAGAGACCGAAGACGAAGCCGAGACCCCGGCGGCGAAAGCTGCCCCTGGCGGTAAGGCTCCGGCCCACATCGGCCGTCCCGTCTACGCGCGGGACCTTGACCAGGTCAAGTTTCTCGGCGTTTCCAAGCTCAAGGATATCTTTGGGCAGGCGACGGCGAACGACGACGACATGGCCATCCCCCTCAACTTCGGCTCGAAGCAATCGACGGGCGGCCTTGAGGACGCGGTGCGCCTGCGCCTCTTCAACATGAAGAAGCTCGTTTCGTCCCTTCAGATTCAGGCGGCCAGCGCCTTCAAGGGCCAGCACGTCACGCCGGCCATGATGGAAACGCTGCCCATCTACAAAGAGCACCTGAAGCCGCTCCTCAAGGCGTACAACATCACCGACTTCTCGTCGTGGATTCCCACCGTTTGGGCGCGTTTCTTCTTTCAGGAGTATGAGCTTCCGTTTCTGCTCGCCGACGTTTTCGACTACGCCCCGATGGACGCGCCATCTATGGAAGTCCCGGGCGACACCGGCTTCCTTGAAGGCAGCGAAGAAACCGACGTTGCCACGTTCGGCGCCAAGAGCACGGCTCAGGCCAACTACACCGTCACGGCGCGTAACAACGTCGTCCACGCCAAGATTTCCCAGGACCTCATGGCGGATTCGGCCCCGGCCTACATCGACAAGCTGCGCCGTGACCTGATGCGCGGCACGATCCGCTCCTATGAGCGTTGCTTGATCAACGGCGACATTACCGGCGCCCCGCGTGGTGCCTCCCACCAAGACAGCGACACGGCGGCCCTGGCGCTTAACGCCACCTTCAGCAAAGCTTTCAACGGCATTCGTAAGAAGGCGTTTGCGAACGAGACGGCGCTCGGCGGCGGGCGCGTGGTCTATGACCACGGCGGCGACACGGCCAGCAAGATCATGTTTGAGAAGCTTCTCAACATGCTCGGCAAGATGGCCTCGGAGAAAGACGATCTTGCCTACATCCTGCCGTCGTGCATCGAGAACCAACTGGTCACGGGCGCCATCCCTGAGTTGTTCACGGCGTTCGCCTTCGGCGGCCTCGCGTCCAACGTCACGGGCCAAGTGCCCCCGGTCTTCGGTGTTCGTCCCGTCACGAGCCAATTCGTGCGCGACGATCTCAACGCGGCGGGCGTCTACGCGGCGGCCAGCACGTTGACCACGGCCATCCTCATCAAGAAAAGCCGGTTCCAAAACTTCGTGCGTCAAGCGACCCGCATGTGGGCAGCGCCTTCGCTGCCTTCCAGTGACGAGCTTCTCATGACGGCGAAGACCCGCCACACTTGGAACGGCAACCCGCAAACTGCCGACGAGCTTTCTGTCGTCATGGCCATCAACGTCTCGCGCTCCTAATACCAGCGGTGGCGGGGGCATTCCCCCGCTGTAGCCAAAGCCCCCTCGGCCCCGGAAGGCGGGGGGCTTTTTTTCTTCTAAGGACTGCCCATGAAAATCGTGGTGCTCAAATCAACCAAAAAGGCCATGGGAGCCGAGCCCATCCTTCAGTGCGGCGGCGTCATCCTGCGCCACGGCGAGACGCTGGCCGTGCGCGCCGACCTTGCCCAAGCCCTCACCCGCGCCCACCCGTGGCTCGTGGCATCGGGCGGCGCGGAGGACGCGGTGGCGCTCAGAAGCGGCGTCTACGAAGTCCGCGCCCCGGCCCGCCAAGGCGCGGCGGCGGCGCCCAAGGCCGAGGACTTTGAGCCGGCGGCCGAGCCGGCGCCGGAGCTTCATCCGGGGGACCGCTCCATGGCCGGAAGCGGCAAGGGCAAAAAGAAGCACAAGTAAGGGGACACCGTGCCGCTCACCACACTGGCCGATTGCAAAGCCTATATCGGGATTGCCCTTGCGGACACGACGCAGGACGCCATCATTGAGATCATCCGGCCAGCGGTTGAGGAGTTGGTGCTTGCCTACTGTGATACCGCGTTTGACAACACGGTCATCCTCAAAGAAATGCACGATGGCACGCAGGCCGACGTAATCGTGCCGCACAATTTCCCCGTCACCGAGATCACCGAGGTTTGGCTTGGCACCGATGCAAACGGCGACAACGGCAATCTCTTGGACGCGGGCGATGATTACTTCGTTGACGACGATGGCTCAGTTATTTTGGTTCGCCGCGTCACGCCGTTTCGTCGGGGCGCGGTCAAGCTCGTCTATAAGCACGGGTACACGGCCGTTCCCGCCGTCGTCAAACTCTGCATTTACCAAACGGTGAAGGCCGAGCTTCAGCGAAAGAAGCGCAACACCGAGGACATTACGTCACGCGGTAAGGGCGACGAAAACGAAGGCTACGGCGGCGCCTGGGATAAAAAGACCGGGCTCCCGGTTCAAATCATGTCGAAGCTTGAGACGTTCCGCACGAAGGAATTTCCGAGCGGCGGCATGGCTCAGAGGAACACATGATTGGTACGGGGTGGAGAAATTGGTATCTCGCGAGGCTCATAATCTCGAATCCTGGGTTCAAGTCCCAGCCCCGTAACTTTTCGGTGCGCGCATGAAGGTGGTTTGGCTCATTGAGCGCGGGCGCCTATGCGTGGGCAAGTGCCGGGGAGAGCTTCGGCTCGTCACCCTCACCGACGAGGACGCCCTGCACTTCAGCACGCAGGCCGAGGCGGAAAAATTCCGTGCGGCGCAGGAAGATTTGGACAGCGAAGCGTATACCATTGCCCAGCACGGATTCGGTTGACCTATGGCCATGACGCTAAACCAGCTGGTCGATTCGCTCCGCAATGCCGAGGCTGGCGTTGACCGTGCGACTAAGCGCGCGCTCGTGCAGGTAACGCTCCAAGCCGAGGCGACGGCCAAGGTCAACGCCAAGGCGCAGTTTACCGGGCGCCACGGGCGCACGCTCACGGGCGCGCTCCTCAACTCGATTTATTCCGGCTTTGAGTTTGACGGCGCCGACCTCAAGAGCTTCGTGGGCGTGCGCAATATCCCTTACGGGCGCATCCACGAATTCGGCGGCGACATTCTGCCGACGAAGGCCAAACATCTTTGGATGAAAAGCCATTATGTCGGCCCGCGCTTTAAGCGCATGACCCCGCGCGAATTCATGAATGAGCGCATGCGGGCGCCCCAGGCGTTTAAGTTTTTCGAGAGCAAAAAGGGGACGCTGGCCGCGTGGCACGTCGAGCCCTCAAAGAAGGGCGGGCGCGGCGCCGTTACGGCCCTCTTCTTTCTGCTCGACCGGGTGACGATCCCGGCCCGTCCCTACATCACGCCGGCCGTAAAGCAGGCATGGGACAACTTCCCCCTGGCGTTCGCGCGCCAGCTTGCCCGTGAGGTAGGGCTATGAGCCTTAAAGGGGAGATCCTAGCGGCCTTTGCGGCACGCCTAGGCACGGTCACGGCGGCCAACGGCTACGGGACCAACGTCAAGCTCGTGGTCTACGACGACGTGCCCATGGGCCTCGACCTGCAAGACCATGAGTTGCCGGCCGTTTTGATCCTTGACAGGGACGACGTGCCGGTGATGGAGCACCACAAGCTCAAGGGCGAATGGCAGCTAAAGTGCCAGCTTTGGAGTGCCAGGGTCACTGACTCTGTCATGCTGGACTTTGTCCGCGACGTGTTTAAAGCTATCTTTGCCAATCATCCGACGACACAAACAAATGGCGCGTTCCGTGCCATTCATTCCCGAATCGTGGAAATCGTGCCGGCGTCCATCGCGGGGGACCTCAACATGATTGAGTCAAACCGCGTTTATGAAGTGAGCTTCCTTGTCCGATACAGGACAGAGCTATTTGACCTTTAAAGGGAGGATTTATGTTCAAGCGTTTCGTCCGTGTGCTCCTGTCCGTTCTCGCCCTGTCGCACTTCACGCCTGTAGCGGAAGCGCAAATCTCCCAACCCCGCACCAATCAAATCGCGTTCTACCGCGTGACGGTCGGCACCACGGCGGCCCTCGCGATTCCCGCAGCCAACGTGCAAAGCTCTTTGATCGGCTGGGAAGTGTGCAACGACGGGATCAACGCCTCGACCTACCTCGCCATCGGCGAAGCGGCCGACCCGCTGACCGATGGTAAGCGCATTCTGCCGGGCGCTTGTCTCAAGTGCGAACACTGCACGGCGGGCACGCTGAAGCAACTCAGAGTCGTGGGCCAAGCGGCGGCCAACGGCTACTCGGTGGTACAATACAAGCAATAACCAGCCATCAAACCAAAGCGGCCTATCGCTCGCGTTCAATATAGAGAGGTTTCCACATGGCGCTAAAGTACCGTTCTAGGGTCAACTACGCGCAGATTCACGCGGGCGATAAGGGCGGGTTCAACCTTGGCCTGGACGGCTCCGTGTTTCTGCGCAAAGAAGCCGTTGCGCGCACGTTCCAAATCCCGCGCATCGGCACGCAAGGCAAGAGCACGTCGGCGGCGACCCCCTCCCAGGACATTACGGCCGGCCCCGACACGTCGGTCAAGGTCAACGTCGATGGCACGGGGGACGTAACGGCCACCATTGCCTCCCTCGTCAGCCTCGACACCGGCGCCGAGATTGCCGACGCGCTCGAATTGGCCATCAACAACGCCCTCACGGCGGCCGGCAAATCGGCCCGCGTGTGGGTCCAGTGGACCACGGTCTATATCGTTTCTTCGCAGTCCACCGGCCTGCTCTCGTCTGTCGTCATCACGCCGGCTGCACTTCTCGACCTCACGACTGAGCTAAAGCTAGGCACGGCGGCGGCGGGGACCGAAGTCGTCGGTGTTGACGATCAAGACTTCCTGCTCTACACGACGGGCGGCCCGACCTTCAACCAGCCCACCGAGTCGAACACGCACCGCTCCGGGCGCTTCCATTCGGGTATCGTCAAAAAGAAGAAAGTCGCCGAGTTTTCCCTCAGCACGTTCATGAACATGAACGGCTTGGCGGGCGCCTCGATTGACACTGCTTACCGGCTTCTCTGGGAGCAGCTTCTGGGCACCGAGGAAGTCAGTGCCGGATCGTTCATCAAGTACACGCAGGGCCATCCCAACTTCACGTTCTCCATGGCGCGCGTGTCCACGATCTTCGGCGAATACTACACGGGCGGTTACGTCCGCGAGTGCCAGCTTGAGTTTCCGGGCGAAGGCCCCGCCACCAACGCTTGGAGCGGCAAAGCGTCCACGCGCTCCATCGCGGGCCTTGGCAAGCTCAGTGCGGCAAGCGTGGCCTCGGCCACCGTGGCCCTTCAGGCGAACGAAGGGCGGCGCTACACGGCGGGCGCCTTCGTCATGGCCATGGACGCGGACGGCGTGACCATCCTCTACGGCGCGGGCGGTGACCTCACCATTGCCTCGCGCACCGATGGCGCGGTCGTCCTGAGCGCACCTGTGTCCCTGCCCATCAACGCCTACCTCGTGCCTTGGCACCCGGGCGCCATGCAGCAAACCGGCCGGGACGCCATCATGACCGACCTCGTCGGCAGCTTCAAGCTGCGCACGGTCGGCCCCAGCATTGATGTGACCAACATTTCCCTCAACCTCGTCAACGACCACACGGACCTTGACGGCTATTTCGGACGGTCGGCTAACTCCGGCTTCGTCGCGGGCGCGCGCCTCACGGCCACGCTCTCGACCACGTTCGATCTCTCCAACGAGAATTTCGGTGAAGTGGTGCAGTCGGAAGACTTCGCCGGCTTCGACCCGGAAATCGTTCTCGGCGACACTGCGAGCGGGCGCTACTTCAAGCTCTCAACTAAGAAGTGGATTCCCTCCGTGCCGTCCATCGAAGTGCCCGAGAACGGCACGACGCCGGTCACGCTGGAAGGCATCCTCTTCCAGTCCACGCCGGGCGCCCAAGACCCGTTCGTGGCCCTCTTCGGCTAAAGCCCCTGGGGTTCGGCCCCAAAACCCAAGGGCCGTTCCATGTCGCGCATGGAACGGCTTTTGTGTTACAAAGTGCTATCACCCGCACATAATTTTCAGGAGACACGGCTATGGCTTTTAAGCGCAACACTAAGCGCAATCTGGCGTCCATCGAAATCGTTTCGGTGAACGACGACGCAATTGACACGGAAAAAAGCGATCTCGAAGAGTACAAAAAAACGGGCGAGCTTAAACACCTTGTTTTTGTCCCCGGCGCGCAGCCGACGCGCTTTCTCTGCAACTTTGAAGTGCAGGCGAAACACGGCGCGGCCATCAAAAACGGCATGCTTGCCGGGCGCGACGAATCCGGCGACCCCCAAGTGACGCTTGGGACGTGGGCGCATCGCGTGGTCAAGTACACGCTCAAGGGCATCACCAACCCCGACAGCATGTCCGAGGAAGACCGCTTCGTCTTCAAGACCGACGAGCACCAAATGGTGCATGACGATCTCTTGGGCGCGCTCGACCGGCACGGCGTGGTCGATGAAATCTTCGGCTTCTACACCAAGCTTGCGCTCGGGGGCGCGAAGGACAACGCAAAAAACTGATAGCTGCGCTCATTGATCTCCACTTCGCGGAAGACGACGAGCGCAGGAAGTATCAGTGTCAGGGCTGCCCCAAGAAAACACAGGACAGCAGACGATGCGAGCAAGACGGCTTCCAAAACTTCAAAGTCCCAAAATTCAAAGTCGGTGGCGGCAAGCCCGTCTTTACGTTCTGTCCCGGAAAAGCAACTTGGTACGATGAAGCGGCCGAGCTTTACGCGCAGTGCCACCTTACGCTGCACACGGGCATCATGCCGCGCGGCGGTAGCCTGGAAGATCAAGAGGAGTCCTTTGCCGACGTGCTGCCTTTCTTCGTCGAGCATTGGCGCACGCGGCACTATCAAAGCATCTGGCGGGATGTTTCTCAGTTTGCGGAATCGGTTTTGACTTCGGTGTTCGGCAAGAAATAAGGGGTGACGACGTGGGTCTTAAAAACGAGCAAAATTTCGTAATCAAGATCAGCGTAAAAAACGACGCCTCAACGTCTTTGCAGAACGTCAGCAAAGAGGCGCAGGTAGCTTCGGTGGGCTCGGCGGCGCTTCAGTCGCAAATGGCCCTGCTCACCGAGGCCCTGCGCAACGCCAACGAAACCCTCCTGGCGCTGGCCGAGAACTACCAGCAGGCATCGGTGAGCATGCAGGCCGTGAACATGGCCACGGTGCAGGTTATCGAGGGCACGAACCAATCCAGTGCGGCCTACAAGCTCGCGGCCGGCAACATGAGCCAGCTTAACGCGGCGACGAAGCCAACCGAGGGCACGCTTTCGAGCTTCGGCGGCACGCTAATGAACCTGCACACGGTCATGACACAAACCGTGTCCAACGTGCAGTCGGTCATTCACGTTATGAACCTGCTTACCGATCCGCAATTCCTTGACCGGATGCAGCGGCTCGCCAACGGCATGGCCCTGGTTATGGCTTTCAAAGGCCACCCGCAACTGGCGCAGTCGTTCCGGGGGCTGGCGAATCAAATCGAGGGCGTGGGCGAGATCGTCAAAGACTTCGGCGCTACCGAAAAAGGCGTGTTCATTGACTTGACTACGAACGCCATCAACAGAATCGAGTCCCTGGGCTTCGTGCTCGAAACGCTGAAAGGCGCGGCCGAGACGGCGGGCATGGTGACGCTGGGCGTGGGCATGCACAAAGTGGCGATGCAGACTTCGGTTTACAGCAACGCCGTGACGCCTGCCATCCAGAGCACGCAGCAGCTTGCCGGAAACTTCGTGAAGGTCGATCATGCCTTGACGACGCGCCTAAGTCCCGCGTTGATGCGCCTCTCCGATATCGCCTTCATGACCGGCCCGGCGCTCATTGGCATGGGCGCGGCCATGCAGTTCTCTGAGGATGCTTCGGTAAAATTCATCGGCAAGCTCTCCATCCTTGCGGGCTTGCTCCTAGGCGGCGTCTACGCGGGGCTCTCCCTCTTCCTGAAGTCCATCGGTAACGTGGCCGAGGCCATGGGCGACACGCTCCTAAACGCCATGGTGGCCTTTGAGGAGAAGGCTGAGAAGTTTGAGCAAACCATGGCTATGTTCACGTTCACGATCAAAGGATTCGGGCGCGAGATTGGTGAGTCGGCCGTTGGTGGCATGCAGAAATGGACCGACGTTCTAGGCGAGCTAACCGACTCCTCTAAATTTGCCATGGAGGATATCGCCAAGGGCGTTAAGTCCATTGTGGCTGAAGGCGCAAGCTTCGGCCTTACCTTGGATACGACTGAGGCGCTTGTGCGGCGCGCGATTGACGTAGCATCAGCCTACGGGGATTCGGTGCCTGATACCGTCAACAAATTCAACGCGGCCCTGGCGGGAAGCTCCCAGGCGCTTGCCAACATGGGCTTTAACGTCTCCGACGCAGCCTTGCACGAGTCGGAATACTTCGCGGCCATGGGGCGCACGGTTGAGAAGCTCACGGAAAAAGAAAAGGCCGTTCTGCGCGCCGATTTGATTCTGCACAAGACGCGCGCCACCATGGGCAGTGCCACCAACGATCTCACGACGATGGCCGGCGCTACACAAATGGTAGAGAAGACATGGGCGCAGTTGCAGGTACAGCTTGGCCTTGCCGGCACCGTCACCAAGTCCATTCAAATCGCCCTGGCGACAGTGCTCCGCACCTTGCTTGCCTTGCCCCAACCGCTGATTGACCTTACGGGAACGCTGATTGACTTCGGCGGAATCATCCTGAAGGTGTCCGGTATCGCCCTCCAGTACACGATTCTACTTACGACGATGGCGCAGCTATACGGCTGGCTCAGTGTGTCCATCGGCACAAACATTGCCTTAACGAACGGGCTCAACAAGGTCTTCGCCTCGGCGGCGGGCTTCCTCGGCGTCAACATCCTGAAAGTGCGCAGCTTCGGTGACGCCATGATCAACCTGGGCATCATAACGCGCACCGTGGTCGTTAGCGCCCTGGAGTCGTTCGTCCTGGCGCTCAACATGCTGGGCGCGGGCCTCGTGCGGGCGGCCGTGCGGGCGCGGGCCTTTGCCATTACCATGCTAACCAACCCTATGTTTATCAAGGGCACGGCCATTGCTCTGTCTATCTTGGTTGTATACCGCGCGCTTGATTCCTTTGGCGAGAAACTTGA
>Ga0163150_10004914_pt1 | contig 17511 bp, 13 predicted proteins | sample OliLakLV19P2IB_FD_148628 | JGI IMG/M metagenome (GOLD analysis project Ga0163150, IMG submission 148628) | Freshwater microbial mat bacterial communities from Lake Vanda, McMurdo Dry Valleys, Antarctica - Oligotrophic Lake LV.19.P2.IB | ecosystem: Environmental > Aquatic > Freshwater > Lake >...
CTACAGTCTGGGCTGGAGCGGGCTCGGTGCTGCAGGATCTGGTTGATTTCACGATTGGGCTCGGACTGAGCGGGATTCACACGATGACCGGTGTTCCGGGTTGGACCGGCGGTGCGGTTTACGGAAATGCCGGTGCTTATGGCCGGTCGATTGATCAGAGCGTCGCGCGGGTGCGGTTCTTCGACGGCGTCGAGGTTCGGGAGATGGGGAATGCGGAGTGCCGCTTCCGGTATCGGGACTCCACTTTCAAGGACAACAAGGGCTGGATCGTGTTCCGCGCGGAGTTGGAGCTTTTACGGGGGAACGCGGCTGAGTTGCGGACCCGGGCTGATGAAATTCGCTCGGTGCGCGACGCGAAGTATCCTCCGACCATGAAGTGCGCCGGAAGCATTTTCAAAAATCTGCTTTTGGCGGAGCTTCCGGAGAGTGTACAGTCGGTGGTGGATCCGAAGGTGGTTCGGGAAGGGAAGATGCCTTCGGCCTGGTTTCTGGAACAGGTCGGGGCAAAGGGTATTCGCAACGGCGGGATCCATGTTGCGGACTACCACGCGAATTTGATTTATAACGCAGGCAACGGGACAGCGCTGCAAGTGCGCGAGGTAATCGACGACCTCAAGGCCCGGGTGCGGGACCGGTTCGGGTTCGGCATCGAAGAGGAGGTGCAGTATGTGGGCATGTAACCGGATCGCGGTTCTGGTGACGGCGGCGGGCCTGATGTTGAGCGCTGAGGGGCGAAAACAAGGGAGTCCGCTGGAGCACCTGCCGAAGAACATCGAGGTGCTGACCCATTTCGGGGAGCGCGCGGATTTTTCGCCGGACAACCAGCGAGTCGCTTTTATGGCCAAGAGCTTCGGCGATGCGTTCGTCATCGACCTGAAGACCCGGGCGATTCGCTGCCTGACGTGCGGCATCCCGGGTGCGGCGTTTCTGCGGGTGATGCACCTGTCGAATGGCGACTACATTCTGATCGGGGCGGAGCGGTTCTCGGATATCAAGACCAGCCGGTCTCGGGATAATGAGCTGTGGTATCTGAGCGCGAAGCCGGGCTCGAAGCCAGTGCGGTTTGGGAAGAAGATGAGCGAGGGCGCTGCGTTGTCGAAGAAGAACATGCGGATTGCGTATTCGCAGACGCGAGCGCAGAATCCCGATCTGGCTGACGGGCACTCGCGGCTGATGGTTGCCGATGTGGAGATGGGCGCGGCGGGTCCAGGGATCATCAACGAGAAGTCGGTGTATGAGAGTAAGACGCGCGACTGCGTGATCGAATCGCAGGACTTCTTTGACAACGGCCGAAAGATGACTTTCACGTGTTATCAGCCGAAAGGCATGGCGGCGGTGATGACGATCGATATGGAGAGTGGAGCGGTGGAGAACCACTCGAAGGCGCCGGGCGCGTATAACGAGGTCGAGGGCATTTTTCCGGATGGCAGGTACACCCTGGTTGAGGCGGACAGACAGATCCAGACTCTCGGGGGCGAGGGTGGATTCCGGCAGATCGACATTTGGAAGCTGCGTCTCGACGGCACGGGCAAGGACTTCACGCGAGTTACGCACTTCAACGACTACGAGGGCTGGAAGGCGTCGAATCCCGTGATCTCGACAGACGGAAAGTACATGGCCTTCCAGGTGGCGAAGACGACGGACGAAGCCGGCGTCGGTTACGGGATTTGTCTATACCGCCTGAGCCAGCGCGGTCTCTGACAGGGCGGGCGGTTCGCGAAGGATGGAGCCGGGTAACCCCATTCCCATGGAATGCTCGTAACGCTGCGCTGTTACTGCTGTTTGCCACGATAGTCCGAGTTCGTGGCGCACGTTGGATTCCAGCCGGTCGCGCAGGCTGACCAGTTCTTCCGGGCCGACGTGGTCCGTGAAGACGAACGACTTGTATTCGCCGGGCACGCCCTTGTAGAAGGCCTGTTCCTCGGTGAAGTCGAGGTCAAAGGAATACAACGCATCGCCTGAGATCTCGAAGCGCCAGATATCGTCGCGAACGTGAACGGCTTCGTCGTAATAGGGCGAGCCTGGGTACACCGTAATCACGGTGGCGTCGAACTCGTCGGGGCGCTCGGCGATAAGCCACTGTTCGGTATCGCGGATAGTTTCCGGTGTTTCGCCCGCATGACCGAGACTCATCAGAGCCTTGACGTGGATGCCATGTTTGTGCGCGGTGCGGAGCATGGCGGCGTTGTCGACCGTGGTGGCCTGTTTGCGAATATTGCGCAGGATACGTTCGGAGCCGGATTCGAAACCACAAAGCAGCCAGTTGAATCCGGCCTCTCGCATTACATCCGCCTGTTCGTCTGTGAAAAGCTCAGACTTGACGAAGCCGCGAAGGGCGAAACGGGAGCCCACATCTTTCTGTAGTTGCACGAGGTCGCGCATGAGTGGGACCAGGTTCTTGTTCACGTTCAGCTCGTCGTCATAGAACATGAACCCGGTGTAGCCCCAGGTGTCGTGCAGGTGACGGAGTTCGGCGATGACACTCGATTTCTCACGTAGGCGGATACGGCGCAGCATCGGACTGAGTCGGCCTGAGCAGAATGTGCACTGGAAAGGGCAGCCGAGCTGCGCGACGATGCTGGTGGCTTTGTGACCGTCGATTGTGTAGTGATAACTTTCGAGGTCGATCAGATGCCTGGCGGGCCAGGCGCTTGCGGTGAATTCCTTGTGGGTGAGGAAGAGCGTGGTTGCAGGGTCGTCTGCATTGATGATGGGCGGTGCGTCAGGGCTGAGGGCCACATGGATCGCTTTTTCGCCATCGCCCGCCACCAGGATATCGAACGCATTGGCCAGTTTGGTCAATGCGGCACGCGAACGGCCCGTCTGCGGAGGTTTGTTGGCTTCCGCCCGGGCGGCTGCGTGGACCAGTGTGACGTGGGGTCCACCGAGGACCAGCCGTGCGTTTGGAGCCGTCGCGCGAAATGTGCGCGCAATCTTCATCGCCGCAGGCATTTGCGGCGTCGTGGCGGTGATCCCAATCACTTCAGCGTCAGGGCAGTCGCGCACTGCGTCCAGGTAGTTCTCTACGCCGGAGAGGTCGAGGACGCTGACGTCGTGGAACGGCTCGAGAGAGGCAGCGACCTTGAGTACGCCCAGAGAGGCGAAGACGCGCTCGTCGAGCAGGAAAGGGCTCGGGGGGATAACCAGGCAGACCCGCGTCCGGCGGGGGACTGCATGGCCGGTTTTCTCAGAGAGCCGCAGCAGCTGACTGCTGAAGGACTGAGAGATATTGGTCAGACTGGTGCTGCTCATGCTCGTCCTTTTTCGGCTGCTGCGCAGACAGGTTTGCAAGTTGGAATGATTGCCATTTCAGATTCTCCAGGCTGTATCAGGGCTACTGCATGAGGGAACAGCGGCAGCACGGATCAATGCCCTCCCGTGCGCTGTGGTGTTCGCGAAGGTTGCGGAAGCTCGGGTTGTTATAAATTTCCAGCACGGACTGCTTCCGCACATCGCCGATGGTGAACTCGCCATGAGCATCCATGCAGCAGTGTGGGACGCGCCCGTCACAGAAGATGTTGATGTCAAACCAGGCTCCGCAGGGAAGGCTGTACGGAATCTCCGTCATTGTGGTTTCCACACGGCCCAGCCAGTCGGTGCGAGCCTTGCACTGGACGAGGAAATCGCGGCCCTCTACGAAGTCCGGAAACAGAGATGCGCAGGTACGGAGGTAAACCTGGTCGGATGCGGAATCATCTCCGACCCTGGAGATATTGAGCGGCAATTTGCACATCGGGTGATCCCGAAAGAATCTGAGGAGGGAGTTGATATTGGCAACGGTGCGCTCAAACGGAATTCCCATGATGCGCGTGTACTCATCCGGGTCGGCCGCATTAAACGAGACGTTCCAGTAATTTATGTTGCGCAGGGTGGCAAGATTCTCAAAAAAACGCGGCGGCAGGAAGCTGAGGTTTGTGAAGAACGTGAGGCTGGCGTGCGGCAGCGCATTGTTGATGTACCGGCAACGTTCGAACAGCTTCGGATCCATCAGCGGCTCATTCACGATGTTGGGGAGAATGGCAAACGAATGGTCCTGAGGGATTTCAGTCAAATCCGCGATGATCTTATGGAAGAGCTCGTCGTCCATAGCGGTGTGGCGGCGTGTCAGGACCGGGTTGGGACAGAAAGAGCAGGTGGCGTTGCAGCGCCCGACGGTTTCGATCGAGACAAACCGTGGGTGATCCCGGTAGCGAGGCCGCAGCGCCTGAAACTGTCTGGAGTATAAACTCTCGCGAGCAGTGTCCCGTGAGGCGAGGATATGCGACAGCAGGAAGTGGGCATCCTGGTGTTGCGGGATAAACGAAAGCGCATAGCGGCAGGTTTCTTCAGCAAGAATGAGGCGCTTTTGTTTCGCCAGCGCGAGCGTCAGGACGATCCACCAGTCGGGTCCGTCGATACCAGCCCGCTCGGTCATAATGTGCGGACGAATCTCGGATTCTGCCCACACGGGGTCGCAGCCGGCGCGGAGCTTCGAGACCAGCTCGGTAGCGGTCATTTAGCGAGACCCTTGTCGTGGCAGGCGCGCTCGAAGAACGCAGCCAGTTCCCTGGGAGCGACGGGGTCCTCGTACAGCAGGTGACTGCGGGACAGGATCTCGCCGCGGGCCCACACGCGGTAGTCTGTGTCGTTGCCGAGGCGCAGAGCCTTCTCGACGTAGTCTTCCGGGGAGCTCGCGACGAGGTCGGTGAAGCCCATCATGCGGTACTGACCGTAGGTGACGCGCCCGCGCATGTATTCTCCCGGGAGTGTGACCACGGGGGTTGAGAATGCGAATGCCTCGTAGTTGGTGTTACCACCGCTGAAGGGCCACGTATCGAGCATGGCGTGGCAGTTTGCCATCAGGCCGAAAAGCTCATCCATGGGCATCCGGTCGATGAAATGGACTCGATCTATGATGTCGGGATGTCTTGCGGAGAGGCGGTCGCCGAGCTTATTGGCGTACTCTCCGCCGTTGTCGATAAGCACAAGGTGTCCGGCTGGGTCGCGCCGAAGGATGTCGGCAAAAGTGGCGTCGAACTTAGGATGGAACTTGAAGAGCGTCTGAGGGCACAGATAGACGTGCCAGTCGTCCGGGAAATTCGGTTTCCTGTTGGTGCGGTTGGGCTTGTAAAAGTGGGCGGGCAGGGTGGAAAGCCGCACCAATTCTTCGGAGTAGTGAGCCTCGGCCCCCTCCGGTTCGATCAGATCGCTGGAGATGAAGTAGTCCACGTTCGGGATGCCGGTTGTTACCGGGTGTCCCCAGGTACAGCACTGCACCGCCGCGACACGCGCAAATGCCATGTGGTAGGACAATGCGTGCATGCCGATATCGGGGTAGAACGCGATGTCGAGTTCGGCTCGGGCGATCTCGTCTACAGCAGGGGCGCACTGGCTGCTGCACGACACTACCTTTTCGGCGTACATGGGCAGGTAGCCTGGATCGGCGGAATTCGACAGATCGAAAGCGATGACCTCAAATCGGTCGGCTGGCAACTGCTTCATGAGGCCGACAGTGAGTTTCGAGATGGTGTGCCATTCTTTGAGGTGGCTGGAAATAACGCCCAGGCGAATTCGGTCCGTCGACGCACGGACGCGGTGCCGCTTTGGCACGGGCCGGTCGAGCGAAGGGCAGATCTTCAGCAACAACTGAGCCCAGCCTTCCTGGAGAGGCCGGTCATTGAGCCCGTGATAGGCGAGGAAGAAGTTTGTAACGGTCGCGCTCGCGGGCAGTTCCTCGACAGGTTTCACCACTTTGGCGAGGCGAACGATCTCGCTGGCGAAGTGCTTACGCTCAGCGTTGATCTGTTCTTCGTTGTCTGGTACGGGCGTGCTGAGCTGCGCGCGGCGCAACCCAAGGATGGCATTGCCCGAGTACTGGGCGGCTTCCAGTTCTTTCTGAGCGTCGTCTGCCCGGGCCATAGACCAGAGCATGTTTGCGAGTTCGAGGTGGGCCTGCGGATTGTCGGGATCCAGCTCGATGGATTTTCTGTAGCAGTGTTCCGCCTGGTTTATGCTTCGGAGCGATGACAGAGCTCCGGCGAGCCTTTGCCAGAGGACAGCCGAATTCGGGAATGTCTGAACGGCACCGCCCAGATGAACGGCGGCCTCCTGGAACTTCCGCTGTTTCATCAGCGCGGCGCCGACGTTGATCGCCGCGCTCTCCAGACTGCTGTCAAGCGCAAGTGCGCGACGGGCCGCGAGTTCTGACTCTACGGGGGATTCGATGCCGAAGGCGCACGCCAGCAGATCCCACGCCGGAGCGAAGTTCTCGTCCATCTCGATCATCCGGGCGGCAATCTCCTTGACCTCCTCCTTTCGGGACTGCTGATAGAGGAGGACACCAGCCTGATGAAGTTGGATCAGCGACGGATGCCGGCGGGAACTGACCGGTTTTGGGGTTTTGAAGGTCTTGGCCAATCTGGGTTGCCTCACTCGTAAAGTGGGTAATTCCCGTGAATGTTCTCAGAAACTTCTGACCCCTGCCTCCGTTACCCCATGAGATTGACGGTTGGCGGTTCCAGCAGCGGCGACAGGAAAGCCTTTGCACTCGCGAGCTGGCTGGCCTGTCCCGCCTGATGTGCGCGAATCGATTTGGCTGTAATGACCGCCTCGTTAAAGAACTCAGACGCCAGTTGCACTTCATCAATCCGGGTGCAGTCGATGCTTCCGACGTAGGCGGCCACCTCGGCAGCCGCCGCTTCAAAATCCTCTCCGGCGATCATATGCAGAATCTGCTGGTGTCTCATTGATATCCCGCCTGATTCGTCCTCATCGCACCGAACATGTTGCTAAAGTACGTTGCCTGCTGCTCGAGCATCGCGACCATCGCATCTGCCGCTGCCATCTGGGCTTTCAGATTCGTTTCCAGCAGGTCGATGCGCTCCTGCTGCTCGGCAATGTGTAAGGCATCAGCCTTTGAGGCTTTTCCCGCCGTTACGATGGCGGAGCCGATCAGGCCGGTATCCAGATTTGTGAGGGAGTCGAGCGTTTTCGTGGCGCTCTTGAGCCAGCCGGAACCGGTGACACTTCCGAAGAAGGTTTTGGCGTTTGCCAGCCCGGAGCCTGTAACGGCCCTGGCAAAGATAGTGTCATCCAGATACAAGTTGCCAGTTTGATCGAATCCGATACCGAGCTGCTGCAGGGACGGGAAGCCGCCTCCCGCCGGACCTGAGTTCACAAGCTGGCGCAGGGCACTTGCCGTGGCCTGCAGAATACTGTCGCCTGAGAGAGCCGCAGTCTTGTTACCACGATGGGTGTCGACTTCAGCAACAGCGTTGTTGTAGGCGGAGATGAAGCTGTTCAGGGAGCTTCGAAGCGACGAGCTGGAGGTGTTGACCGAGACGGTCATTGCGCTGGAAGTCGTTGCCTTGAGGTCCGCGGTCACGCCTGGCGCCAACGTGATAAGACGGCTGTCTGTGCTTACCGGGGTTCCGCTGATGGTGTATTGCGCCGAGGATCCACGCTGTAGCGCGGTATTTGAGGTGGTTGTCGATCCGTCAGTGAGGGTGATGTCGACCGGCCCGAGTTTTTTGCTTTGAAGCGACAACTGATAGGACGGGCTGGAACTGGAGCCGATATTGACGATGCTGGCCTGGACGCTGGATCCGGCGACCTTATTAATCTCGTCCACCAGAGCCTGCATGGTCTGGTTTGCTGGCGAGAGTGTAAAAACTGTCGGGGACGGATTGCCGTCGGTAGGGTCCGGATCGAGGGTCAGAGTCTGGCTGGTCTGGGTTGTGTAAGCGCCGCTTGATGGATTCGGCACTGGTGGAAAGCCCTGTGCGACAAAAACAGTTGCGGCACCGAGATTGCCGATCTGAAGGTCCCAGGAGCCTGGAGTGGCTCCCTCGCCGACCGTGACCGTCGCTGCCGCCACGTTCGAAGATGAGGTTGTGAATGACGACGAGCCAAAACTGTTCCCAATCGCGGACAACGCCGCCGTAATGCCCGAAGTCTTTCCGCTGAGCCTGCCGAGGGCTGTCGCCTGACCGTCGAGCTTCGCTTTCTGTTGCTGAAGAAGATTCAGCGGAAGCGAGGCAATGGATACTGTGCGAGTGATAACCTGGGCAAAATCAGTCGAAAAGCGGCTACTTCCGGAGAATACGCTACTAGTACTCATGGAATGATCCTCTTCAGAAACGCAGTGTCACCACCCACGGGGTTGGCCGTGGGTGGTGACTCAGGAAGAAACGAGCGCCGCCGATTAGCCGCGGAGCAGGGAGAGTACGGACTGCGGAGCCGAATTCGCCTGGGCGAGAGCGGCCATGGAAGCCTGTGAGAGAACCTGAGCCTTGGTCAGATTGGCAGCTTCCTGAGCGATATCAGCGTCACGGATTCGGGACTCGGCAGCCGAGAAGTTGGTGATCTGCGACTGAGCGAGCTGGATAGCGTAGCTGATCTTGTTCTGTGCGGTACCGACTTTGCCCTGAACCACACCGAGCTTCGAAACAGCGGCGGAGATTGCGGAAATCGCAGCGGTTGCGCCGGTGGTGTCTTTGGCCGTCGTGGTGGTGGGGGCCACGATTGTCGGGTTGGTGGCGTTGGCGAACACACCGTTGGCAGCGCCAGCGTTGCCGGCGATGCTGGTGACGGTGAAATCGCTTGCCGACATGAACTGGATGCCGTTGCCGCCCGTGGTCTTGACTGCGGAAACCCCGATGCTGCTCAGCTGCGAGTTCAGAGAAGTGAGGGCGCTGGCGAGAGTCGCGCCAGTGGTGCCGCTGAGGGACACGGCGACGCTGCCGCCCGTGGTGAGAGCAACGGTGAAGTTTTCGAAGTTGCCCGCTTCAACGGCGACGAATGTGTTCGCCTGGCCGACGGCGGAGTACATTGCCGTGTTGGTCGTGGTGCTGGCGCCAGTGGTCAGGCCGGTGCCGGCGCTGCTTGCGTCGGTTGCGGTGACAGTGAACCCCTTGTCGCTGACGAAGTTCATGGAGCCGGTGCCAGCGTCGATTACGGCGGAGATGCCGTAGCTGGAGATCTGGTTGTTGAGCTGCGTGACTGCGTCATATCCGCTGACGCCGCTCGCACCGCCCTGAATGGTTGCTGTGACGGAGTTGCCTTCCACGTTGACCGTGAAGACCTGGTTCGCGTTACCAGCGAGGAGAGTCGCCGTTGAGAGGTCGCTACGGCTGCTGCCTGCCGCGATGACCCAGCCACCGTTGATGCTGGTGCCGGCGATGCCGAGCGAGCTGCCGCTGACTTTGTCAGTAGCTGCCGAGAGGTCGACCTTGACGCCCGAATTCGCCTGCGCCGAACCGCCGCCGATGTAGACGTTGAGTAGCTTATTGTATCTGCTGGACGCACCGGCCGTGTTTCCGAGACCGACGTTGGAGGCCTGCCGGTCGATTTCTGTCAGCAGCGAGGAGTATTCATTGTTCAGGGTGGCGCGGTTGCCCTCAAACGTGGAGGAAGCCGACTGGGTGGCCAGAGTCTTCAGCCGGTCCAGCATCTTGGAGATGTTGCTGAGGCCGCCGTCGATGATCTGCATCGTCGAGAGACCGTCATTGGCGTTGCGAACGCCCTGGGACAGTTCAGCGATGTCGCTGCGGAATTTGTTGGCGACCGCGAGACCGGCGGCGTCGTCGCCAGACTGGTTGATGCGGAAGCCGGAAGTCAGGCGGGAGATGGTGCGCGCCTGGAATTCATTGGTCATGCGCAGATTTTCCTGCGCGTTGATGGAGCTGACGTTAGTCTGGATCGAAAGCATGGTAGAAAGTCCTCTTCCTGTAATTGGGGCATCATGCCCCGGGCCTTCCGATTCCGCTTGTTGCTGCGGTATCTTCTGGCCTCACCCTGCATATCGAACCGCTTTGGAAAACTTAGAGGAATTATTTTCGGAGAGTTCTGTCCCGCTGTGGACACCTGTTATGCAGGCATGTCTATAGTGCAGACCAGATATTTCGGACAAATGGAATATACCGAGGATGCGGTGATCCGTACACCGCTGGGGCTTCCCGGGTTTGAGAGCGAAACCGGCTTCCTCTTGATACAGTTGCCGGGACAGTATCCTTTGGTGTACTTGCAGAGCCTGCAGTCGCCTGACCTCTGCTTTCCGGCGCTGCCGGTGCGGGTGGCGGACGCTGACTATCAACTGGAGGTGAACGATGAGGACAGTGGGGTGCTCGGGGTCTCGACCAGGCCGGGTATTGGCAGTGACGTGCTCTGTCTGGCGCTGCTGGCCGCGGAAGAGACCGGCACGGCGACGGCGAACCTGAAGGCACCCCTCGTGGTGCGCATCGGAACCCGGATCGGCGTGCAATGCCTGAATTCGGCCGGTGACTATCTGTGCAGACATCCTTTAGAAGAAGGGGTGCCCGCATGATGATCATGCGAAGGCGCGAGGGTGAGAAGATTCTCATCGGTGATGACATAGTCATCCACATCGCGCAGATCGGACGGAACCGGGTTCGTATCGGAATCGAGGCGCCGCGGGATCTGGTTGTTGTTGCCGAGGAAGTCCGGCGTGTGGCGGAGGTAAATAACGCCGCGGCCTGCACGGGGCCCGAGGCGGTAAAGGGCCTGGTCGAGCGCTTACAGGCGGCCGGTTTTCGCGAGCCAGCTGCGGAACATGAGGGCGCACCCGCGAGCCTGCTCATCTGAATAGAGCTCACTGAGCGCGTATCGCATCTTGTGGCGCCAGTTCGGATATTGCGCTGTTGTGCCGGGCAGGTTCTGCTGGTCAGCTTCCTTAAACAAATCTTCCTGATTCAGAACGAACAACAGAGACGGCGTTTTAGCAAGGAAGCCGACGACGGCGTTATGCAATTCGCCGGTAAATTCGGGCACCTCGGATGCTCTGCGGGGGAACCAGGGCGGCATCAAGTCCGCCGCCAGCAAAACGTCGAGTATGCGCTGCTTGTCGACGGCGCGCGAGCGGAGTTGTTCCTGCCGGCTCGCCTCGTCCGGCAAGACCCCAGCCCTCAGACGAGCGTCGATGTCCCGGCTTTCCCAGAAACCGGCGAGCGTAGGCAGATCGTGTGTGCTTATCGAAACCAGCGCGTCGACGGGGTACTCCGAGGGCGTTCGGAATGATCCGTCGAGGGCGCGCTCAAAATACAGGAGCCGGTAGCTGAGGATTCCGAACCGGTTCAGGGCCTTCCGAATGTATGGCTCCACTGTACCGAGGTCTTCCCCAATGACCACGAACTGCTCCCGCACGCTCTCCAGAGCAAGAATTCGGATCAGGTCGTCGCTGTTGTCGCGAACATACACTCCCTGGGCTGCTTCCTGCCCGTCTGTGATCCAGAAGAGGCGGAAAAAACGCATGACGTGGTCGATGCGAAGCGCTCCGCCGTGACTGGCGTTCTTGCGGATGGACTGGATGAACAGCTCATACCCCGTCTCGCGATGCTGGGCTGTGTTGGGCGGCGGGAAGGCCCAGTCCTGCCCTTTCGGAGAGAAATCATCGGGCGGCGAGCCTACGCGGCAGCCTGCCACGTAGAACGACGGGTGCGCCCAAAGGTCCGATCCGCAGCGGTCGGTGGCCAGCGCGAGATCGTGATACAGGCCGATCTCGAGGCCGCGCTGCGTGGCATACCGGTGCGCGGCTGCAAGCTGCGCATCCAGCTGCCACTGCACATACTTAAAGAACGCGATCAGTCCGCTGTGCTCACGCTCAAAGGCAGCGACTTCGGGGGAATCCGGGTTACGGTAAGCCTCGGGCCAGTCCGGCCAGATCCAGAGATTGCGGTCGCGCTTGTGCAGCGTTTGGTCGAGAGCCTGATAGACGGCGAATTTGTGAAGTAGCTCGCCTTCGCTCCGATTGTATTTCTCGAACGCCTCACGATCCGCTGAGCCTTGCGGGTTGGCGCGCAGGAATTCGCGGAAGGCGAGTCTCAGGAATGTGAGCTTGATGCGCCAGACACGCTCGTACTCCACGTGCGCGGCACCGCGGAGTTCCGCCAGACAGGACTGGAACCTGGTTGAGGCGAGCAGGCGGGTGGCCATCCGCGAGTTGGTCAGGTGCGGCAGGCGCTCTATATCGATGTAGATGCCGTTGCGATAGAAGCTGCAGTTGGGCAGGTAAGGGCTGGTGTTGTAAGGTGCCCGGTTGGGGATGGAATGCAGCGGGTTGAGCGCGACGAAGCTAACGCCTAGGGCACTGCGAGCCCAGTCCGTGAATTGCTCCAGGTCCGTAAAGTCGCCACAGCCCCAGTTGCGGTCGGAGCGCAGGCCATAAACGCTCACGGCGATCCCTGCTCCTTTGCCGGAAGAACCCGGCAGCCGGGGCATAAAAGCGCGGTCGGGGCAGAGAATAAGGCGGGTGTCCGATGTTTGGCCACCAGAGGTACGGATCACCAGCTTGTGATAACCAGGAGCGGCTCCGGTGGGAAGCGGAAGCAGGACCTGGCGGAAGTGTTGGCCCCGCAACTTCGCCTCGCCTGGGAGGTCCGGGGGAGCATCGGCCGATGCGTCGAGCCTGACGGAGTCCGCTGAGCCATTTTCCCACTCGAACCTGGCTTCCGCAGAGGTGCCCTGGCTGAGCCGGATCGGAATGGCCCCGTCGGAAAGTGAGGCCACAACTGTCGGGCCAACCGGTGTGGACCATTCGGCCCACATTCGGGCCTCGACCGCGGAGTCGAGATCTTCGATATTCCCGGCTGCGACGCCAAGAGAGCGAAGAACCGTGGTCAGAACTTCCGGCAGAGCGATGTGTTGGGTGCCAAAAATATCCCAGTAGTCCTCCTGCACGCCCCACATCTGGCACGCGCGGCCCAGGGCGGCCTTAAAGGTCAGGGAGGGGGTGAAGGTGATCTGAGAAGTCGCCAATTCTTAGTGTAATGCGTTGAGCGGTCGGACCACAGGGACCACAGTTTGCGGACCGAAATGCCAGTGGCGCTGCCTGCGCATTTTCACCCAGCGTCTGCGTTTCACTTTCTGGCTTTAGACTAAAGAAATATGTCATTTCACGGCGCACTCAGCGGGTCTGCGGGAACTGAGAGTCAGGAGCTTCTCGATTCCATGAGGGACTGGCCCTCCATCCGCGTCCTGGACGTCGGTGCTATGTCCGAAGGCGAGGACCGTTATACGCCGCTTGTGAAGGCTGGCAAAGCCACCGTAACGGGATTTGAGCCAAATCCGGAGCAATTTCAGCTTCTTCAGGCGAAAGGTGGACCGAACCGATACATTCAGGCGTTTCTGGGCAACGGAGAACAGGCTTCTTTCCAGCTGACGTGCTGGCCTGGCTGCTCCTCACTGCTGCAGCCGAATGTCGAACTGATCGAGTTATTCGAAACCATTGGCGCAAAGACCGGCGGCAACTTCACCGTCGTCGAATCGGTGCCGGTGCAGACCACCCGCCTCGATGACATCAGGCCGCCGATTCAGGTGGACTACATCAAGATCGACGTCCAGGGCGCGGAACTGGATGTACTGCGAAATGGCGTTGAGGTGCTGCGTGGCACTGTGGTGATCGAGTCCGAGGTGGAGTTTGTGCCGCTGTACGAGGGGCAACCTCTGTTCGGTGACATTCAGTGTTTTCTGCGCGACCAGGGATTTATGCTGCACAAGTTTGTGGATGTTGCCGGGCGGGCATTTCGGCCATTCCGAATGCCCAACCCCTTTGTGCCGCTGAGCCAGCTGCTGTGGGCAGATGCGATCTTTGTCCGCGACTTCACACGCCTCGAACTCTGGAGGGATGAAGACCTGTTAAAAGGCGCAGTCGTGCTGGACGTGGCGTACCACTCCTATGACCTCGCGGCGCTTCTCCTTCAGGAGTATGAGTGCCGGAAACCGTCGGGGTTGTACAAGCTGTATCTCACGACACTGTCCCGTGAGTCGCTGCAACCACAAACGTGCAACATTAAAGACCATAGCTGACGCGGATTCCATCCCCTGTATGGTTTATTGCACAGTGTAAGTCGCTCCTGGTTTGAGGACGACTTTGGTACATTCGTCCTCTTTATGCAGAAATTTCGAGTAGCCGTCAGGCGCCTGTTCCAGCAGCGGCTTCATATAGCGCTGAACCGGCGTCTGCCCGGAGCGGATCGTCAGTCCGCGATTCACCACCACTCCCATGGAGAAGTTTTCGATGAATCCGCCGTAAATGCCGATTACTGAGACGATGCCTCCGTTGCGGCACGCCATGATTGCCTGGCGAAGCGCCCACGGCCAGTCGGTCTCGAGCATGGTCATCTGTTTCAATTTGTCGTAAGCACCGGCCATACCTGGCAGATGCGCCTCCATGCCCACCGCGTCAATGCAGGCATCCGGCCCCTGACCGCCGGTCAACTCCTTCAGTCTGTCGAGAAGGTCGACGTGCTGATAGTCGGGGAGGTCTGTGGCCCCGGCCTTCTCCCGCGCCATGTGAAGCCGCTCCGGGAATCGGTCGATTGCAATGACGCGCTCGGCGCCCAGCAGGATCGCGCTTCGGATGGCCAGTTGTCGTCTCATTTGACAGGTGGGTTCGCGGGCGGTCAGGCCGAGTATGCCAGGTTCGACACGGATAAATAAAGTGCCACGTCCACCCGTCGCCTTTTTCAAATCGGACAGACCTGGCATTGTGGATGTCGGCCCCGTTCGGTGAGTCCAGGTCCGATGCTGAACCAGCCAGGTCCTGCGGCAACTCTGCCGTTTCTGTGGGTAGGCGGAACGGGTTCGTCTGTTCTGAACCGGGCCAGTATGAAAATAATCCTGAAAGGGAGAAAACGGCGTAACCTCGGTCGACGCGGTAACGCCTGGATGTCTAATGCTCCGGAAGTCCCTCGCGGCTCCGGGTGCAGGATTCCCGCCACCTCTTCAGCGCTTCCTTCATGCGCGCCCGAACGTCGGGGTACTTCGCCGCGACGTCTGTGGTCTCGCCCGGATCGGCGCTGAGGTCGAACAGCAGGTCGCCTGATTCTTCCAGATTCGAGAGCAGCTTGAACCGGTCCTCAATCAGAGCCAGCTTCGGGGAACCGCGGGCGTTGCCCATCGTTTCGAAGCCGATGGCCGATTCACGCGACGGCTTGCGCTGCTGCAGCACGGGCAGCAGGTTGATGCCGTCGAACCCGGACGCGGGAGCGATGGGCTGTTTCAACGCGGATAGCACGGTGGGCAGATAGTCGCTGGTGGACGCCGCCGCTTTGACCACGAACGGCTTCGGGAAGCGCCGGGGCCACTCCAGCAGGCCCGGCACGCGCACGCCACCCTCGAAGAGGCTTCGCTTGCGCCCACGCCACGGCCCAGCCGTTCCGGGCGAAGCATCTTCCTGCCGGTCTCCCTCCGGGCCGTTGTCGCTGGCGTACCAGAGCATGGTGTCCTGGCGAATGCCCAGCTCATCCAGCGCCGAGCGCAGTCGCCCCATCTGCTCATCCACTGAGGCGATGGAGCCCCAGTAATGCTGGGTGGATTCCGGGTGCGACGAGTAGTGCGCGCGATGCTTCGCTCCCGCCCTGAACGGCACGTGCGGAGCGTGAAACCAGATGACCGCGAGAAACGGCTGATTGCGTTTCGCCGCCCGGCGGATGAAGTCGAGGGCGCGTCCCATCAGCAGTTCGGAATCGTCGCCCGTGGTCATTGCGGGCTCAATGCGTCCATCTTTCGTCCAGTAACCGTCGGGATCGAGGGTAGCGACCTTGCGCGTCGTGGAGAAGAACTCGTCGAAGCCGTTGTCCGTGGGAGCCGACTTCTTTGGCCCGGCGAAGTCTCCCAGATGCCACTTTCCGAAGTGCGCGGTGGCGTAGCCGAGGGGCTTCAGGTACTCCGCGAGGGTGCGCTCGCGATCCGGCAGGATGTACTTCGACGGATCGTCGGCACCCGTGTCGGCGTTGGCGAAGAAGATGCCGTAGCGATACGGGTGCCGTCCGGTAAGACAACTGCCGCGCGTCGGGGAGCAGACCGGTGCTCCCGAATAGAAGCGATCAAACCGGATGCCTGATCGCGACATGGCGTCGAGCGTCGGCGTCTTCAGTACGGGGTGTCCGTTGTAGCCGGTGTCGCCCCAGCCCTGATCGTCGGCCATGGCGAGAATCACGTTGGGCCGCTGGGGATCCGGCTCGGCGTGGCATGCGGCGGCCCCCAGTGCGAGAAGAAACGCCCGCCGGTTCATCAGAAATAGAACCTCAGCGCGAACTGCATGATCCGGGCTGCGCGAGCCGATATCAGCTCACCCAGGCGCGAGTTCACCTGAGCTCCCTGGGGGTCGAACCGCGCCGTGGTGTCCACGCCGGCGAACTGCGTGTGGTTCCAGGTGTTGTACGTTTCCCAGCGGAACTGGAGCCGGATCGAGTCCTTCACCTGGAAGGTTTTGAACAGCGCGATGTCCTGGTTGTTAATGCCCGGTCCGCGCAGATTGGTCTTGGCCGCGTTGCCGATGGTGCCGATGGCGGGCAGCTTCACCACGCTGGTGTTGAAGAACCTGGTGCGCGTCTGCTCACTCTTCGGGAGGGAAGGCTCCCCGGTCAGCACCACGCGAGCGCCATCGGTGGGCGAGCCCGTGATGTCGATGGGGACCGTGGTGCCGAAGCCGATGCCGAGTGGCGAACCGCTGGCGAAACTGACGATGGCCGAAAGCTGCCAGCCGTCCAGCACCTGCTTCATCGCCGGGTTGCGCAGGCCGGATTTGGGCAGATCCCACACGCCGCTCAGTTTCGCCACGTGCGTGCGGTCATAGGATGACAGTCCGTAATTCCACACCCGGGGATTCACCAGCACGCTGACCGTCTCTGTATCGTTGCTGTTGAAGTCCATCGACTTCGACCAGGTCCATGAGGCCACGAACTGCAGGCCGGCGGAAAAGCGGCGGTTGGCCTGCACCTGCAGGGAGTGGTAATTCGACGACGAGGCAAACTCGCGGAAGTTCACGTTGTTGTAGCCCCGCAGGGGCCGGAGCATGGCCTGCGGCAGAGGGCTGCCGGGCGCCGAGGCGTCCTGATTCGCCGGCAGGAAGTTGGTGCCGAACGGAATGGCGTTCAGATTACGCTGCCACATCTGGTTCCGCGAGAGGTTGCCCACGTACGCCACATCCAGAGCCGTGTTGAAGCCGACGTTCTGCTGCACGGAGAGACTGAAATTCATCGTCGTGGGCACTTTGCCTTCGCCGTCGATGCCCATTACGTTCTGTGGGAACAACAAGCCGGATGAGGTGGCCAAACCGGCCAGTGTGCTGAAGTTGATCTGCGGGGTCTGCACCAGCGGCGGCAGCGAGGTGAACGGGTTCAACACGGAATCCAGATTCAGGCGGTTGTAGAACATGCCGAATCCACCGCGAACCGCCGTCCTCGCATTGCCGAAAACGTCCCATGCGAATCCGACGCGGGGAGCCCACTGGATGCCTCTGTTCTTCAGCAGTGAGCGCGGAACGCCGGGATCCCTCCCGGTGACCACCATGCCGTTAGTGGAATCGCCCGCGCCGGGAGCGAGCGCTCCAATCAGACTCGCCGGGTAGGTGACGCCGGTGACGGGATTGATACCTACGCGCGTGCCGCCGACCCGGGTCGGCTCAATCAGGCCGGGAGCCTTCTTCGGGTCCCAGCGGGCCGGGAAGAAGCCGGACACGATGTTGTTGTCCTCATAAATGGGGGGCACCAGCGACATCCGCAAGCCGTAATC